>Ga0102589_1001190_pt1 | contig 38188 bp, 35 predicted proteins | sample AraplaMF_Col_mLB_FD_76858 | JGI IMG/M metagenome (GOLD analysis project Ga0102589, IMG submission 76858) | Arabidopsis root microbial communities from the University of North Carolina, USA - plate scrape MF_Col_mLB | ecosystem: Host-associated > Plants > Roots > Endosphere | place: USA...
AATATTCGCCATACAAGTAGCCGATTCACTGAGCTGAATCATACCGAAAAGGGGACTTTTTAGTCAGTTCCTTATATAAAAATAAAGAGGATGTCTCAAAAGTGAAACTTTTGGGACATCCTCTTTGTATATTTATCCCGCTATTTGCGGGCAGTAATACTCCCGCCTCAAAATTCAGCGGAAGCATTGTCCAGCTCTAGCGGCTAGAATCTCCGGCCGTTTCGCCCCTCGGACGAGGTAAAAAGCGCCTCTCTGTCAGGGGCGTGGGCGTCCTGCGATTCTGAGCGAGCCGCTTCCGCTTTTCTTAAGAAGTTAGGCGGGAGATAAACTGCTGGCATGCGCCCGATTGGTGAGGGCTGATAATCAGTGGGGGATGAAGAAAACCCCCACTGATTAAAGTTTCACTTTATTTTACAAACTGCAATTCTTTCGGGAACTTCGTTAAAATTTCCACGCCATCTTTTGTAACGTAAACATCATCTTCAATACGAACGCCGCCTACGTTTGGTACGTAAATACCTGGCTCGATTGTGAAGACCATTCCTTCGCGTAATGGAGAGTTGTTACCTTCTTTTACGTCTGGATATTCGTGAACGCTAATGCCAAGTCCATGACCAAGGCGGTGCGGGAATAAGTCACCGTAGCCAGCATCTGCGATTACTGAACGAGCAGCATGGTCGATTTCACTAAATGTTGCGCCTGGTTTACATGATTCAACAGCGTTTAATTGACCTTTTAATACAGTTTCATAGATATGTTTTTGTTCGTCTGAAATTTCGCCAAATGCAACTGTACGTGTAATATCAGAGCAATAACCGTCGATAATAACACCTAAGTCAAATAGAACGAAATCACCGCGCCCTATTTTGTTTGCACCAGGAACGCCGTGCGGAAGTGCAGAGTTTGCCCCTGTTAGTACCATTGTGTCAAAGGACATTTTATGTATGCCTTTTTTCTTTAATTCATGCTCAATTGTTGCAAGTACTTCAAGTTCACTGCGATTCTCTTGAATGGCATTTATCCCAATTTCAACTGCATAGTCAGCCATCGCAGCAGCTTCGCGTAAAATCGACAGTTCTTTTTCGTCTTTAATTAAGCGAAGTTCACGTACTTTTTCTTCAGCTGATCTGAAAGCTGCTTTTGGGAATAGTTGTGATAAGTGCTCGTACCGCTCTACGTTTAAATGCTCTTTTTCAATTGCGACTGCACTTGCATCGATGCCGCGTGCTTCAATTGCTTTTGCAATCATATCCCATGGGTTGTCTGTATCTGTATATCCAATAATTTCATGAGTCCAGCCAGCGCCTCTTGCATGCCCTTCTTCCATTTTTGGACAAATTAACATCGGTTCTTTTTCTTGAAATACAAATAGACCTAGTAGTCTTTCATGCGGTTCACAGTGGAAGTTTGTCATATAGAAGACATTCGGTGTAGAAGTTAAGAATGCAGCCTCTGTATTTTTTTCTTGTAGCCATTGCATTAATTTTTCTAATCTAGTATTCATAGATTTGCACCTCCGAAATTTTGATTACATGTATAACTTTACATCGAATGAAAGTATTCTGACAAGCAAATCGATGTTTGAAAAGACAGGGAATTTCGAAATCATGTAGAATAAGAGGTGGAATATAAACAAGGGAGGAATAAATGAATGAAAGTATCTTATCACGGTCATTCTGTCGTAAAGATTGAAACGAATGGAAAGGTTATTTTAATTGATCCGTTTATTACAGGAAATCCGAAAACAGATTTAAAAGTAGAAGACGTAACAGTAGATGCGATTATCCTTTCTCATGGTCATGGTGATCACGTTGGGGATACAGTAGAACTTGCGAAGAAACATAATGCGGTTGTCGTGGCGCCGTTTGAACTAGCAACATTTTTAGGATGGCAGGGCGTGAATACACATCCGATGCATATCGGTGGCTCATATGTGTTTGATTTTGGAAAAGTGAAATTTACACAAGCATTTCATGGGTCAAGTTATATTGATGAAGAAAATCAGACAATTACATACACAGGAATGCCAGCTGGAATTTTATTTACCGCCGAGGAAAAAACAGTGTATCATGCAGGAGATACTGCGTTATTTTCTGATATGAAGTTAATCGGTTCTCTTAATAACATTGATTTAGCATTTTTACCAATTGGGGATAACTTTACAATGGGACCAGACGATGCCGCGCTCGCAGCAGAATGGATCGGGGCAAAAATCGTTGTGCCGATGCACTATAATACATCCCCAGTCATTCAACAAGATCCGCATCAATTTGTAGAGAAACTAACGAGCGGTGTAGGAAAAGTATTAGAAGCTGGGGAAGGAATTGAATTGTAAAAAAAGAAACCTTCATTTTGCGCGGCAAAGTGAAGGTTTTTAAATGTGAGAAGGGTATAATGTAAATGTTGTATTTGTTATATCATTGTTAGATTGTGATGTGCCTACTTCTTCTGTTTCGTTTAATGCTATTGCTACTTTCTTTCCATCCACAAATGCTAATAATACCGCTCCGATAATGTTTAAAACTTTTTTCATATCATATCGCCCCTTTTCTCTTATTTCTTGTTTTTATTGTACGATAAGGAAATGAAACGAACCATCGAATGAGGTGACAAGGAAATTACATTATTGTAAGAAACTTGTATAGATTTGTTATAAAAAATAATAGTACAGATATAGGAACATGCAGTGTAACAGTTTTGGAAATATAGTATACTAAAAATACAACACATGAAGAATCTAGGGAAAAGAAAGTATGGTGAATTTTTTTGGCTACGAAACACAATCAAATTTTGGAATATATTAACAGTTTGCCGATTGGGCATAAAATTTCTGTGCGCCAAATTGCAAAAGAGCTCGGCGTGAGTGAAGGAACGGCGTATCGTGCGATTAAAGATGCGGAAAATAAAGGATATGTAAGTACAATTGAACGGGTCGGGACAATTCGTATTGAACAAAAGAAGAAAGAAAATATTGAAAAGCTAACATTTGCGGAAGTTGTTAATATTGTTGATGGTCAAGTACTTGGCGGAAGAGAAGGTCTACATAAAACGTTAAATAAATTTGTAATTGGAGCAATGAAACTAGAAGCGATGATGCGCTATACAGAAGCCGGAAACTTACTTATTATCGGAAACCGTACACAAGCACATCAATTAGCACTTGAAGAAGGAGCAGCTGTACTCATTACAGGTGGATTTGATACGGAAGAACATGTGAAGAAATTAGCAGATGAGTTAAAGCTTCCAATTATTTCGAGTAGCTATGATACATTTACAGTAGCCACGCTTATTAACCGTGCTATTTATGATCAGCTTATTAAAAAAGAAATTGTTCTTGTTGAAGATATTTTAACACCAATTGAAGAGACGATATGTTTACAGCCAAATGATACAGTAGAAAAATGGCATAAGTATAATGAAGAAACGATGCATGGACGTTATCCGATTGTAGATGAAGCAAATAAAGTACTCGGCATTGTAACATCAAAAGATATGATTGGTGTAGCAAAAGACACACCAATTGAAAAAGTAATGACAAAACAGCCGATTACTGTAAACGGAAAAATGTCTGTTGCCGCAGCGGCACGTATGATGGTGTGGGAAGGGATTGAGCTTCTTCCTGTTGTTGACGATAGTAATACATTGCAAGGCATTATTAGTCGTCAAGATGTGCTCCAAGCACTCCAAATGATTCAGCGTCAGCCGCAAGTTGGAGAAACGATTGATGATATTGTAACAAATCAATTTGTGAATCAGAAAGAAGCAAAACAAGATCACTCATATCATTTTTCTGTTACGCCGCAAATGACAAATTCGATTGGAACTTTGTCGTACGGCGTATTCACAACAATTGTGACAGAAGCGACCAATCGTGTCCTGCGCGCGCTGAAAAAAGGTGACATAATTGTTGAAAACTTAACCATTTACTTTGTAAAACCGGTTCAAATTGACAACATTGTATCCGTCCATCCGAAAGTATTAGAAATTGGACGTAAGTTTGCTAAGGTTGAAGTAGAAGTACATCACGAAAATAGTGTTGTTGGAAAAGCATTGCTTATGGTTCAATTGATTGATCGGTAAGAAGGGAGAGCGGTCTGAAAGGGCAGCTTTTCTTGTATAAATAGATATCTGAATCTTCCATTTTATGTGTTATAATGGAAGAAAAAGGAGGTCTTATTTATGTTATTTGCTAGTATCTTTTTCGGAAGTATTGCACTTTTTTACTTCCTCATTATGATTCCAATTCAATACTCCTATATATCTGGTTTGAAAGAACGAATGAAAAGAACAGGCCTCACGCAAAATGAGTTATATGAAAAGATGTCATTTGAAGAAGAACAAGCACATTTCAATTTGCAAGGAAGTTTGTTTAATTTACCGTCTGCGCTTGTTGCGAGTTATATATATAAATTGCGTCATCGTTAATAACAAAAGAAAAGCGTTCATCCTTTCAACGAATATTGCTGAAAGGATGAACGCTTTTTTATTTAACTGCAATGCCAAATTCACGCAAAGCAAGTGCTTGAAAAGTCTGTAGATCAATCGTTTGTTTCGATTTCTGCTTCCCTTTTGTTACGGTATACGTTTTGTCTGTTAGCGTAATGTGACCATCGTCTGTTCGCTTTGCAAGAAGTGGAGATTTATTGAATGGTGATTGTTCATGGTGGGTAATGATTTGTTGTGCGTTCTGTAAAGCTGTTTCATTAATTGGCGATGTGAAGAAGTCGTAGCCAATTTCTAAAGTGCCATTTTGATATTTTTCAAATGCATATTCTCCGAAAGTTGTTTTTTTCTTTTGAATGCGGTATTCACCTGTTGAAGACGTTATTGTTTCCCCTGTAAACGGAAGAGGTTGCAGAGCATGATGGGAACCGAAACCGACATCGATTAAATATGGCTGCCTGTCATGATGTAGCATCGTTGCAAAGTGTGTTTGGGTGAGGCGCTTTTCTTCGTTGTTAAAAACAGTCCCTCCAATTAAATGAACGTCGAATCCTAGTTCTTTTAAAGCGTAGTAAAATAAAGGATTCAGCTCATAGCAAACACCGCCGCGCCGGCTGTCTATAATCTTTCTTTTTAAATCTTTAAAGGTAAGATCAATGCTTTCATTTTGAATAATACTCATATTTTCAAATGGTACATGTTTCGCAAATTGAAATTGTAACGTACAAATATCTTCAAAAGTTACATCTTGCTTTTCATATTGAATCCGGTTGAAAAAATCGTTTAGAAAGGTGTTCATTTCATCTCACCTCATTATTTTTGTAACTGCTCAGCTTCTTGAATCGCAAGCGGTAAGAAATGCTTGTATTGGCGAATGCCGTTGTAGATACTAGCGCCCCCAACGATTACAAATAAAATGCCGACGATAATACGGGATGTTGAAATTTCTAGGAAAAATTGATTTACGCCAAATAAGGCAACAAATAAACCGAGTGCAATTGCTGATTTTCCTGCAAGCCATCCTTTCTCCATCGAACGGTTAGTGCGAAAATATTTCGTTTTGTAGAAGAGATATAACATAAATGTAACGATAATACAAAAGACTAATACTGGCATGACCCCAATCCCCCATCTATTTGTATGTTCTTTCTTTATTGTAATTCAATTCTCCCCCTGTATGAAGTGTTTTGAGCTATAATAGGAATAAATTGGCCGAAAAGGAGATTTTATATATGCATGAGAAAATTTTAGGAGCAATTAAGCAATTTGATACAATTATTATCCATCGTCATGTTCGTCCAGATCCAGATGCATTAGGTTCGCAGTGCGGTCTTGGTACGATGCTGCAAGAGTCGTTCCCGGAGAAAAAGATTTATATGGTAGGATACAACGAACCGTCTTTAGCGTACTTACACGTAATGGATGAAATTGATGATGCTACGTATGAAGAGGCGCTTGTCATTGTTTGTGATACAGCAAATCAAGAGCGTGTTTGCGATCAGCGTTATACAAAAGGAAAGCAATTAATTAAAATTGATCATCATCCGAATGAAGATCCGTACGGTGATATTGTTTGGGTAGATACAACATCAAGTTCTACAAGTGAACTGATTTATGAATTTTACTTATACGGCAAGGATAAAGGATTAACGTTATCAAAAGAAGCAGCACGTCTTATTTTAGCTGGTATCGTTGGTGATACAGGGCGTTTCTTATTCCCAAACACATCTGCTAAAACACTTCATTATGCATCTGAGCTTGTGGGAGTGGGCGTTGAATTCCCAGCATTATATGATGAAATGTATAAAACAAATGAGCGTATTGCACGTTTAAATGGTTACATTTTGCAAAACTTTACGATGACAGAAGAAGGTGCAGCTTACGTTAAACTAACAAAGGAAGTATTAGAGCAGTTTGATGTGCTTCCGTCTCAAGCTTCAGGAGTTGTTGGAGCTCTTGGAAATATTGAAGGATTAAAAGCGTGGGTTCTATTTTTAGAGGAAAAAGATGTGATTCGTGTTCGCCTTCGTTCAAAAGGTCCGGTCATTAATACGTTGGCAATGCGATATAACGGCGGAGGGCATCCGATGGCGTCCGGGGCAAAAGCTTTTTCTTGGGAAGAAGCGGACCGCATTTTTGCAGATTTACGTGAAGTGTGTAAATAACAAGAAAGGTAGAGGGGGCTCTACCTTTCTTGTTTTATTTTGACGCTAATTGTAAGTGTTGTGTCAAACGAAACCGTTTCGATTTCAAATCGATAGACACGGTCATAATATTTATATACTTTATTTTCAATGGCCTTTTTCAGTAGCTCTTTATTATTGGCGACGCTTCGAATATTTTGGGTGAGTAAGTGACGGAGATCATCGCGAATTGATGTCGTTAAAGTTTCAACGGTAAGAGAATTTAAATTATATTTCTCGTAATCGACAATTTCAATTTCAATTTCTTGAATGGTTAACATATTTTTATTTTCTTCATTTTCTTTCTTTTGATCTTCCGTGAGTACACGTAAATCTTCGGTTAGTTTTTTTATTTGTGCTTCTTGTGTTTCGAGTGTTTTAGTTTGTTCTTCTTGAAACACGCCGTATATGTATAAAAAAATAATCCAGCTTAAAATACCACCAACAGCCGCACCGCCTAAAAATAATTTCCAGCGATTAGAGAGCGAGCTTGGGACTTTCATATGTGCTCTTGTGTAATCCATTTAATAATCGTGAATCCTGTTTGCATACCGCCTGTAGCAAAAAAAATAAGGAGAATTTGTTTCACAATATCTTTTGTATCTCCTCCAAAAAAGCTGCGTTCAAAGCTATAAAATGTATCGAAAGTTCCGCCAATGGCAGCGACGAGAGCCCAAATTCGCAAATTCACTGCAAATTGCGTAATCATTGTGAGCGGTGGTTTTCCTACTAAAAAAGCACCGACTCCGCCAATTAATGAGCCACCTATCATAACACCAAGAGCAATAAAATAACTCGTAATGAGAAGAGAGAAAAAGCTTTGGTTCACTTCCATCATCATTCTCCTTTCTTTTTCAAGTATATGGACAAAGAAGGGGAAGTATGTTTTGATTTCACGTATAATAGGAAGTAGTCAAATAGATAAAGAGAGGGTATAAAAGTGAAGTTTGTGCATTTACAATGTCAAACCGTTTATAGTTTATTGAAAAGTGCTTGTAAAATAGATGAGCTTGTTCATCAAGCGAAAGAACTTGGATTTCCGGCATTAGCAATTACAGATGAAAATGTGATGTATGGTGTTATACCGTTTTATAAAGCGTGTAAAAAAGCGGGGATTCAGCCGATTATCGGTTTAACAGCTTCCATATGGAATGAAGAAGAGGAGCAGTCTTATCCGCTTGTTTTACTGGCTGAAAACGAAACAGGCTACCTTAATTTACTTAAAATTTCTAGCAGCATTATGACAAAGTCAAAAGAGGGTATTCCAAAGAAATGGCTTGCGCATTATGCGGGGGGATTAATTGCGATTTCTCCAGGAAAAGAAGGGGAAATTGAAAAACTTTTATTGCAAGGGAAACATGAGGCTGCTGCGGAAGTAGCAAATATGTATAAACAAATATTTGCCAGCTTTTATATAAGCGTGCAGCACCATGCTGTTCAAGAGGAATTGTTGCTGCAAGAAGAGCTTCTACCATTTGCAAAGCAGCTTGATATTTTGATTGTGGCGACAAATGATATTCGTTATGTAAAACAAAGTGATGCGATTGTGCAGGAGTGTTTATTATCAGTTCATAGCGGGACGAAAATGGCTGATTCAGAAAGACCGCGTTTGCAGACTGATCAATACTATATGAAATCAGCATCTGAAATGGAGGCGTTATTTGCCTCAATTCCTGAAGCGGTTCAAAACACATTAAGTATTGCTAAGCGTTGTCACGTAGAAATTCCGTTTCAGACAAATCAACTGCCGAAGTTTCCAGTACCAACAAATGAATCATCTGATCAATTTTTACGCCGCCTTTGTGAAGAAGGATTGCATAAGCGTTATGAAATTGTGAATGATGTGCATAAAGCGCGTTTAAATCATGAACTGCATACTATTTCTCGAATGGGATTTAGTGATTATTTTCTTATTGTATGGGACTTTATGAAATACGCTCATGAGCATGGTATTTTAACAGGGCCAGGCCGTGGTTCGGCAGCTGGGTCACTTGTATCTTATGTGCTCGAAATTACGGATATCGACCCGATTCAATACAATTTACTATTTGAACGGTTCTTAAATCCAGAGCGCGTTACACTTCCTGATATCGATATTGATTTTCCAGATATTCGCCGCGATGAAATGATTCGTTATGTGAAAAATAAGTACGGAGAACTGCGCGTTGCTCAAATTGTAACGTTTGGAACACTAGCAGCAAAAGCGGCAATTCGTGATATTGCAAGGGTAATGGGACTGCCGCCAAATGAAATTGATATTTTTTCAAAACATATTCCGTCTAAAGTCGGGATTACATTAGAAGAAGCTTACACAGAATCGCCATCGTTACAAAGTTACCTACAAAGTAACCTAGTTTTTCAAAGAGTATTTGATATTGCAAAGCGTGTAGAAGGTTTGCCGCGTCATACATCGATTCATGCCGCTGGAGTAATTATGAGTGAAGCTCCGCTTACAAATAGTGTTGCCATTCAAGGCGGTCACGATGATGTATACGTCACGCAATATCCAGCAGAAGTATTAGAAGAACTTGGTCTGTTAAAAATGGATTTTCTTGGTCTGCGTAATTTAACATTGCTTGAAAATATTCGCATGTTTATTGCGAAGACAACGGGGACAAGTTTAGATCTACGGAAATTGCCTCTTCAAGATACAAATACATTTGCACTCCTTGGACGAGGGGATACGACAGGGATCTTTCAGCTTGAATCAAGTGGAATGCGCAATGTTCTGCGTTCGTTAAAACCGAATGAATTTGAAGATATTGTTGCGGTTAACGCATTATATCGCCCGGGACCGATGGAGCAAATTCCAGTTTTTATTGATTCCAAACATGGGAAACGTGCTATTCATTATTTGCATCCTGATTTGAAACCGATTTTAGAAAATACGTATGGTGTTATCGTTTATCAAGAACAAATCATGCAAATTGCTTCCCGTTTAGCAGGATTTTCTCTTGGTGAGGCTGATTTATTACGCCGCGCTGTAAGTAAGAAAAATCGTGATATTTTAGACGAAGAGCGCATGCATTTCGTGAAGGGATGCTTGCAAAATGGGTATGATGAAGAAACGGCCCAGAAAATTTATGATTTAATTGTTCGATTTGCCAATTATGGATTCAACCGAAGTCATGCAGTTGCTTATAGTATGATTGGCTATCAGCTTGCGTATTTAAAAGCAAATTATCCGCTTCAATTTATGACGGCATTATTATCAAGCGCAATTGGAAATGAAGAGAAGATTGTGCAATATGTTAGGGAAACGAAGCGGAAAGGATTTCGTGTTTTACCGCCGTCTCTTCATAAGAGCGGTTATGAGTTTCAAGTGGAAGGAAATGCAATTCGGTATAGTTTACTTGCGATTCGCAATGTAGGGATGGCAACTGTAAATGCTTTAATTGAAGAAAGAAATAAAAAGCCATTTCAAGATTTATTTGCGTTTTGTTTGCGCATGCCAGCGAAATTTGTGACAGAGCGCAATTTAGAAACGATGGTTTGGGCTGGTTGTTTTGATGATTTTAACGTTTCGCGTTCCGCTTTATGTAATAGTATTAAAGGTGCGTTAGAATACGCGAGCTTAGCACGGGAAATTGGTGAGGAGCTTGTGCCGAAGTCGGAGTATGCACAAGAGGCAGAACTAACGTTTATAGAACAGTTAAATAAAGAAAAAGAAGCGCTAGGCTATTATTTAACAAGTTACCCAACTGCCCAGTACGCAAAGCTTGTTAAGGAATTAGAAATCCCGACACTTGCAGAGACGATGAAACAGCAAAGAAAAGTACAACGGGCAATTGTATATTTGACAAATATAAAAGTGATTCGGACGAAAAAATTACAAAAGATGGCGTTTATCACGTTTTGTGATCAAAATCATGAAATGGAAGGGGTTGTATTTCCAGAAACGTATATCCATTTTGCAGAGCGATTACATGAAGGAGCAATTGTTTTAATAGAAGGGAAAATTGAACAGCGAAACAATAAGCTCCAATGGATTGTAAATGGCTTGTATCCATTAGAGACGATGGATACTTACGAGGAAATGAAAGACGCTTCTATTTACGTGAAAATCCCATCACAGTATGAGAAAAGACTGTTAAACAATGTCACAAAAATATTGTTTAACTATTCAGGTTTTGCGAAAGTACTAATTTATTATGAAAAAGAGCATAAGATGGTACAATTATCACGTAGCTTATCCATTCATCCAAGTGAAGAATGTTTACAAGCGCTTTATGAGATAGTCGGTAAGGAAAATATCGTTGTAAAAATATAATGGACAATTTCCTACCATTTCGATTATAGTAGTAATAGCGTTCGTGGTCAGACCACCTTGGAGAATGAATTAACATTATGCAGCAAGAAAATATGAGGAGAGTGGATCGTTTGTCAACACTTCGTGAAGAAGCACTTCACATGCATAGAGTGCATCAAGGAAAACTAGAAACAGTATCAAAAGTAAAGGTAGAAAATGCAAAGGATTTAAGTCTTGCGTATTCTCCAGGGGTTGCAGAACCATGTAAAGTTATTTATGACGATAAGAGCAAGGTATACGAATATACAATGAAGGGCAATATGGTAGCAGTTGTAACAGATGGAACGGCTGTATTAGGTCTTGGAAATATTGGACCGGAAGCATCACTTCCTGTTATGGAAGGTAAAGCTGTATTATTTAAGAGCTTTGCTGGCGTAGATGCATTTCCAATTGCTTTAAATACAAATGATGTAGATAAAATTGTTGAAACTGTAAAATTAATGGAGCCAACTTTTGGTGGCGTAAACTTAGAAGATATTGCAGCACCAAACTGCTTTATTATTGAAGAGCGTTTGAAAAAAGAAACAAATATTCCTGTATTCCACGATGATCAGCACGGAACAGCAATTGTAACAGTAGCAGGTCTTGTGAATGCATTAAAGCTAGTTGGAAAGAAAATGTCTGATATTAAAGTTGTTGCAAACGGTGCTGGGGCAGCGGGTATTGCAATTATTAAACTTTTATATCGCTACGGTGTACGCGACATTATTATGTGCGATACGAAAGGTGCGATTTTTGAAGGACGATCTGTCGGTATGAATCCTGTGAAAAATGAAGTTGCAAAATATACGAATAAAAATCGTGTAGAAGGTTCATTAGCAGAAGTGATTCAAGATGCAGATGTGTTCATCGGTGTATCTGCAGAAGGCGCATTAACACAAGAAATGGTCCGTACTATGAACGAAGATGCAATTATCTTTGCGATGGCGAATCCAAATCCAGAAATTATGCCAGACATGGCAAAAGCAGCTGGAGCGGCAGTTGTAGGTACGGGGCGTTCAGATTTCCCAAACCAAGTAAACAACGTGTTAGCTTTCCCGGGTATTTTCCGCGGTGCTCTTGATGTACATGCAACGCAAATTAACGAAGAAATGAAAGTTGCAGCAGTAAAAGCTATTGCTGAACTTGTATCGGAAGAAGAGTTAAGTGCTGATTATATTATTCCAGCTCCGTTCGATGTACGCGTAGCACCGCAAGTAGCAGCGTATGTTGCAAAGGCGGCTATGGAAACAGGTGTTGCTCGCCGTCAAGTTGATCCACAAGAAGTGGCTGAAAGAACGAGAAATCTAGCGATTATCGGCAAAGAATAAGCGAGGAATGCTCATTGACATCATCACAAACAAAAGTATATCTAGAAATAGTGAAAAAAATCCGTTTGATCATACAAGAGGATGGACTAAAGGCGGGCGACCGCCTTCCATCTGAACGTGAGCTAAGTGCACGTTTAAATGTCGGGCGCTCCTCTGTTCGTGAAGCGCTCAGATCGTTAGAACTAGTAGGCCTAATTGAAACGCGGCGCGGTGAAGGAACGTTCATTCGAAACTTTTATGAAAACGGCTTGGTGCAATTAATTGCACCGTTCGTATTACAAGATGAAAAGACACGGCAGGATTTGTTACAAGTGAAAGAATTGCTTGAAAAAGATGCGATTCGTGTTTTATGCCAGAAAGAGGCGGAAAACAACTTAGAGGCGCTTCAAAACATTTTTTCTGATGAACAATCATCTATCTCGGTATTTCATCAAATCTTTTTAAAAACGCTTGTAGAACAAGTTGATAATTATTTAATGTATCGTGTTTGGATGATTGTACATGACTACGCTTCGACGCTTTCTTATGATGTTCATTTAAACGCGCGAGAGTTACATGAAAAGCTATATATAGCATTACAGAATAAACAAGAACAAACAGCATTAGAGTTTTATGATGCAATAATGGAAAATATACAGTTTCATTTGTAGATCTACCTTGCTTATACATGTATGAATAAGCAAGAGTTTACTTTATACAAAATTTGTCGAAATAACCATGACACGTTCTGACACAAATTCTACAAGATAACGTTTAAAGTTAAACGTAAAGAGACGGGTTATAAGGCAAATTGAGAAAATAAGGCTAACACCAATTGATTTAGGTGTTAGCCCCATTTTCTTACTCGTTAACCTTAGCTCTTTTATCACCTAAAGGAGGGTCAAACTTTGCTACGAGATTTATTCCTAAAGAAGAAAAAGTATGCTGCAATTCCTTCAGAGCAGGTACGAAAAGATGTACCGGACGGTGTCATGACAAAATGTCCGAAATGTAAAAAAATCATGTATACGAAAGAACTTCTGAAAAATTTAAAAGTCTGTGTGAACTGTGGCTATCATCACCCGATGAATGCATGGGAGCGCCTTGAAAGTTTGCTAGATGAAAATTCATTTCGTGAATATGACAAAGAAATGATTTCGGCGAACCCGCTTCAATTCCCTGGCTATGAGGAGAAACTCGAGAGTGATCGTAAAAAAACCGGATTAAATGAAGCGGTTGTGACAGGAGAAGGAACAATCGAAGATATGCTGGTTGTTGTTGCGGTTATGGATTCAAGGTTTCGAATGGGAAGCATGGGCTCTGTTGTAGGTGAAAAAATTGCGCGTGCTGTTGAAAAAGCATATGAAATGAAAGCGCCGTTTCTTATTTTTACTGCATCAGGCGGAGCTCGTATGCAAGAGGGTATTTTAAGCTTAATGCAAATGGCGAAAACAAGTATAGCTTTGAAAAAACATAGCAATGCAGGTGGTTTATTCATTTCGATTATGACGCATCCAACGACGGGCGGGGTTTCTGCAAGCTTTGCTTCACTTGGTGATTACAATTTAGCAGAACCTGGTGCATTAATTGGGTTTGCTGGTCGTCGTGTAATTGAACAGACGGTTCGTGAGGAATTGCCAGAGGATTTCCAAACGGCAGAGTTTTTATTAGATCACGGACAATTAGATGCAGTTGTGCATCGCAATGATATGAGAGACACGCTCCGCAAGATTTTAGAAGTTCATCAAGGGGAGGAAGTGGCGTCATGGCAGAATTAGAATTTGAAAAACCAGTTGTTGAGTTAAGAAATAAAATTAGCGAGTTAAAAGAATATACGCAAAACAGCCAGGTGGATTTCAGTGAAGAAATTCATATCTTAGAAGGCAAATTAGAGCATTTAGAAGAAGAAATATACGGAAACATGAAAGTATGGGACCGTGTTCAAATTGCTCGTCATGCTGAAAGACCGACAACACTGGATTACATCCAGCACCTATTTACTGACTTTTTTGAATGTCATGGTGATCGCTTATTTGGTGATGATGCAGCGATTGTTGGCGGGATTGCAAAATATAATGGGATGCCTGTTACAGTAATTGGTCATCAACGCGGGAAAGATACGAAAGAAAATATTCGCCGTAATTTCGGGATGCCTCATCCAGAGGGGTATCGTAAAGCGTTGCGCCTTATGAAACAAGCTGAAAAATTTAATCGCCCAATCATCTGTTTCGTTGATACAAAAGGTGCATATCCAGGAAAGGCAGCTGAAGAGCGTGGACAAAGTGAAGCAATTGCACGCAATTTATTTGAAATGGCTGGACTGACTGTACCTGTTATTTGTATTGTAATCGGTGAAGGTGGAAGTGGCGGTGCATTAGGTCTTGGTGTAGGTAATTATGTACACATGCTAGAAAACTCCACATATTCGGTTATTTCGCCTGAAGGAGCAGCGACAATTCTTTGGAAAGATGCCACGAAATCAAAAGAAGCTGCAGAAACGATGAAAATTACAGCGGCTAATTTGAAAGAATTAGGTGTCATTGATGAAATTATCCCAGAAGCTCGCGGCGGTGCACATCGTGACGTAGTGAAGCAAGCGGAATATATGAATCGAACATTGCAGAAAACATTCCAACAATTAGAAGGCGTTTCGAAAGACCAACTAGTTGAAAATCGCTATAAAAAATTTATGAAAATTGGGCAAGTTTCGTTTTCAAACGCTTCCATTGGGGTAAAATAGAAAAAGCGTGCGTTCCATATCGCGAATGCACGTTTTTCTTATGAAAAGACACATCTTCTCCATTGTAATTCTATGTTTTTTCATGTTATTTTATTATAAGGCAAATAATCTTTATGAGGTGAGTACTAATGAAACGTATTGGTGTTTTGACAAGTGGTGGAGATTCACCTGGAATGAACGCTGCTATTCGTGCGGTTGTTCGTAAAGCGATATATCATGATCTAGAAGTGTATGGTATCTATCACGGATACGCAGGATTAATTTCTGGTCATATTGAGAAACTAGAATTAGGTTCTGTAGGCGATATTATTCATCGCGGCGGGACAAAATTATATACAGCAAGATGTCCTGAGTTTAAAGAATTAGAAGGACAATTAAAAGGAATTGAGCAATTAAAGAAATTTGGTATTGAAGGACTTGTTGTTATCGGCGGAGATGGTTCTTACCAAGGTGCGAAAAAGTTAACAGAGCACGGTTTCCCATGTGTTGGTGTGCCTGGCACAATCGATAATGATATTCCTGGTACGGATTTCACAATTGGATTTGATACAGCTTTAAATACTGTTATCGATGCAATTGATAAAATTCGTGATACAGCTACATCCCATGAACGTACATATGTAATTGAGGTAATGGGTCGTCATGCAGGCGACATCGCATTATGGGCTGGTTTAGCAGACGGTGCAGAAACAATTTTAATTCCAGAAGAAGATTATGATATGGATGATGTAATCGCTCGTCTAAAACGCGGTAGTGAGCGCGGAAAGAAACATAGTATTATCGTTGTAGCTGAAGGTGTTGGCAGCGCGATTGAAATCGGTAAACAAATCGAAGAAGCGACTAGTTTTGATACACGCGTAACAGTATTAGGTCACGTACAACGCGGAGGATCTCCAAGTGCGATGGACCGTGTACTAGCGAGCCGTCTTGGTGCAAGAGCAGTTGAGCTTTTATTAGAAGAAAAAGGTGGTCGCTGCGTAGGTATTCAAAATAACCAACTTGTTGACCATGATATTATCGAAGCATTATCGAAAAAACATGAAATTGATGCAGAGATGTATCAGTTATCAAAAGAATTATCTATTTAATTGGTGTAATATTAAGTGAATGGTAACGTTTTCATAAATCTTTGGAGGTGCGGTATGCGCAAAACTAAAATTGTATGTACAATTGGTCCCGCTAGTGAAAGTATTGAGAAGTTAGAAGAATTAATCGGAGCAGGTATGAACGTTTGTCGTTTAAACTTCTCTCACGGTAGTCATGAGGAGCATGGATTACGCATTAAAACGATTCGTGAGGCTGCAAAGAAAACAGGTAAAACTGTAGCAATCTTACTTGATACAAAAGGTCCAGAAATTCGTACGCATGACTTTGTAGACGGACAAGCTGAACTAAAAACAGGTGAAGAAGTTGTTATTTCTACAGAGCAAGTGTTAGGAACTGCTGAAAAGTTTTCTGTAACTTACGCAGGACTTTATGACGATGTAGACCCAGGTTCTCGTATTCTAATTGATGACGGTCTTATCGAGTTAGAGGTAATTGAAAAAGCAAACGGTGATATCCGCACAAAAGTATTAAACAGCGGTATGGTAAAAAATAAAAAAGGTGTAAACGTACCGAACGTAAGCATTAAGCTTCCTGGTATTACAGAAAAAGATATTCAAGACATCGTCTTCGGTATCGAGCAAGGTGTTGACTTCATTGCAGCTTCTTTCGTACGTAAAGCATCTGACGTATTAGAAATTCGTGAGCTATTAGAAGCACACGGTGCAGGATACATTCAAATTATTCCAAAAATCGAGAACCAAGAAGGTATCGATAATATCGACTCTATCCTAGAAGTTTCTGACGGTTTAATGGTAGCGCGCGGTGATATGGGTGTAGAAATTCCACCAGAAGAAGTACCGTTAGTACAAAAGCGTCTAATTAAAAAATGTAACGTACTAGGAAAGCCAGTTATTACTGCAACACAAATGTTAGATTCTATGCAACGTAACCCTCGTCCGACGCGCGCAGAAGCAAGTGACGTAGCGAACGCTATTTTCGATGGTACAGATGCAATTATGCTTTCTGGTGAAACAGCAGCAGGCTTATACCCAGTTGAAGCAGTAAAAATGATGGCAAATATTGCACTTCGTGTTGAAAAATCATTGCAATATGAAGATATGTTCCAAAAACGTCTTAAAGAGCAATCTTACACAATTACAGATGCAATTAGCCAATCTGTTGCACATACAGCTCTTGCGCTTGATGTAGCGGCAATTGTAGCTCCTACAGAAAGTGGTTATACTGCAAAAATGATTTCTAAATATCGTCCGAAATCTCCAATTGTAGCTGTAACATCTAATGAACAAGTACGTCGTCGTCTTGCGCTATCTTGGGGTGTACAAGCGTTTATGGCAGAAGAAAAAGCAAAATCTACGGATGAAATGTTAGAAACAGCGATTCAAACAGCTATGGATGCAGACATGATCGGTCTTGGTGAAACAGTTGTAATCACTGCTGGTGTACCGCTTGCTGAAACTGGTACAACAAACTTAATGAAAATTCATGTTGTTGGCGAACAAATCGCTAAAGGACAAGGGATTGGTCGTAAATCAGCAAAAGGTAAAGTTGTTGTAGCGAAAACAGCTGAGGAAGCATTAGCGAACGTAACAGAAGGTTCTGTTCTTGTTACAGTAAGCACTGATAAAGATATGATTCCTGCGATTGAAAAAGCAGCAGCACTTGTTGTAGAAGAAGGCGGTTTAACAAGCCATGCAGCGGTTGTTGGCGTATCAATTGGTATTCCAGTTATCGTTGGTGTAACAACTGCAACTGCTACGCTAAAAAGTGGCCAAGAAGTAACAGTTGATGCGGCGCGTGGAATTGTATATAATGGACATGCGGAAGTGCTATAAGTAATAATATGTGGAGAAGGATATGAATCCTTCTCTTTTTTTTACAAAATTTGAAGATTTGTAAAAATGAAAATGACATGAAAAGCTTTTTCTTTTTAGGTGGGCAAGAGTAACTGGCCATGCGTAGAAGTGGTCAGGGCCTATTTCTGCAACATGAGAAGTTTAAAACAAAGGGAAGAAGCGAGAGCGGGTCATGTTGTGTTTTGCATAGCAGCGATTTATATAGAAAAAGAGGTGATAGGAATGAAAGTGTTTCTTTTTTTGTTTATTTTAATTCCGGCGTTAGAAATTACGATGCTGATCGGATCGGGCCGGTGGATTGGGTTATTGCCGACGTTTTGTGTGATTGTGCTAACGGGTATCGTTGGAGCGTATATAGCAAAGCGTCAAGGGTTAGCGGTATGGAGAGATATTCAATATCGACTCAGTAGAGGGGAACTTCCAGGCGATGCGGTATTGGATGCGATTTGTATATTTGTTGGTGGTATACTTTTAATGGTTCCTGGCTATATAACAGATTGTGTTGGAATCGTTTTATTGATTCCGGCAGCGAGAAAACCGGTGAAATATATGATAATCAAATGGATGGAACGAAAAATAAATCGAAACAATACAATTATCGTACAAAAATAACGCTTGAAGGAGAAAAACTCTTCAAGCGTTATTTTTTGTCGGAAAAACAGATGTATATTTATTCATTTGTAGAAAGATGGAGAAAAGTATAGTATTTTTATTCATTTTTATAAATAAAAAAACAAGGAGGGGATTCTCCTTGTTTTAAGTGGTTTTTATTAGTGAAGCGATGTTTTTCTTTATCCCGTGTTAACCGGCAGTAATACTCCCCCCCTCAAAATTCGGCGAAACGACCGAAGATTCTGAGCGAGCCGCTTCCGCTTTTCTTAAGAAGTTAGGTGGGAGATAAACTGCCCATCAAAGCCCGATTGGTGATGGCTGATAATCAGTGGGGGGATGAAGAAAACCCCACTGATTAAAGTTTCACTTTATCCTTTTATAAATTTCCAAAGGTCTTTAAATACATTTGCTTTATGCAATGTATTTAATAAAACGAGCGTTACAGGACCAATAATTAATCCTAAAAAACCAAATAGTTTAAATCCGATAAATAAAGAAAATAATGTTGGTAGTGGATCAAGCCCAATGTTAGATGATAATACCTTTGGCTCCATTAATTGCCGCTGTACAATGACAACGATATATAAAATAAGTAAACCAAGTGCAAAGGCGGTATCTCCTGTAATGAATACATAAATAATCCATGGAACGAAAACAGCTCCTGTTCCTAAATATGGAAGTAAATCAACAAATCCTGTAACAAGGGCAATCGTAATTGCATATGGTACACGCAAAATTAATAGCCCGATTAGAACGATAATGGTCGTCATAGATATAAGTGTAAATTGTGCTTTTACAAAGCCAAACAAAGCTTTTCGTAAATCCACAAAAATTGTTTTTCCATAACCGTGTAATCGATTCGGTAATAACTTTTCTATTTTACGGGCAAGGCGGTGCCAGTCATAACTAATAAAGAATGTAGCCAACAAAACGAATACGAGAACGGTTAAGGTGGTTGGGAGAGCGCTAATGAAGTTTGTTAATCCGCTTATAATGGCTGTCAAAATAGATTTCATTTGCTGCGTTGCTTCTGTGCCGAGATTTTGAATGTTTGTTGTAATCGTACTTTGTTGTGTTGCGCCGAGATGGTTAAATTTAGCGATCAAATCGTTGTAGAGTGGCATAATATTGGTAAGAGCAAATTCCTGTAAATATTGAACTAGAGATGGGAATTTCTCTGGTACGATTTGTAACAAATATGTTGTTGCGGAAATCGCTTCTGTTACAAGATACGTAACGAGCCCAACGATGGCGCCAAACACAAGGATGAGGCTAATAAATACGGACAAAGCACGAGGAAATCGTAGTTTTTGATCAAGAAAGTTTACAACTGGATTGATCAAATACGCAATTGCAAAAGCGATAATAAATGGGTAGACAAGACCTGCTGTATACAACAGCGCGCAAACTCCAAATATAGTTGCTGCAATAACAAAGAGAAGTCGAAGTGCTATGTAGAGTGAATTTCGATTCAAAGGTGTTTCCCCTCCTCCATGAAAATGTTACGTATGAGCGAAGCTTGTGTAATCATTCACTTGAAAATATATATCAAATAATGAGATGCTTTCATGCCACTTTTGTAAATGGTATGATGTAATATAGGTTTTTTCTTTCTTATTTTACCTTTTTCTTATAAGAAAGAAAAGGAAAGCGATCACTTTTGGTGTAAGTGGAAACGATTCTCTATTTGAAGAGTGAATTCCTCTTTTTATTTTAGAAAAGGGGTACATTTGAGATCTCTTCATTATTTTCAGAAAGGATGTGACATCATGATTAGTCAGTCAACTTTATTTTTATTCATACTTCTTATTGTTGGACTTATCGCGAAAAATCAATCTTTAACAGTAGCGGTTGGTGTTTTATTTTTGCTAAAGTGGACGTTTTTAGGAGATAAAGTTTTCCCTTATTTGCAAACGAAAGGAATTAATCTTGGGGTTACCGTTATCACAATTGCGGTTCTTGTCCCGATTGCAACAGGAGAAATTGGATTTAGGCAGCTTGTTGAGGCGACAAAATCTTATTATGCATGGATTGCTCTCGCTTCAGGTATTGCTGTGGCGCTTATTGCAAAAGGTGGTGTGCAGCTTTTAGCACATGATCCGCACATTACGACTGCGCTTGTTTTTGGAACAATTTTGGCGGTAGCGTTATTTAATGGAGTTGCGGTAGGACCGTTAATTGGAGCGGGAATTGCATACGCTGTGATGAACATTATACAGTTGTTTAAATAAAAAAATTTATTGTAATATAAATTTTTCGAATTCTATCCATTCACAAAAGTCAGATAATTGTTTATAATGGATTTAAGGCACTTCTTCGAGTTACATAACAGCATAGACCTACACCAGATAAAATAAAAATAAGATGAAATAATTTTGTTAATATTATTTTATGTTATTTTTATAGATAAGCTCTCCGAAATTATATTTCCTCACTATGTATCGTTTGTGGCGTGGGGGTTCGGGGAGAAACTCACGTCCGTGCTACAAGGCATGGAGCGATAGATAGATGTAAAAATGGTAATGATTGTGCCATAGTGTATTTCACATGTTCAAGAGGTGAACGGGTGCTCATTCACTTTCTTGAACGGTGAAACACACATTTTATTGAGACAAAATATAGGGCTAGGGAGAAATTTCGAAGAAAAGGGGAGATTATAATGACTGTTATTCGAGGATTAGAAGGGGTAGTAGCAACAACATCATCTGTAAGTTCTATTATTGATGATACATTAACTTATGTGGGATATAATATTGATGATTTGGCTGAAAATGCTACATTTGAAGAGGTTATCTATTTATTATGGCAACGCAAACTTCCAAATGAAGTGGAATTAGAGGAATTAAAAACACAGTTAGCTGAGCATGCAGCAGTTCCAAAAGATATTTTGGAATATTTAAAAGGCACAAATTTAACAATTGCGCATCCAATGTCTGTTTTACGTACAGCAATTTCCATGTTATCATTGTATGATGCGGATGCTGAATTAATGGATGAAGCGTCTAATTATTTGAAAGCGGTTAAATTGCAGGCGCAAGTTGCAACTCTTGTTGCAGCATTTGCGAGAATTCGCAAGGGGTTACCAGTTGTCGAGCCTCGTAAAGATTTATCATTAGCTGCAAACTTCTTATATATGTTAAATGATCGTGAGCCAAATGAAGTTGAGATTGAGGCGTTTGATAAGGCGCTTGTACTTCATGCGGATCATGAGTTAAATGCATCTACTTTCACAGCACGTGTTTGTGTAGCTACACTTTCTGATGTATATTCCGGTATTACAGCAGCAATCGGTGCTTTAAAAGGACCACTTCATGGCGGAGCAAATGAAAACGTAATGAAGATGCTAATGGAAATTGGTGAAGAAGAAAATGTAGAATCATATATTCATAATGCACTTGAGAATAAAGTGAAAATTATGGGCTTTGGTCATCGCGTATACCGCAATGGTGATCCACGTGCAAAACATTTACGTGAAATGTCTAAGCGATTATGCGTGCTAACAGGACAAGAGAAGTGGTATAATATGTCTATCAAAATTGAGGAGCTTGTAACTTCAACAAAACAGCTTCCACCAAATGTAGATTTTTATTCTGCATCTGTGTACCATTGCTTAGGAATTGATCATGATTTATTTACACCAATTTTTGCAGTCAGCCGTATGTCTGGTTGGTTAGCTCATATTCTAGAACAATATGAAAATAACCGCCTCATTCGTCCACGCGCAGATTATACTGGTCCGATTAACCAACGCTATGTACCAATCGGACAAAGATAATAATGTGTCTTCATAAGTCTGACTTTTTCGTAAAGATATAATGATTGGAATATTTAAAATTAACTTGTGGTTTGAACTGAGGGATTTATCCCTCAGTTTCTTACATATGAAATTTCAAACATGGGGGTAATCGCAGTGACTACAGGAGAAAAAATTACCGTAACGAATGGTGTTATGAATGTACCTAACAATCCAATTATTCCTTTTATTGAAGGAGATGGAATTGGACCGGATATTTGGGCGGCGGCATCTCGTGTGTTAGAGGCGGCTGTTGAAAAAGCATATAACGGTGAAAAGAAAATTGTTTGGAAAGAAGTGCTTGCAGGGGAAAAAGCATTTAATCAAACAGGTGAGTGGTTACCAGAAGAAACGTTAGAATTGATTCGCGAATATTTAATCGCAATTAAAGGACCGTTAACAACTCCTGTTGGTGGCGGAATTCGTTCTTTAAACGTAGCGCTTCGTCAAGAATTAGACTTATACGTATGTTTACGTCCTGTTCGCTATTTTGATGGAGTTCCTTCTCCTATTAAGCGTCCAGAAGATACTGATATGGTTATTTTCCGTGAAAATACGGAAGATATCTACGCTGGTATTGAATATGCGCAAGGTTCTGAAGAGGTTCAAAAGCTTCTTGCATTTTTACAAAGTGAAATGGGTGTAAAGAAAATCCGTTTCCCAGAAACTTCTGGACTTGGTATTAAACCAATTTCTGAAGAAGGTACAAAGCGTCTTGTTCGCGCTGCAATTCAATACGCAATTAATGAAAAACGTTCTTCTGTTACATTAGTTCATAAAGGTAACATTATGAAATTTACAGAAGGTGCTTTCAAAAACTGGGGTTATGAAGTAGCAGAACAAGAATTTGGCGACAAAGTATTTACTTGGGCTGAATATGATCGCATTGTTGAAAAAGACGGAAAAGATGCTGCGAATAAAGCGATGGCAGACGCAGAAGCGGCTAGAAAAATCATTGTAAAAGATTCAATTGCAGATATTTTCTTACAACAAATCTTAACGCGTCCACGCGAGTTCGACGTTGTAGCAACAATGAACTTAAATGGTGATTATATTTCTGATGCACTTGCAGCACAAGTTGGCGGTATCGGTATTGCACCGGGTGCTAACATTAACTACGTTACTGGACATGCTATTTTTGAAGCAACACATGGTACAGCTCCAAAATATGCAGGTTTAGATAAAGTAAATCCATCTTCAGTTCTTCTTTCAGGAGTATTGATGTTAGAACATTTAGGATGGAATGAAGCAGCGAATTTAATTACTAATTCTGTAGAAAAAACGATTGCTTCAAAAGTAGTAACATATGACTTCGCACGCCTTATGGAAGGTGCAACTGAAGTGAAATGTTCCGAATTTGCTGACGCCCTAATTAACAATATGGATGCAGCGGTTATTAAAAACGCATAATTTAAAGTGGGGGAAAAATTATGACAATCAAACGCAAAAAAGTTTCAGTCATCGGTGCAGGATTTACAGGAGCAACAGCAGCATTCTTATTAGCACAAAAAGAATTAGCAGACGTTGTATTAGTGGACATTCCACAACTTGAAAATCCAACAAAAGGGAAAGCGTTAGATATGTTAGAAGCAAGCCCTGTACAAGGTTTCGATGCTAACATTATTGGTACATCTGATTACGCAGATACAGTTGATTCTGATGTTGTAATTATTACAGCAGGTATTGCTCGTAAACCAGGTATGAGCCGTGATGACTTAGTAGCGACAAACTCTAAAATTATGAAAAGTGTAACGCGGGAAATTGCAAAATATTCTCCGAATACAATTATTATTGTATTAACAAATCCAGTTGATGCAATGACATATTCTGTATTTAAGGAAGCTGGATTCCCGAAAGAGCGTGTTATCGGTCAATCTGGTGTATTAGATACAGCTCGTTTCCGTACATTTATTGCACAAGAATTAAATATGTCTGTAAAAGATATTACAGGATTTGTTCTTGGTGGACATGGTGATGAGATGGTGCCGCTTGTTCGTTATTCTTATGCAGGTGGTATTCCGCTTGAAACATTAATTCCTAAAAAACGCTTAGATGCGATTGTGGAACGCACTCGTAAAGGTGGCGGAGAAATTGTAAATCTATTAGGAAACGGTAGTGCATACTATGCACCAGCTGCTTCTTTAGTAGAGATGGCTGAGGCAATCTTAAAAGATCAGCGCCGTGTATTACCAGCTATTGCATATCTCGAAGGAGAATATGGCTATAGCGATCTTTACTTAGGTGTTCCAATTATCCTTGGTGGTAATGGAATTGAACAGATTATTGAATTAGATCTTCTTCCGGAAGAAAAAGAAGGATTAGATCGTTCAGCAGAATCTGTACGCAGTGTAATGAAAGTTCTTGCATAAATAGAAAGAAAAAGATTCGGGTCTCCCGAATCTTTTTCCACTATTAGAAGGATGTTTTTGTAAAATAATTTGAAAGCGTTAACAAAAAAGGATCCTACACTATAACACATAGACTTGTAGCGAATGTTCTCTCGTCATTATAAAGATTTGTATAGTATATCACTTCGAGTAGGATAATGAAAATATCGATCGGAGGGATTGTATCATGTTAAAGAAAAGAAGCAAATTAGGTCGTAAAATGGATGAAATTACAGTAGGAGAAAAGTTATCCGTTACAGAGAAAATAGAAGACAAAGATTTGTTATTATATTTAGGATTAACGAATGATTCGAATCCATTATATATTCAGCATGATTACGCATCCCAAACTCCATATGAAAAACCAATTGTACCGACTATTATGTTAACAGGGATTATTACAACTGCAGTTACAAAATACTTACCTGGTCCTGGAAGTCACGTTGTAAAGCAAGAAATCGAATTTGTAAGGCCTGTATATCACTATGCAACGCTGCAAATTCATTTTGAAGTTGTTTCCGTTTTTCCAGAAAATCATTTAATTGAAATGCAAATGATTGCATACAATGAGCAGGAAGACGAAGTAATAAAAGGGTTACTAACGGTAGCACCACCGCATCAATTAACGACGATATTTGAAAGAGCGCTTGATAATTTTTAATGAAAGAAGCTGTCCTAAAAGTAGTGCTTTTAGGACAGCTTTCGTTTTTTACCCGCGCGGCCATAACATAATAAATACGCCAACGATACAAACTGAAGCTCCAGCCCAGTCAAATAAGTCGGGAGTTTTTTTATCAACCCACCAGCCCCACAACAAACTCATGACAATAAATACGCCGCCATAAGCTGCATACACTCTTCCGAAGCTAGAGAATACTTGGAACGTAGCGATAATACCATATAAAAATAAAATAACTCCTCCGATGATTCCAATTCCAATAGAACTGCCTTCTCGTAGCCATTTCCAAATGAGGTAACCGCCGCTAATTTCAGCAAGCCCTGCAAGGAAAAAGATAATAAATGCTTTAAACATATAAACTCCTTTCTATTCTATATAAATCTAAAGAAACTACTCAGTCACTCTATGAAAAACCACCAGAAAAGCATTTTTTTAAATAGGCGAGAGGGGCTGGCTATGTATAGGAGCGGTCAGTGCCCTTTCCTGCCGCGTGCAAGTCAATACGGAATCGCCTTTCCTTTTTGTAAGAAAAAGAATCGCGATTACTCCGCTAGATGCTCTCTACTTTTGAGAATAACATTGGTTTTTAAATTTATATATAACATGCATATTCATATTTTCTTGTATAAGGGTAACATATAGTAAAGCAGTAGTCAGTAGGGAACTGTTTATGGAGTAAGGAATAAAGTCGCATTTTTCACAGCACAATTGTGTTGAGAGGGGTTTTGTTTTCTAGTATGATGGAAATATCGGGGAAGGATACTAGGGTGAGGAAGGGTTAGATCCTATAACTTGGAGGAATAGAATGAGTAATCGAATTTTGGTCGTAGACGATGAGGAGTTTATTTTAACTTTAATAGAGTTTAACCTGCAACAGTCGGGTTTTGAGGTCATAACAGCGATGGATGGAGAAACAGCGCTACATAAAGCGCAGACAGAGCGTCCTGATCTCATTATATTAGATTTAATGCTTCCGAAGATGGATGGCATGGAAGTTTGTAAAGAACTGCGTCTAGGGCGTATAATGACCCCTATTTTAATGTTAACTGCAAAAGATGACGAATTTGATAAAGTATTAGGCCTTGAGCTTGGAGCGGATGATTACATGACAAAGCCGTTTAGTCCAAGAGAAGTAGTTGCGCGTGTAAAAGCGATTTTGCGCCGTACGAAAATTCAAGATGAACAAGTTCCGGAAGTAGAAGATGAAAATAGTATGATCATTGCTGAATTAAGAATCTTACCAGATTTTTATGAAGCATATTTTAAAGGGGACAAGTTAGAACTAACGCCAAAAGAATTTGAATTACTCGTATATTTAGCGAAACATAAAGGCCGCGTGTTAACGCGTGATCAGCTTTTAAGTGCCGTGTGGAATTATGACTTTGCCGGTGATACACGTATTGTTGATGTTCACATTAGTCACTTGCGAGATAAAATCGAAAAAAACACAAAGAAACCAACTTATATTAAAACAATCCGCGGATTAGGTTATAAATTGGAGGAGCCAAAGGGAAATGAATAAGTTTCGCTCGAGGCTTCTCCTTACGTTTATTTCTCTCGTTGTCCTTATTGTTGTTGGGACAGGGATATTGATTGAAAAAGTATTTGAAGGATTTTATGTTGATCATGTCCATGAGAGAATGGAGAAAGAAACAAAGTACATTGCTTCTGTCGTTGAGGCGGAAGGAATTGATCATGTTTTAAAGAATCCAAATGTATTTTCGAAAATAGAAGAGCATTTCGATTTATACGTAACGTTTCTAGATGAACAAAAACAAGCTCAATATAATACTGTAAAAGAGCAGACGGTTCTGCAGAAAGAAGGGATAGAAGAACTTCTTCTTGAAGCAAGAAAACAACCTCATACAGTTGTGCTGAAGGAGACAAATGATAAATACCCTTACCATTATGCGACGTTTATTCAAGATACACAGGGGAAGAAAGGGTATCTTATTATTAACGCTTCTATGGAATCTTTGAAAAATGTACATCCGAAAATGTGGGGCTTGTTAATTGTTGGCTTTATTAGTTCTTGTCTCGTTGTTATATTTCTTGGTATGAAAATTACAGCACATTATATTCGGCCGATTGAGTCTGTTACAAAAGTTGCGATTGAATTAGCGAAAGGGAATTATAAAGCGCGTGCTTATGAAAATCATTCAGACGAGACGGGAATGCTCAGTAAAGCAATGAACGTTTTAGCACGCAATTTACAAGAGATGACATTAGAACAAGAAATGCAGCAAGATCGGTTGCATACACTTATTGAAAATATGGGAAGCGGTATGATTTTAATTGATAGCCGTGGTTATATTAGCCTTGTAAACCGCTCTTATAAAGAGATTTTCCATGTAACAGATGAAGAGTATTTGCAATGTTTATATTATCAGGCATTTATACATAAAGAAATTGTTGAACTCGTAGAAGAGATTTTTATGACAGAGGTTAAAGTACGCAAACAAATGTTATTGCCTCTTGAAATTGAAAGAAAACATTTTGAAGTGTACGGTGCCCCTATTATTGGAACGAACCATGAGTGGAAAGGAATTATCCTTGTTTTCCATGATATTACGGAACTGAAGAAGCTTGAGCAAATGCGTAAAGATTTCTTAGCAAATGTTTCGCATGAATTGAAAACGCCAATTACTTCTATTAAAGGATTTTCAGAAACATTACTTGATGGAGCGATGGAAAACCAGCAGTTTCGTGAGCACTTCTTACATATTATTTTGAAAGAAAGCGACCGAATGCAAGCATTAATTGAAGACTTACTTGATTTATCGAAAATTGAGCAACAAGGGTTTCAATTAAATATAGGTGTTGTCGACTTAAAAGAGCTACTAGAAGAAGTCGGGATGATATTAAATAAGAAAACTGCCGATAAAGACATTTGTTTGCATGTTGATGTAAATGAATATGTTTCTGTCATAGGAGATGCGGTGCGGTTAAAACAAGTTTTTATTAATTTAATGAATAACGCAATTTTATATACACCAGCTGGGGGAACAGTTTCTGTTACGGCTTCTCAAGATAGCCAAAACGTATATATAAAAGTGTCCGATACAGGAATTGGAATCGAAAAAGAGGAGATTCCTCGTATTTTTGAACGTTTTTACCGTGTTGATAAAGCGCGCAGTCGTAATACGGGTGGTACAGGACTTGGATTATCGATTGTGAAACATTTAGTTGAAGCGCATCATGGGATGATTACTGTAGAAAGTAAGATTGGGGTTGGAACGACATTTACTGTTACTCTTCAAAAGTATATGAAATAGATATTTACATTATATTAACAATAGCTTCATTTTGTATTAATAAAGCTCTGTTACTATAATAGATGAAAACCCCTTCATCCAAGGAGTAATTTGGGACGAGAATAAGGAAGCTTATTCTCGTCACTTCCCTTTTGTAACGTAAAATTATTCCCACTTATTATGTTGAATATAGTTATAAAGAAAGCTGTTGTTTTTCTTCTCTCTTCCAGTCGTGGTAATATAGAGAGAAGAAGAGGAACGGTTTTTTTCTATTGTATGGAGAAATCGTTTACATTTTTTACGGGGAGGTTGTTCCATTTGGAAAAGAAAGTTGTTTTAGTTGATGGAAATAATATTGCGTATCGCGCTTTCTTTGCGTTGCCGCTTTTAAATAACGATAAAGGGATACATACAAATGCCATTTATGGTTTTACGATGATGCTTATGAGAATTTTAGAAGAGGAAAAACCAACACATATGCTTGTTGCGTTTGATGCGGGGAAAACAACGTTTCGTCATAAAACATTTAGCGAATATAAAGGCGGTCGCCAAAAAACGCCGCCCGAGTTATCAGAGCAGTTTCCCTTCATTCGTGAATTGTTAGATGCATTTCATGTGCCGCGCTATGAATTAGAGAACTACGAAGCGGATGACATTATGGGAACATTGGCAACAGAAGCGAGTGAACAAGGTATTGAAGTAAAAGTGATTTCAGGAGATAAAGATTTGCTTCAACTTGTTTCAGACAATACGCGCGTTTGTATTCCACGTAAAGGAATTACGGAAGTAGATGAGTATACGAAAGAAACGTTATTTGAAAAATACAGCTTATCACCAAAACAAATTATTGATATGAAAGGACTAATGGGAGATCAATCAGATAATATCCCGGGTGTCCCTGGTGTTGGTGAGAAGACAGCTATTAAATTGTTAACACAATTTGAAACAGTAGAGGCTGTATATGAAAACTTAGACAAAGTGAGCGGTAAGAAATTAAAAGAGAAGCTGGAAGAGAATAAAGAGCAAGCGCTGATGAGTAAAGAATTAGCAACAATTATTACCGATGCACCAGTTACAATTCATGTGGAAGATATTGCTTATAACGGATATGAAAATAGTGATGTAATCCCGATGTTTGAGAACTTAGGGTTCCATTCTCTCTTAACGAAGTTAGGCGCACCGGTTGCCGAAACACCTGCAGCTGATTTGGATGATATTTCATTTGAAATTGTAGAAGAAGTAACGGAGGAAATGTTGCAGCAGGATAGCGCAATCATTGTAGAAGTGCAAGAAGATAATTATCACGAAGCGGATATTCAAGGGTTTGGTATTCAGAACGAAAATGGATGTTACTTTGTGCCGGCTGATATTGCTTTATCATCACAAGCTTTTACAGACTGGTTAGCGAATCCAGAAATGAAGAAGTATACATTTGACGCAAAGCGTGCAATTGTTTCGTTAAAATGGAAAGGCTATGAAATTAAGGGGATCGACTTTGATTTATTAATTGCAGCATATTTACTTGATCCAGCAGAAACAGATAAAGATTTCCGCGCTGTTGCGAAAATGAAGGATATGCATGCTGTGCAGTCAGATGAAGAAGTGTACGGAAAAGGTGCAAAACGCGCTGTACCAGAGCAGGAAGTTGTCGCAGAACACGTAGCGCGAAAAGTACATGTGTTATATGACGTACAGCAATCGTTTGCTGAAGAGCTAAAAAATAATGAGCAGTACGAATTATTTACTGAACTGGAAATGCCGCTTTGCCGCGTATTAGCTGATATGGAATGTAAGGGCGTTGCAGTTGATACGAATCGTCTCCGCGCTATGGGGGATGAACTGGCTACGCAGCTTAAGAAAATGGAAGAAGAAATTTATGAGCTGGCAGGAACAGAATTCAATATTAATTCACCGAAGCAGCTTGGTGTTATCTTATTTGAAACGTTAAACTTACCGGTTATCAAGAAGACAAAAACAGGCTATTCTACATCGGCTGATGTGTTAGAAAAATTAATGGAGCATCATGAAATTATCCCGAAAATTTTACATTATCGTCAGTTAGGAAAATTAAATTCCACGTACATCGAAGGTTTGTTAAAAGTGGTGTATACAGATTCGTCTAAAATCCATACGCGCTTTAACCAAGTGTTAACACAAACTGGGCGTTTAAGCTCAACGGAACCTAACTTACAAAACATTCCGATTCGTTTAGAGGAAGGAAGAAAAATACGTCAAGCGTTTATTCCGTCAGAAACAGATTGGGTGATGTTTGCGGCGGATTATTCTCAAATCGAATTACGTGTATTAGCTCATATTTCTAAAGATCACGGTTTAATTGAAGCGTTCCAACACGATATGGATATTCACACAAAAACAGCGATGGATGTGTTTGGCGTTGAAAAGGAAGATGTAACCTCTAATATGAGACGTCAAGCGAAAGCGGTAAACTTCGGGATTGTATACGGAATTAGTGACTATGGTTTATCGCAAAACCTAGGTATTACACGAAAAGCAGCAGCTGAGTTCATTCAAAAGTATTTAGAAAGTTTTCCGGGAGTTAAAGAGTACATGAGTGATATTGTGCAAGATGCGAAACAAAAAGGCTATGTATCGACATTGCTAAATCGCCGTCGTTATATCCCGGAAATTACGAGTCGTAATTTTAATGTGCGTGGCTTTGCAGAGCGGACTGCAATGAATACACCTATTCAAGGAAGTGCCGCTGATATTATTAAAAAAGCGATGATTATTATGGCGGATCGATTAGAAGAAGAAGGATTACAAGCACGTCTTCTTCTGCAAGTGCACGATGAACTTATTTTTGAAGTGCCGCAAGAAGAGGTAGAGAAGTTAGAGAAACTTGTACCTGAAGTTATGGAGCATGCGATTGAGCTTACCGTTCCATTGAAGGTTGATTATTCATACGGTCCAACATGGTATGACGCAAAGTAAGGAAGTGATAGTATGCCAGAATTACCAGAGGTTGAAAATGTCAGGCGAACGCTAGAACAGCTCGTTAACGGAAAGACGATTGAAGAAGTGATTGTAACATATCCGAAATTGGTGAAAGAACCAGATGACGCCGAACTTTTCAAAGAGATGCTGCGCGGCGAAACGATTGAAGAGGTCAGACGCCGCGGCAAGTTTCTTCTTATATATGTAACCCGTTATGTCATTGTGTCTCATTTGCGAATGGAAGGGAAGTATATGCTTAGCGATAGTGATGATCCAGTTGATAAGCATACACATGTCCGCTTTCGTTTTACAGATGAAACGGAACTTCGTTACAAAGATGTACGGAAATTCGGTACGATGCACCTATTCAAAAAGGGTACGGAGTTTACAGCTATGCCGCTTGCTGATTTAGGGCCTGAGCCTTTTTCAACTGAGTTAACACCAGCGTATTTACAAGAAAAATTGCAAAAAACGGCTCGGAAAGTAAAAGTTGCTTTGCTCGATCAACGTATTTTAGTCGGCCTCGGTAATATATATGTAGACGAAGTGTTATTTCGTTCGCGTATTCATCCAGAGCGAGAAGCGTCTTCTTTAACAGATAAAGAATTTGAAACGTTGTATGAAGAAATTGTGGCTACGTTAACTGAAGCAGTAGAGCGCGGTGGAAGTACGATTCGTACGTATGTGAATTCACAAGGAAAGATCGGTTCATTTCAAGAGCGTCTTTACGTATATGGGAGAAAAGGTGAGCCGTGTGTAACATGCGGCACTTTACTGGAAAAAACAGTTGTTGGCGGACGTGGTACACATTATTGTCCGGCTTGCCAGCCGAAAAGTTAAACAACTGAAGCAGTTGTAAAAAATATTTACTTACGGCAGCATCATTATATTTTTCACAATAACATCGGATAGGCTTCTGTCATATATATAAGCAAAGCTATGTATAGGGAAGGAGCTTATCGATGTATCATTATTTCTCTCTTATTTTATTAGCTTTTACGTTAAGTTTAGATAGCTGTAGTGTAGGGCTCACGTACGGGCTTCGGAATGTTCGGATTCCACTGAAGTCAATTATCGTAATTGGGATTTGTTCAGCTGTTGTGATGATACTCTCAATGGGAATCGGACATATGATTGCTCAAATTTTTTCACCGGTGCTAGCGAAAAGAATTGGCGGATTCGTTCTTGTCGTAATCGGTGCGTGGGTGTTGTATCAATTTTTTCAAAGTGATAAAAAAGAGGATGCGTTGCAAGAAGAAAAAGTATGGAACTTAGAAATTGCGTCTCTTGGTCTTGTCATTCAAATTTTACGAAAACCGACTGTTGCTGATTTTGATAAGTCTGGGGTCATTTCTGGAGTAGAAGCGCTTCTCCTTGGTATGGCACTTTCGTTAGATTCATTTGGAGCTGGGATTGGGGCATCTTTACTTGGATATTCTCCGTTCATGATGGCGGGATTGGTTGCAGTAATGAGCTCGCTATTTTTATTCTGCGGAATGAAAGTAGGGACAATATTATCAAATATGCGATGGTTACAAAAATTCACGTTTTTACCAGGTGTATTACTTATTATTATTGGAATTTGGAAAATGTAAGAGACGTGAAACAATTGTTTCACGTCTCTTATTATAAGGGGGATTATGATGACAGTTGTAATTGGATTAACAGGCGGCATTGCCAGTGGGAAAAGTACAGTATCAAAAATGTTTCAAGGTTTTCACATCCAAGTCATTGATGCAGATATTATTGCAAGAGAAGTTGTGGAGCCTGGTAAGGAAGCGTATAACGAAATTGTAAAAGCGTTCGGAAAAGAAGTGCTTGAGGAAAACGGGGAGTTAAATCGCCCGAAACTTGGCAGCATTGTATTCCATAATGAAGAAAAACGCTTGCTGTTAAATAATATTGTGCACCCAGCTGTACGAAAGGAAATGAATGCGCAAAAGGATAGATACATAAGAGAAAATACGCAAGCGGTTGTGCTCGATATTCCGCTTTTATTTGAGAGTAAATTAACAAGTCTTGTCGATCAAATTTTACTTGTTTATGTGGACAATGAAACGCAGATTACAAGGTTGATGGAACGTAATCTTTTTACAGAAGAAGAGGCGAAAGCACGAATTGCTTCGCAAATGCCATTGCAAGAGAAAATAGCATTAGCAGATAAAGTGATTAATAATAATGGCACAATCGAAGAAACGAAAGCACAATTAAGCAACATTTTAAAGGAATGGAACATTATTAAATAAAAAAATTGAAAAATGATGAAATTGTTTAGTGACATATCCGCTTTTTGTGTTATACTATTATTGGGATTTGAGAGAAATAGTATAACGCAATCAAGGGGGATAACATATTATGATTCGTGTGGCAATTAATGGATTTGGACGTATTGGGAGAATGGTGTTTCGTCAGGCAGTAAAAGAAAGCGCATTCGAAATTGTAGCGATTAATGCGAGCTATCCATCTGAAACGTTAGCGCATTTAATTAAATATGACACAGTTCACGGTAAATTCGATGGTACAGTAGAAGCGTTTGAAGATCATTTATTAGTAGATGGTAAAATGATTCGCCTTTTAAACAACCGCGATCCAAAAGAATTGCCTTGGAAAGAATTAGAAGTAGACGTTGTAATTGAAGCGACGGGTAAATTTAATTCTAAAGAAAAAGCAAGTCTTCACGTAGAAGCTGGTGCGAAAAACGTTATTTTAACTGCACCAGGAAAAGATGAAGATGTAACAATTGTTGTTGGTGTGAACGACGAACAACTTGATATTACAAAACATATCGTTATTTCAAATGCATCTTGCACAACAAACTGTTTAGCGCCTGTTGTAAAGGTGTTAGATGAGCAGTTTGGAATTGAAAACGGTTTAATGACAACAGTTCATGCATACACAAATGACCAAAAAAATATTGATAATCCACATAAAGATTTACGCAGAGCGCGCGCATGCGGCCAGTCTATCATTCCAACGACGACAGGTGCTGCGAAAGCGTTAGCGAAAGTTCTTCCACATTTAAATGGGAAACTTCATGGCATGGCACTTCGCGTTCCGACACCAAATGTATCTCTTGTTGACTTAGTTGTAGATGTAAAACGCGACGTAACAGTGGAAGAGATTAATGAAGCATTTATGAATGTTGCTAGCGGTGCATTAAAAGGAATTGTCGCATTTAGCGATGAACCGCTTGTTTCTATAGACTTTAACACAAATACGCATTCTGCAATCATTGATGGTTTATCTACAATGGTAATGGGCGAGCGAAAAGTAAAAGTACTTGCTTGGTACGATAACGAATGGGGTTATTCTCGTCGTGTTGTAGACCTTGTAAAGCTTGTTGTAGATCAATTCGCGAAACAAGAAAACGTACAACATATTTAATAGATGAGAAAAGGGCAGGCGTTAGCCTGTCCTTTTTTGTAATAGAAAAATATTACATATTTTTTCTGTGTAAATCACCTAGAACAGCTATGATTACTGTGGTTTTGAGTCTTTTCTCTTTTTGGAGGAAAATAAAAGAAAAAGTATCATCTGAAAAAATAAAAAACTGATGTTGCAAAATGAAAATAAACAAAGTATACTAACATTCGTAAACTTAAGAGCTGAGGTACGTAGTCACTACTTAAAGGGTTAGGACCTCTCTGGACTAACTTTCCCCCGTGGTAGTGGAGCAAACCAAATTGCAAATTAGTTTTCAATTCGAACAGTTAAATTAAATCAATGAGGGGGAACTGTAGAATGGATACTATGGATACTATGGGTCGTCACGTAATTGCGGAACTTTGGGATTGCGATTTCGACAAGCTTAATGATATGCCTTATATTGAAAGGTTATTTGTGGATGCAGCACTTCGAGCAGGCGCTGAAGTACGTGAGGTTGCTTTCCACAAATTTGCACCACAAGGTGTAAGTGGAGTTGTAATTATTTCTGAGTCTCACTTAACAATTCACAGCTTTCCGGAGCATGGTTATGCAAGTATTGATGTTTATACTTGTGGGGATCGCATTGATCCAAATGTTGCTGCGGAGTACATCGCTGAAGGTTTAGGAGCAAAAACGAGAGAAAGTATTGAACTTCCTCGCGGTACAGGTAGCTTCGAAATTAAGCAAAGAGAAACAAAAGCTCTTTAAAAAAGAAGATAATTGATTTAAAATGTAAAGAGGTGTATAATGCACCTCTTTTTAGTTTATATTGTGTTATCACCTATCTATATAAATACAACTTGAAACAACGACGTAAAAAACCCTTTCTTTTTAGATGGACGAGAGCATCTGGCTATGCATAGAAGCGGCCTTTGCCTTCTTCTGCCACATGCCAGGTTTTAAACAAAAGGAGCAGGCCAGTAGCGGGCATGTTGTATTCTGCATAGCAGTAATCTCTGTGTTGAAAAATCAAGTTGGATTTATATATTATAATAAGAAGAAATTTGTTTATACATAAGTGTATGTAATTGAGTGTTTATAATATTGAAGAGAAAATTATTGTTTAAAATGTTTTAGTTTTGTTAAGATAAAATTAAATTGTAAAGGAGTGAATGGATTGCGTTGTCCATCCTGTTTTCACAATGGTACGAAAGTATTGGATTCACGTCCAGTTGACGAAGGACGATCAATTCGCAGAAGAAGAGAGTGCGAAAGTTGTTTCAGTCGCTTTACCACATTTGAACGTGTCGAAGAGCCACCGCTCATTGTTGTAAAGAAAGAAGGGACGCGAGAAGAATTTAACAAAGAGAAAATTTTGCGTGGTTTAATTAAAGCGTGTGAAAAGCGACCTGTAACGTTAAAACAATTAGAAGAAATCACACAACATGTAGAACGGGAATTACGTAACTTAGGAATGTCAGAAGTACAAAGCGATATGATTGGTGAAATGGTCATGGAAGCGCTTCGTGATATTGATGATGTTGCATATGTACGTTTTGCATCTGTTTACCGACAATTTAAAGATTTGAACGTATTTATTGAAGAGTTGAAAGATATTCTTCAAAAAGAACGAAAATAAAAGAGCTAGAAGCGTAAGCTATTAGCTCTTTTTTCACTCATAATGATAATAAGAATGGATGACAGAAAGGATTTGCAAGGATGGAAAGACAGTCATGGATGGAACTGTTGCCAATTGACCGTTATAAAGTAAGTGCAAGAGGGCTGCTCAGCAACTATGATCGTAAAGTGCTGACAATGTTATATCAGCCACTTATTGGCAGTAAAGCTTTTAGTCTATATATGACATTATGGGGCGAGTTAGAGCAGGACCGTTTATTTGGAAGAGAAAATACACACCATTCTATTATGGTAACAATGCAAATGCAGCTCCCAGAGATTTATGAAGAACGTCTAAAGCTAGAGGCGATTGGACTTTTAAATGTGTATGTGAAAAGAGAAAAAGATATTCGCATGTTTATTTATGAGTTACAGCCACCACTTATGCCAAAGCAATTTTTTGATGATATTGTATTAAGTATTTTCTTATATAACCGCTTAAGTAAGTCGAAATATAATCAAGTGAAGCAATATTTCTTAGAAGAAGAATTTGACTTTTCTTCATATGAAAATGCAACACGATCTTTTAATGATGTGTTTGGTTCTTTTAATCCAGGACAAGTTGAGCATGCCAAGGAAGAACTTATTATACCAAATGCAACTGTGATGCCGAGCAGGGCGGAGGGGAATGCGCCTCAAATTTGGAATGATTTCTTTGATTTTTCTTTATTTGTAGAAGGATTATCAGCGCTTGTGCCGCGTAAAGCAATCACGGATCAGATGCGTGAATGTGTGATTATATTAGCTTACGTATACGGCATTGATCCGTTATCCATGCAAAATATTGTTCTTGGTGCTGTTACGGAGCATAATACAATTGATATGGAACGATTGCGAAAAGGTGCACGTGATTGGTACCAATTTGAGAATGGACAGGCACTTCCTAAGTTTAGTGAGCGGACGCAGCCATTGCATGCGCGGACGATGAAGGAGAAAGAACCGACAACACAAGAAGAGATGCTGATTAAACAGTTAGAGGAAATTTCACCAAGAGAGTTATTAAAAGAAATTTCAGGCGGGGCTGAGCCGACGAAGGCTGATTTGCAAATTATTGAAGATGTGATGTTGAATCAGAAGTTAACACCAGGTGTTGTCAATGTCCTTATTTATTATGTCATGCTTCGTTCGGATATGAAGTTAGCGAAATCGTATGTAGAGAAAATTGCCGGACACTGGGCCCGTAAAAAAATTACAACCGTAACGGAAGCGATGGGGCTTGCGAAAGAGGAAAATCGTCAATATCAAGAATGGGCAGAAACAAAGAAAAAAGGAAAGACAACGAAGAAAACGGTTCGTAAAGAACTTGTACCAGACTGGTTAAAGGAACAAACAGAAGATAGCGAGCCATCACATCGTAGTGAAGAGCAGGGAAAACTAGAAGAAGAGCGTAAAAAGTTAGAGGAAGAGCTGAAAAAATATAAGAGAAACTAACAAAGACGAGCTCCTTTTGAGGTGAAGAAATGGAACCAATTCAAAATACATTTGCGAAGTTAATGCAAAATGAAAATTTTAAGAATAGATATGAAGTATTAAAAGAAGAAGTAATGGCGCATCCGCGTGTGAAAGCATTTATAGAAGAA
>Ga0102589_1001196_pt1 | contig 38039 bp, 40 predicted proteins | sample AraplaMF_Col_mLB_FD_76858 | JGI IMG/M metagenome (GOLD analysis project Ga0102589, IMG submission 76858) | Arabidopsis root microbial communities from the University of North Carolina, USA - plate scrape MF_Col_mLB | ecosystem: Host-associated > Plants > Roots > Endosphere | place: USA...
TGGAATCTTGCACATTTGAATATAAGTATATTAAGCGAAGATAGATTCATAGATTTTATTATTGAATATTCAGAATTTATTTTGTATGATGTATTTATAACATACCGACTGGTTAGTATCTTGATGTATGTTTTATTTTTACGACATTGAACCATACACAATCTTACTTAGGCGTTTTTTATTTCGTATTTAGGAGGATATCGGAATGCATGTAAAAGAATTGTTTGACTTAACTGGTAAAGTGGCCATTGTGACTGGTGGTGGTAGGGGTCTTGGGGAGCAGATTGCAAAAGGATTCGCTGAAGCAGGTGCAAACGTTGTTTTGTGTTCTAGGAATGAAAATGCTTGTAAAGAAGTAAGTGAAGAGTTAAAAAGCATTGGGGTTGAATCACTAGCTATTAGATGCGATGTAACAAATCCTGAAGATGTTCAAAATGTAGTTAATCAAACGAAAGAAACATTTGGCAGAATAGATATATTAGTCAATAACAGTGGTGCTTCCTGGGGTGCGCCTGCTGAAGATATGCCGTTAGAGGCTTGGCATAAAGTATTAAATGTAAATGTGACTGGGACATTTATTATGTCTCAAGCAGTAGGGAAAGTCATGCTTGAACAAAACAGTGGGAAAATCATCAATATTGCATCAGTTGCAGGATTGCAAGGTACAAATCCAAAATATTTAGATGCAGTTGGCTATAGTGCAAGTAAAGGAGCAGTTGTTAATCTAACAAAAGACCTGGCAGTAAAATGGGGCTCGCGTGGAGTTCATGTAAACGCGATTGCACCTGGTTTCTTTCCTACTAAAATGTCAAAAGATGTGATCGCACATGGTGGTCAGGAAATCTTAGAAGGGACTCCTTTGAGAAAGTTTGGTTCCGAAAATGATTTAAAAGGGGCTGCACTATTTTTAGCTGCACCAGCTTCAGACTTTGTGACAGGAGCAATTTTAGTAGTAGACGGTGGTTCTTCAGTTATGTAATTTGTTGAGATTCTTGTTAAAAAAGGAGTTAAATCATGACAAAAATTCATTTATTAATGAAAAAAGAAGAAATGAATCAACAAAAACTAAGTGGGAATAAAATAGTTGTTATTTTCGATATTTTACTAGCAACCTCTACAATCACTGCCACTTTGGAATTTGGTGCTAAAGAAGTAATCCCTGTACTAAATGGAAAAGAAGCAATAGAAATCTCAGAAAAACTAAAAAATGATGAAGTGATTCTAATTGGAGAATATAATGGTGCAACCTTAGACGGTTTTCATTCGCCTAATCCTTTAGCGCTAAGAAGTGTAGTAAATGGAAAAACAATCATTCTATCAACTACAAATGGAACGATTGCACTTAAAAATGCACAGACTGCGAAAAAAGTGTATGCGGCTTCGATTTTGAATAGTCAATCTGTTGTAAAGCATATTCGTAAAACGTATGATGAAGAAACAATTGTTCTAGTATGTGCAGGATCATTTGGCCATTTTAATATGGAAGACTTTTATGGAGCGGGGTATTTTATAGATTGTCTATTAAGTGAATCCTTACAATTAGACATGACTGATGCTTCCTTAGCTGCATTACATTTTTATAGAAGTATGAAAGAAAAAGAGAATGAAATATTAGCAGAATCTAGAGTTGGTAAAATGATGCTGGACTATGGTTTTGAGTCAGAACTTCATTTTGTTAGCCAAAAAAGTATATTTAACGTTGTACCGATGTTAGAAAATGGAAAAAGAATAGTGGATGTGAAACTTTCAGAGAAAACGGCTTATTAACTATGTACTAAAAAAGATAAGGAATGAAATATACTACATACCAACTAGTTAGTACGGAAGGGATGAGGTAATGGATTTTTTATATTCATCAAAAGTGCGAGAGCTTCAGAGTAGACTAAAAACATTTATGGATCAATATGTTTATCCAAATGAGCAGTTATATGAAGAACAATTGAATCAACAGGAAACAAGATGGAGTGGTGTACCTCCAATTATTGATGAATTAAAAGCTAAGGCTAAACAAGAAGGACTTTGGAATTTATTTCTACCAGATAGCAAATACGGAGCAGGCTTAACAAATTTGGAATATGCACCACTATGTGAAATTATGGGGCGTTCATTAATTGGACCAGAAGTATTTAATTGTAGTGCTCCAGATACTGGAAATATGGAAGTTTTAGAAAGATATGGAACAGAAGAGCAAAAAGAAAGATGGCTAACACCTTTACTATCAGGCGAGATTCGTTCATGTTTTTCAATGACTGAGCCTGATGTTGCTTCATCTGATGCTACTAATATTGAAGCGAGCATTCAAAATGAAGGTGATCATTATATCATTAATGCGAGAAAATGGTGGTCTTCAGGAGCAGGTGATCCGCGTTGTAAGATTGCAATTGTAATGGGAAAAACAAATCCAGATGCAAACCGACATGAACAGCAGTCTATGATTCTTGTACCATTAAATACACCAGGGGTAAAGATTGAAAGAATGCTACCAGTTTTCGGTTACGATCATGCGCCACATGGCCATGCAGAAATTTCTTTCACAAATGTAAAAGTACCTAAAAGTAATATGATTTGGGGTGAAGGTAAAGGCTTTGCAATTGCACAAGGGCGTTTAGGTCCTGGACGAATTCATCACTGTATGAGGTTAATTGGTGCAGCTGAACGAGCACTTGAAGAATTATGTAAGCGTGTTCAAAGTCGTGTTGCTTTTGGAAAGCCAATTGCCAATCAAGGTGTGATTCAAGAATGGATTGCAAACTCTAGAATTGAAATTGAGCAAGCTAGATTACTAACATTAAAGGCCGCATATATGATGGACACAGTTGGAAATAAAGCTGCAAAGGCTGAAATTGCAATGATTAAAGTAGTAGCTCCTTCAATGGCCTTGAATGTAATTGATCGTGCGATACAAGCTTTTGGCGCAGCAGGTGTATCAAATGACTTTACACTTGCAGGACAATGGGCAAATGCAAGAACATTACGTTTAGCAGATGGACCAGATGAAGTACACCGGGCACAGCTAGCAAAACTTGAACTACGAAAATACCAAACATCTAATCAATTTGTATCGGTTGAAAAATAAAGATGATAGGTGATGAAAGATGAGATTAAAGGATAAGGTCTCAATTATAACTGGTGGTGGAGGGGGAATCGGTCGATCTACTGCTATCAGATTCGCAAAAGAAGGTTCAAAGATTGTCATAGCCGATCGAAATGAATTATCCGGAGAAGAAACCGCTCAACTGATAAGGGAACAAAATGGGAATGCAATGTTTGTTCATACAGATGTAAGTGACAAAAATAGTGTTCAAAACTTAATTAGCGTAACTGTTGAGCAATTTGGTGGACTTGATATTTTATTTAATAATGCAGGTGTTGGCAACTCTGAGGTTCGGAGTGTAGATTTAGAGGAAGATGAATGGGATTCTGTCATCGATATTAATTTAAAAAGCGTCTTTTTAGGAATAAAATATGCTGTGCCTGAATTAATCAAATCAGGAAATGGCGTAATTATTAATACTTCAAGTTTACTAGGCTTAAAAGGTAGAAAACTAGTCAGTGCGTATAATGCTTCTAAAGGTGGGGTTGTATTATTAACACAAAATGCCGCTTTAGAGTATGGAAAATATAAAATTAGAGTAAATGCTATAGCCCCAGGCGTAATTGATACAAATATAATTGATATGTGGAAAAAAGATGAACGAAAATGGCCGATTATTTCTAAAGCAAATGCACTTGGAAGAGTCGGGAATCCAGATGAAGTTGCAGCTGTCGCGTTATTTTTAGCATCTGATGAAGCCTCTTTTATAACAGGTGTTACAATTCCTGTTGATGGTGGGGGATTAATATTTTAAGATTTACATGTTTCATGTAATGAATAGATTTTTATAACATTGGAGGGTATAAAATGAATTCGAATAAAATATGGTATTCCCACTATCCACAGCATATCGCACCAGAAATCACAATTCCAGACAAAACAATTCCACAAATCCTACAAGATACTGTTTCAAACTATCCTAATCATACAAGTATTACGTTCTATCATCAGAAAATGTCATTTAATGAAGTTCTACTTGCAGTTACGGCATTTGCCTCTTCTTTACAGAAAAACGGTATCCAAAAAGGCGATCGAGTAGCCATTATGTTACCAAATTGTCCTCAATATGTCATTTCTTTCTATGGTATTTTATCAGCAGGTGCAATCGTAACTCAAATCAATCCGATGAGTGTAGCACGAGAACTAAAAGCTCTGCTGAATGATTCCGAATCAGAAACAATAATTGTATTAGGAAGTCTTTATCCTCTAGTTAAGTCTATTTTATCAGAAACAAAGCTACGTAAGGTTATTGTCGTCAATTTAACCCCAACAGAAGAAAGGTATGATGATCATACAACATTTGATAACTTTTTAACTGAAGGGAATGGAATCGTTTTACCAGTTTCGATTGATCCAAGTGAGGACGTAGCCGTACTTCAGTATACAGGTGGTACGACGGGAAGATCTAAAGGTGTTATGCTTACTCACCGTAATTTATTAGCAAATATAATGCAATCGCAAGAATTTTTTAAAGGTAGTATTGAGATTGCAAAGGAGCGTAGTTTATCAGTCATTCCATTTTTCCATGTGTATGGTATGAACATTAGTATGAATCTCTCAATTCTAATGGCAAATGAAATGATCATCCTTCCACGGTTTGACGTGATGGAGGTTTTAACAACAATAAAAAATGAACAACCAACGCTATTTCCAGGTGTACCTACAATGTACGTTGCAATTATTAATCATCCAGATGCAGAACAATTTGGAATTGACTGTATTAAAGTTTGCAATAGTGGAAGTGCACCAATGCCTGTAGAATTGATTCATCAATTTGAAAAGAAAACAGGCGCAAAAATATTAGAAGGTTACGGATTATCAGAAGCATCGCCAACCACACATTGTAATCCTGCATTCGCAGAACGTAAACCTGGTACTGTTGGTTTTGGACTACCTTCGACTGATTATAAAATTGTAGACCTAGCAACAGGTACGAGGGAAGTTCCAGTAGGTGAAGTTGGAGAATTAATTGTAAAAGGTCCACAAGTCATGAAAGGATATTGGAATATGCCTGAGGAGACAGCTCATACCTTAAAAGATGGATGGTTATTTACAGGTGATATTTCACGCATTGATGATGAAGGGTATTTATCAATTGTTGACCGCAAAAAAGACATGATTATTGCAAGTGGCTATAATATTTATCCACGAGAAATTGAAGAAATCTTATATGAACACCCGAGTGTACAAGAAGCAGTCGTTATAGGTGTACCTGATACGTATAGAGGTGAAACTGTAAAAGCTGTCATTGTATTAAAAGAAGGTGAAAATACGTCTGAGGATGAGATCATACAATATTGCCAAAGTAATCTTTCATCATATAAAGTACCGAAAATGATAGAATTTCGTGATCAATTACCAAAAACTAATGTTGGGAAAATATTACGTAGAGCACTGAGGGAAACCGAAAATTCTAAAACAGTATAATGTACGAATTCGACATTGTTAAAAGTAAAGAAGATTCTGTTTTTTAAACTTTCACTAGAATAGTTTATGTTATAATTCAAGTGATATTTTTTAGATTGTGAGGATTTCCAATGAAAGAGAAAATTACAGAACACTCAATACAATTATTTGATAAAAAAGGATTTACAGTCACTTCCATTCAGGATATCGTCGAATCTATTGGCGTAACCAAAGGCACTTTCTATTATTACTTCTCTAGTAAAGAGGAGCTGCTGATGGAAATTCACCTTCGTTATATTGATGATTTACTAACGAAACAAATGAAAATACTTGATGATCATCATAAAAGTTTTAAAGAAAAATTGTTTAGTATCATTCATCTATCAATACTAGATATCAAAAAACAAGGTGCAAGTGCAAAAGTATTTTTCAGAGAAATGCGACATTTAAGTCCTGAAAGTTTGGATAAGATTAATCCAAAGAGGGATCAATATCGATTTAATATTGAAAACTTGTTAAATGAAGGAATTGCAAGCGGAGAATTAAGAGAAAGCTTGAATGTGCCAATCGTTACCTTTGGCATTTTAGGTATTACGAATTGGAGCTATCAGTGGTTTAATCCAGAAGGTTCAATTGATGATAAACAATTAGCAGAAATTTTTACTGATATGGTTTTTAAAGGTATAGAAGTTTAATTGTAGGGGAGTTCATCTCTCCTACATGTCTCATATACATTACATACCGACTAGTTAGTATTTCCTTTTTGAATCATATAATCATAAAAAAGTAGGGATAAAATGGAAAAATTAACAATTACGACTAGATTTTGTGAAACAGATGCACTGGGTCATATAAACAATACGAGCTACTTCATTTATTTGGAGGAAGCACGGATCAAGTTTTTTCACCAACTAGGATATGGAATGAATCTACAAGACTGGAATTTTATTTTGGCTTCGACGAAATGTGATTTCCTTAGTCAAGGCTACTTTAATCAAAAACTAGTAATCTCTAGTTATATCTCCAAAATAGGAAGTAAAAGCTTTCAGCTTGAGCATGACATTACTTGTGAAGAAACCAATGTACTTATTGCAAAAGCAAATGCGATCATCGTCTATTTTAATTTCAAGGAACAAAGAAGTGAAAATATACCAGACTTATTTCGAACTCAATTAGAAAATCATTTACAAGATAAATCATAAAAAAATATACAAAGGAGGAGTAAGATGGCGGAGAGAGTAGAATCTGAAACAATACAGATTCGTAACGGTGAGGAATTAAACCTTCCAGTATTACAGGAATTCTTAAAACAACATATAAATGATTTGCCGAATGAACAATTAGGTGTTCGGCAGTTTTCGGCGGGTCATTCAAATCTTACCTATTTACTGAAAGTCGGAGAATGGGAAGCAGTTCTTAGACGTCCACCTCTTGGTCCCGTTGCTCCAAAAGCTCATGATATGAGCAGGGAATTTCGAATTTTATCAGAGATTCATCCACATTATTCTATCGCTCCTAAACCTATTCTATATTCAGAAAACGATACAATTGTTGGTAGTCCATTTTTTATAATGGAAAGGAAAAAAGGTGAAGTTTTTGATACTGCATTTCCTGACCATTTAAACATAACAAAAGAAGATTGTAGGAAAATCTCCAATACAATGGTTGAAAAACTCGTTGAGCTTCATTCAATTGATTATCAAAAAACAAATTTACTAGAAATCACTAAACCGACGAATTTCATGGAACGACAAGTTCATGGATGGATTACTAGATTTAACAGAGCAAAAACAAGTGATATTTTGGAAGTTGAACAACTGATGAAGTGGCTTGAAAAAAATGTGCCACATCATCACGACGCGTCAATTATCCATTATGATTATAAGTTAAATAATTCAATGTTTAATCAGGATTTATTAGAAATGGTGGGTCTGTTTGATTGGGAAATGACAACGATTGGTGATCCACTAGCTGATTTAGGTGTTGCGATGAGCTATTGGATTCAAAAAGATGATCCAGATTTACTGAAATATGGCCTTGGTCAACCTTCAGTAACCATTCATGAAGGTTTTATGACAAGAGCAGAATTCATAGAATCCTACGCTATAAAAAGTGGCAGAGATGTTTCAAACATACATTTTTATCTTGCATTTGCGTATTTTAAACTAGCTGTCATTGTCCAGCAAATTTATTATCGATTTAAAATGGGGCAAACAAATGATCAACGTTTTGCAAAATTTGAACAGTTTGCTAAGTCACTAATCACGTTGGGGCATCAAGTCACGTTCCCAAATCAAAATAAGCTATAAGGAGAATGAATTATATGAACGAATCTTTATTAACTGAAATACAAGATCGTATCTTATTTTTAACATTAAACAGACCTGAATCCTTAAATTCTTTTAATCTAGAAATGTTAACAGGAATCACGGATTCTATTTTAGAAGCTGAGAATAATCCGGAAATTAAAGTTGTCGTCATTTCAGGATCAGGTCGTTCATTTTGCGCAGGTGGCGATGTGAAAACAATGGGAAACACGACTGCCTCTGCTGTGTATGAACATATTGGCGTATTAAACAAATGTATAAAAGCAATAAAAGATTCACATAAACCAGTTATTGCATCCATTCACGGTTTTGCAGCTGGTGCAGGTTTTAATTTAGCACTTGCATGTGATCTAATTATTGCATCTGAGGATAGTAAATTTGCCTTAAGCTTCTCACAAGTCGGCCTTATTTCAGACGGTGGCGGCTCATACTTTTTGCCTCAATTAATTGGACCTCATTTAGCAAAGCAACTTTTCTTTAGCGGAGAAGCAGTTTCAGCTGAAAGAATGGCTCAATTAGGCGTTGTTAATTTTTTAGTTCCTGCAAAAGAATTGAAAGAAGTAACGACTAAAACTGCTCATAAATTAGCAAGTGGACCAGGTAAGGCCTTGGGCATGATGAAAAAATTAATCGATCAATCCTTTACTTCAACTTTAGATGAAACTCTTGAAAAAGAAAGAATGATTCAAACTTTAATGATTGCAACAGAAGATCACCATGAAGGGGTATTAGCATTTAAAGAGAAACGTAAGCCTGTTTTTACAGGAAAATAAAATATTGGAGGGGTTAAAGTGAAAGCGATTCAATTTAAACAATTTGGTGGTCCTGATGTATTAGAAAGAGTTGAATTAGAAAGACCAGTTCCAAAAGGTAGAGAAGTATTAATTGAAGTTCATGCATCTGCTGTCAATTATGCTGATACAGCTAGAAGAGAAGGACAATATGTTGTCAAAACAAATTTGCCATATGTACCCGGTGCAGAAGTAGCTGGCTTTGTTGTGGAGGTAGGCGAGAATGTAACGAAAGTAAAACCTGGTGACCGTGTTGTGACGATTATGGAGTCAGGTGGTTATGCAGAGTATGCAATTTCAGATGAAAGATCAATCATTCCTATTCCTGCTGAATTGGACTTTAAAGTAGCAGCAGCTTTGCCAGTTCAAGGACTTAGTGCTTACCATATTTTAAAAACAATGGGAATGCTTCAGCCTGGCGAATCTGTTCTCATTCACGCTGCTGCTGGTGGTGTTGGGACGTTAGCAGTTCAATTGGCGAAACTGTTTGGTGCTGGAAAAGTAATCGCAACAGCTAGTACTAGTGAGAAATTACAACTTGCAAAAGAAATGGGTGCAGATGTACTAATCAACTATACAGAAGATGGTTGGGAAGAAAAGGTGCTTGAAGCGACAAATGGTAAAGGAGTAGATGTTGCACTTGAGATGGCTGGTGGAGATGTGTTTTATAAGACTTTAAAATGTCTAGCATACTTTGGCAGACTAGTAATTTACGGTGTTGCAAGTGGACAACAAAGTAAGTTTTATCCTTCTTCTTTAATGGCAAAAAATCAATCCGTGATTGGTTTCTTCTTACCACCTCTTATGAGAAGAGTAGAATTAATAAATCATAGTTTAACAGAATTGTTTACATATTTGGAAGAAGGAAAAATTCAAGTAACAATTGGAGAAGTATTCCCATTAAGTGAAGCAGCAAATGTACATACACTTATGCAAGCAAGAAAAACAGTTGGAAAAGTTATTTTAGAACCTAAAAAATAAATATGCTTTAGATGTTCAACATGTTTGAATCTGAAAAAACAAATGGAACGGGGGAAATTGACAATGCATTTACGTTTAACAGATGAACAAAGAATGATTCAAAAAACAATTCGCAAATTTGTTGAAAAAGAATTAATTCCTCTAGAAAATGAAGTATTACGTAATGAAAGAGAAGGTCGCCCTAGTTTATCTCCTGAAGTAATTAAAGAACTCCAATTAAAAGCAAAAAAAGCAGGATTTTGGGGAATTAATACACCAGAAGAGTATGGTGGAGCGGACTTAGGTCAAATGATGTTAGCGATTGTTTATATGGAAATATCAAAAACATTTGTTCCATTTACATTTGGAGGCTTTGCAGATAATATCCTGTTTTATGCAAATGAAGAACAAAAGAAAAAGTACTTAATTCCGACCATAAATGGTGAAAAGAAATCATGTTTTGCAATGACAGAGCCAAATGCTGGTTCTGATACGCAGAATATTAAGATGACTGCTGTAAAAGATGGTGCTGAATATGTTTTAAATGGCGAAAAAACGTTTATTACAGGTGGAAATGAAGCTGATTTTGTCATGGTAATTGCCATAACAGATAAAGAAAAACATCAAGCAACTGCAGGACGAAGTGGTGTAACATGCTTTATTGTAGATCGTGACATGGGTTGGAAATCGGAATACATTCATACAATGGGTGAATGGGGACCAGCGGGATTAGTGTTTGAAAATGTGCGTGTACCAGAGGAAAATATCTTAGGTGAATTAAATGGAGGTTACAATCTAGGTCTTGAATGGATTGGCTTTGCGAGATGGATTGTTGGGGCACGTGCGGTAGGTGCAGCTGAGCGACTATTGCAAATGGCAATTGATTACGCAAAGGAAAGAGAAACATTTGGAAAACCGATTGCCGAACGCCAGGCAATTCAATGGCAAATTGCAGACTCAGCAGTAGAGATTGAAGCTGCAAGATGGTTAGTATTGAATGCAGCATTTACATTAGATCAAGGTGAAGATAATCGCCATTTAGCATCTATCGCTAAACTATATGGCTCAAATATGGGAAATAAGGTTGTAGACCGTGTACTTCAAATTCATGGGGGAATTGGTTATACGAGAGAATTGCCAATTGAAAGATGGTACCGTGAAGCTAGATTATGGAGAATTTATGATGGAACGGATGAAATCCAACGATTAATAATCTCTAGAAATCTATTAAAAGGTCATGTGAAAGTAGGACAGTTTGTTTAATGATATGATGGAGGGATAAAGTATGGCTGGTAGATTTGAAGGGAAAGTTGCATTTGTAACAGGTGGAAGTCGAGGAATTGGCAAAGCGATTGTGGAATTATTCGCGAGTGAAGGCGCAAAGGTAGCAATCATTGATATAAATGATGAAGCGTTAAAACAAACGGCTGAAGAATTTAAACAGTTCGAAGTTTATACGAAGCGAGCAAATGTGGTAGATGGAAGCGAAGTTCAAACAGCAATGAAAGAAGTCTTTGAAACTTATGGATCAATTGATATCGTTGTAAATAATGCAGGTGTGATTCGAGATAATTTATTATTTAAAATGACAGATTCAGATTGGGATACGGTAATGGATGTTCATTTGAAAGGTTCTTTTCATGTAGTTCGTGCTGCCCAGGAGTACATGGTTAAACAAAAATATGGTCGAATCATCAATATTTCATCTACTTCAGCGCTTGGAAATCGAGGTCAGGCCAATTACGCAACAGCAAAAGCTGGACTGCAGGGACTAACAAAAACACTAGCAATAGAGCTTGGTAAATATGGAATTACTACAAATGCAGTTGCTCCTGGATTTATTGAAACTGAGATGACAAGAGAGACAGCTAGTCGCATTGGTATTTCATTTGAGCAATTAATAGAAGCAAGTTTAAGTCAAATTCCAGCTGGTAGAAGTGGGAAGCCTGATGACATTGCAAATGCAGTAGCATTTTTTGCGGACGAAAAATCTTCTTATGTAAATGGTCAGGTACTATATGTAGCAGGTGGACCAAAAACGTAAATTCTATTGAGAGAGGTGACAGTGATGTTCAAAGCTTTTATCGGAAAACGCTCTAAAGGTGTAGAAAATATGGTTGAACGAGGAGCGGTCAAAAAATTTGCTGAAGCAATTGGAGATCTGCACCCAATCTATGTAGATATAGAGTATGGAAAAAAATCTAGATACAAACAAAATATAGCTCCTCCGACTTTTCCGAGAGTATTTGATTATGGGATGATTGAAGACTTCCATTTACCAAATGTAGGATTGATACATGGAGAACAGTCATTTCATTATGAAAGACCGTTATTTGTTGGAGAAAAAATTACGTGCTATACCCAAATTAAAGATTATTACGAAAAAAAGGGAAATCATGGGTTTATGGGATTTTTAGTCGTTTCTGATTTCGGGGAAGATGCAAATGGTCAAGTTATATTTGAATCTAATGCAGTTGTCATCATTACAGAAGAAGTAAGGAAGGTGCTAACTGTATGACAATCTTAACTGAACTAAAGCCTGGTGACTCTCTTAATTCAGTCAAATTAGTGCCAGTTTCAAGGATGGATTTAATTAAATATGCTGGTGCATCCGGTGATTTTAACCCGATTCATACGATTGATGAAGAAGCTAAAAAAGCAGGTCTACCTGGAATCATTGCTCATGGAATGTGGACAATGGGTAATTTATCAAAACTATTTTCAGAAAATATTGAAAATGGATTCATTGAAGATTACACAATCCGTTTTAAAAACATGGTATTTTTACAAGACATCATTACATTAAATGCAGTTCTAATCGAAAACATCGGAAATAGAATGCATTTTTCAGTAAATGCGACTAACCAAAAAAATCAAAAGGTTATTGAAGGAACAATCATATTTAAACAATATTAGAATCGAATCAATAAGGAATTGACTTATGTTTGAAGGGAATCAAGTTTAATTGGAGATGCTATTCGAAGACGTATAAGCATCTCTTTTTTTGTTGGAATTTTTATTAAATGTAAATTGTAAAAGTTAAATAAATTGTAAAGAGTTGCTTGGTTTTACGTCGTTGGATATGATTAAGATAAGAGTTAAGTGATGTTTTTTCATTCTAAAAGAATTAGTTTGAAGGTATATCATTTTAAAATATTTTTTTATGTAAGGAGTGAATGAAATGGAAGTGTTTGCTGAGTATTTAGAAAAAATTGAGAACCCGATTCATCGGGACCGAACAGAAGAGGTTTTGACTTGGGTGATACATAAATTTCCAAACTTACTGCCTAAAATTGCATGGAACCAACCAATGTTTACCGATCATGATACATATATTATAGGCTTTAGCATATCTAAACAACACTTAGCTGTTGCCCCTGAATTGGTAGGGATCAATCATTTTTCTGATGAAATAGTCCAAGCTGGCTATGACCACACAAAGCAATTGGTTCGTATTCCGTGGGGAAGTGCAGTCGATTACAATTTAATTGAAAGAATGATTGAGTTTAATATTTTAGATAAAAAAGACTGTACAACTTTTTGGAGAAAATAATCGATCCGAATCTTAAAGACGAAAAAACTGAAATAAAAAACCTCTCAAAATTCCAGTTTGTTTAGGAATTACATGAGAGGTTTTTTTATATGTTACTTTTCGAAAAATATTTCCGAGTATCTTCACGATCTTGCTTAGGTATGACATTCTCTAGTTCTTTGTTTAACCATGAAAGTGTTTTTTCACGTAAGTATTCATGCATTTTTTCTTCTGCGGAGAGCATAACTAAATTAATCGTACATGATGTGCCTGGCGTACAGCCTTTTTCCCTATATAAATATCCATTATCTTTAATGTTCTTACATTGAAATATAGGCTTTGATCCTTCAACTGCTTCAATTACATCCCAAAAAGAAATTTCTTCAGGAGATTTAGAAAGTTTAAACCCACCCTTTACTCCAGGAACTGAACTGACAATCCCAGCCTTAGATAATTTACTAAAAATTTTTGAAAGATACGTTTCTGAAACACCTTGAAAATATGATAAATCTTTTATTCCAATTGGTGAATCTTCAGGAGTATCAATTAAATAGACGAGGCAGTGAAGTGCATACTCAACCCCAACGCTATACTGCATTAAGACACCTTCTTTATGTTTGAGATTATATAAATTTATCTTAGATATGTTTTATTTCTTTGTCAAACAACTAAGATTGACAGTTAAATGATGATTGACATAATTAAAATAATATCATAATATAGATATTGTTAATCGGCGATTAAGTTTGTCGCTAATTAAAGTTTGAAAGGTTTTATCATTTAGTACTTAAATAAATTTATGGGGGTCATTTAATTGGAAAAACGAGTAGATTACTATAGTCTTGCACCAGAAGCAATTAAAATTATGATGGAAATGGAAAAGTATACGAAAACCTCAGGCATTGACCGAACACTACGTGAACTAGTAAAAATTCGTGCTTCTCAACTAAATGGTTGTGCATATTGTATTAACATGCATACAACTGAAGCAAGAAAAATGGGAGAAACAGAGCAACGATTATATTGTATAAGTGCTTGGAATGATTGCACATTCTACACAGATTCAGAAAAAGTTGCACTCGAGTTAACAGAACATGTCACATTAATCCCAAATAAAGGTGTACCTGAAGCATTATATGATCGCATCCGAAACCATTTTAGTGAAAAAGAATATGTAAATCTTGTGATTTTAATCAATCAAATTAATAGTTGGAATAGAATTTCTATAGCTATGGGGAATAAAGCAACAACTGAATAAATTATGATCTCGACGAAATCTATAGAGTTCGCCAAGAATCGTTAAAAAAGCGTCCAATAAACCTGTTTGGATGCTTTTTTTTTAACGGAGAAAATTGATGCTGTGTACGCTCAATATAAAAAAAGATATTTGATCTCACTTGTTGAATATACATATTGAACAATTTTCTCTTTTATTGAGACAGATAAAATGATATTTGAGAAAAAATAATAGAAATAATTCAACTAAGCAAGATAATTATGAACAAAAATAATTTGTCGCATATATCCGATATTTTTTATTTGAATGGATTAATGAAAGAAAGATACTATAATATGCAGTGATATCAAGTTTTTGATAGATATATAAAGATGAAAAAAATCAAATGTTTATTAATTTAAGTGTCCCTAATAATCTGATTCAAGAGTATTTTTATTGTAAATACAACAAAAATACGATACATTAAAATTGAGCATTTTTATTGTATATGCAACAAAAAAACGAGGAATTTAAAAATTTACAAGGAACAAGAACGAATACATAAAGGAGAGACATATTTAAATGAATATAAATATAAAAAGATGTAGCTTTCTTGATTCACAGATACTTCAAGAAGTTGGTTACCAAACATTTAATGAGACTTTTAAGGATTCAAATTCAGTCGAAAATATGAATGTCTACTTGGAAAAAGCTTTTAACATAGAACAAGTTGAAATAGAGTTAACTAATACTTCATCGCAATTCTATTTTATTTCTATTGATGAAATAGTCGCTGGTTATTTAAAGGTCAATATAAATGATGCTCAGTCTGAAGAGATGGGTGACGAATCACTTGAAATCGAGAGGATCTATGTAAAGAAGGAATTTCAAAAACACGGGCTTGGTAAAAATTTGTTAAATAAGGCGATTGAAATAGCGAGTGAACTAAATAAAAATAAAATTTGGTTAGGTGTATGGGAAAAAAATGAAAATGCAATCGCATTTTATAAAAAAATGGGGTTTAATCAAACTGGAACGCACTCATTCTATATGGGTGATGAAGAACAAATAGACTTTATCATGACAAAAACATTGAATTAACTTATTTTAATGGAGATCGTATGGAATTTGTTTATTAATCATAAAAATGGAACGAACATACTTGTTTTTTTAAAATTAAATCATCTGTTCATTCAATAGACTGCTTTGGCAGTCTTTTTGATTTTTAATGAAAATAAGTGATTAGTAGAAAGCAAATTCAAAAGAAATAATGTTAAAATATAGTAAGAAATATGAGGGATTTTTAAGGGAGAAAAAGATTGGAAACTTACATAAAAAACTTTATAAGTAGATTATTTGAAGTGAGAATTAAACAAATCAATTTAATAAAGAAAATTTTGAGCGGTCTAATGATCATTTATTTGATTTACGCATTTACGGCTGAGGAAGTTCATCATATAATAAAAGGCTTATTTTATCTTTTATTTGCAACGATTAGTTTATTAAATAGTCTAGAAAATAAAATATTAAAAAGAAAGAAACAAATGATTTTGATGCATGGTTATTAGGGGGCGTTCTGTTTTTTATCATTGGAATATTAGTGATATTTAATATTTGGTAATGAAGTACTCTCACTAAACTAAGTGCAAGGTTAAAAAGAAATGAAACGTTATTATTCTACTAGAGAAATATATGAGGTTAACATATGATTAAAAAATTAATAATTTTAATAGGGATAATTGGCATATTAGGATTCGGGTACTATTTGCTTTTTCCATTCCCATTTCCATTCAAAGATGGGTATAACATCGAGATTAAAAATCAAACTGGAAAAAATATAACAGGATTAACACTTACAAATGATAATGGAGATCATAAAATACCTGTCATATTGGATGGGGATGAATATAAGTTTAAGAAAGTAACTACGACTGGATTTTATGATTTAGAATATAGAGATTATAATGGTGACCTGCAAACTATTTCTATTGTTGGATTTGAGGAAGTAGGTTCATTAGGTGAAGCTGTAGTAACACTAGAATCTATAAATGAGAATGGAATAATAGAATCAGCTCTTTTCACAGAGATGAGAGTTGAATTAATATTAAAATAATTGGAAAACAAATAAGAGCTAAATATACACTTAGTTATTTCATTAAAACTTGGAGAGTAAAATACGATCAGATTGACCTTTTCCTTTAGATATTACTCAGATTTTTTATGTTACAGACCTAGAAGAAGTATTTGAGAAAAATCCAGTAAATCAAGTAGCAAATTTACTGGGACTAGAAAATTTCGAATGGATTTCTTACAATTACTTTCAAAAAGATTATAAAGAAAACCCAAAAGAAATTAAAAATAAAGGAATTCGTCTAGTTATAATTGGATACCATTTTGAGTACAAAGGTAAGTCGAATGAACGGCTAATCAAGAAAGGCTAATAGGTAAAACATGTGAAAAAGTTTAAGCGCAAAAATATAATCATATTCTTGATCGGCATCTTGTTGACTGTTTTGTTTTGCTATTATCAAAATAATGCCATCGAAGTGAATGAGACAACGATCCAATCTCGTCAAATTCCAAAACAATTTAATAGATTTAAAATGATTCAATTATCAGATCTGCATGGAAAAGAATTCGGAAAAGAGCAAAATAATTTAGTAAGTAAAATAAAAAATGAAAAGCCAGATATGATTGTATTTACTGGTGACTTAATTGACTCTAAACATTATGTAGAAAAATATAGTTTAAAGTTGATGGAAAAAATAGTAAAAATTGCACCTGTCTATTATGTAACTGGAAATCATGAATATTGGTCTGGTAAATATGAACAATTAGAGAGTAAATTGGAAAATTTGGGTGTGTATGTGTTAAAAAATGAAAGTATTTTGGTAGAACGTGATGGTGAAGCAATTCAACTCTTTGGTATTAATGACCCTGCCGAGCCAGGTAATGAATACTTATCTGAACAACAACAGGCGGAAGTTAATATAAAACATTCTTTTGAAACAGAAATGAATGAGATAGAATTTAAAGTGTTATTATCACATAGACCTGAATTACTTTCACTGTATTCGAATTATGATTTTGATGTAGTTCTTGCAGGACATGCGCATGGTGGGCAGTTTAGAATTCCATTTGTGGGTGGAGTTATTGCCCCAAACCAAGGAGTTTTACCAAAATACACTGCTGGACAATATAAAAAGAAGAATACAACGATGATCGTAAGCAGGGGACTTGGAAATAGTATTATTCCTCAGAGAATTTTTAATAGACCGGAGATTGTCGTATTAACTTTGAAAAGTATTTGAACGATGAGATACAAACTATCATAATGATCGTAATGTAAGAGTTGCTAATGGCAACTCTTTTTAGTTGGCAATTTAGAGATAAAAGGATTTAATTAGTTTATAGTTTATTTTATTAAAAAACCAATAATGAAGGTACATATTGAATAAAAAAAATTGAGCTGTCAAAAATAGAATTGACACGACACCTATTAGTGTCCTAAAATAAAGACTCCAATTGGTGTCCGATAAAAAAGGAGAGGGTGAATTTGAGCGAGAAAAATCAAGAGCGTGATGTTTATGTAGCCATCGCTGATCCAACAAGGCGTAAAATACTGCGTTTATTGGCAGAGGTAGATGATTTACCACTTCACGAATTAACTCCTCAATTTCAAATGGGTCGAACCGCTGTTTCAAAACATCTGGCGATCCTTAAAGAAGCTGGACTAGTTGCTGATCGTAAAGTTGGAAGAGAAACACGTTATAGATTAAATGCAGCACCACTAGAAGAGATTAAAGATTGGATTTCTTTTTACGAAGGATTCTGGAAACAAAAATTTGTTAATCTAAATAGTATTTTGGAGGAAAAAAAATGAAATCAGATGTAGCTTTAGAATATAAATATACAAATTCTATCGAACAGGTGTGGAACGCTTTAACTGATTCGGATACACTTGCTAAATGGATTATGGAAAATGATTTTAAACCGGTTGTAGGACATAAATTTCAATTTCGTACTGAGCCAAATGAATGGTGGAATGGAATTGTAGATTGTGAAGTACTTGAAGTAGAAGAGCCTCATAAATTATCTTACATTTGGTCAAGTGCCGGAGAAACAACTACAGTTACATGGACTTTGAAAGAACTTCCAGATGGAACAGTCCAATTAAATCTAGATCAAACTGGATTTAGTGAAGAAACAAAAGCACGCGTTGGAGCAATTGAGGGAGCTAAACATGCTTGGACGAATATGGGGAATCAGCTAGGAAAAGTGTTAGCAGAACTGTAATTCCTTTACTATTCATTTTTTAGTATCCATTTACATATGGTTGTACTGTTGAACAATTAATAAAGGGTGAAACACATTTGTTATACATAATATGTTTCACCCTTTTTTTAATTTTTATGATTTACTATTTTATTTTAGTTAGACACGAAGAAAATTACAATTTTTTGTAAAAGCGATTGGATTTACCATTCATTTGGTTCGTAATTTAACTCTCTAAATAATTGTGTTTTTTCTTTCTTTGTTAAATCTCTCCATTGACCAATTGGTAAATTGTTTAGATGAATATTCATGATACGTGTTCGTTGAAGTCGATACACTTCATAACCAAGTGCTTCACACATACGACGAATTTGACGATTTAACCCTTGTGTTAAGATGATTTGAAAGTCATATTTTGAAAGTTGTTTTACTTCACAAGGTAGTGTTTTTGTTCCTAAAATTTTGACACCCGCTGCCATTTCTTCTAAGAAGGTAGGCGTAATTGGTTTATCGACTGAGACGATGTATTCTTTTTCATGCTTATTTTCAGCACGTAATATTTCGTTAACAATATCACCATCGTTTGTTAGTAGAATTAAACCCTCTGAGTCTTTATCTAGTCGTCCTATATTAAAAATCCGTAATGGATGATTAACTAAATCAACAATATTTCCTTTTACACCTTTTTCAGTGGTACTTGTTATTCCAACTGGTTTATTTAATGCGATGTAAACATTATTTCGAGCTAATCGAATATATTCTCCATTTACAATTACCTCATCGCCAGGTTCAACCTGACTCCCGATTTTTGCAACTTTACCGTTTATTTTAACTCTACCTTCACTGATTAATTTATCCGCGGCACGTCTAGATGCTTTTCCAGACTCACTAATGAATTTATTTAAACGAATGATCAACAACCCCTTAATGCTAAATTATATTTTCAGAATAACATATTTGAAATGATTATTAAAAAAGAAGTTCCAAAATGCATGAATTTATTAATTAATTTTATAATTTTAGCGATATTTTTATAAATGAATCATTCATTTTTACTATATAATTATCTTCTATTTACACATACTAATTAAAAAATGAAATAGGTGAGTGTTAAATGGATCTTTCTTTTGATAAGCTTTTAGAACAATTTGACTTAAAGAAAAATGAACATCAACGTAACATGCATAAAATTAATAAAAGAATTGATGAAATTGAATCTCATATGGATAGTATGAAAAAACAATTACATAGTTTTGATCATCAAATAGAGAGTCTTGAAAAAGATTTAAAGTCCACATTATCTTTGATTAATCGAGAAGAATTTTCGCATAGTCATGAGGAACAACATAAAATAAACCAAGAGCAACATCAAAAAAACAATCAAAGTCATAAAGAAAAAAAGAATCACCATCACAAAAATCAGGAAAATCATGAAGAAAAGCATAAATGGGCAGAAAGCATTCTTCATAATGTCGAGGAGTACGCGTCAAATATATTTAAAAATGGGAATGAAGATGAACAACAAAAAAATCAAACCGATCAAAATCACCAGAGCAGAACAATTAAAAATGCTAAGAAACGTAAAAATGAATCAGAATTGAATCCAATGCCAAATATAATCCCTGAACAATATTCAGCTAGTATCTCAACTCCTCAGGCAAATGAAGCTAATATAGGTAAAGACACTGCATTAAATTCATATGATGAAAACTTTTTAGCTCAGAGTTATATACAAGAGTCATTTGAACAAATAAACCAAGAACATGTATTAAATCAGACTACATTTAACGGGAATAATAATGACCAAACTATTCAAAAAGATATTAATCAATTAGAGCAAAATTATGAAGATTTATCGATAGACGATTGGGAAGATAAAACAACAAATTTATCGATGTCAGAATGGTTTGAAGTAGATCCTAGAACAAACAGATAAATTGAAAAACATTACTTCTTAACAGGAGTAATGTTTTTTTGCATTTTTGGAAAAGTGTCTTATTAAGAAGGACTAAATTCTTTTTTGTTGAAATTAAGAGAGTGACGTAATTTTAATTAGAAGGTGAAAAATTTGTTGTCAAAAGAACAATTGTTACAAATAAAAGAATTGCAAGAAGCTTGTGAAAGTCATGATCTAATTAAGTTAAAATTGAATTGGGATATGCTTAGAAATAGAGATCGTGATGTTAAAGAGGATTTCTTTTATTACGAAGAGAATCAATTAGTTGGGTTCTTAGGAAAATATTACTTTGGTAGTAAAGTAGAAATATGTGGTATGGTACATCCAAAATATAGAAGAAAAGGGATTTTCACGACACTACTTCGTGAAGGTCTTGAAAGTAGTAGTAATGCAACGTCGATCTTGTTGAATGCTCCGGCAGCATCAAAAACAGCACAAGAATTTATTAAAACTCAGAAATGTGACTACTCATTTTCAGAATACCAAATGGATTGGAAGGATCAAGAAGTACAATCTTTTGAGCCAATCATTAAATTGTCAGATGCGACAAAAGAAGATTTTGAATTGATTTCAAGAATAGATGTAGAGTCCTTTGGTTTTGAAGAAAAAGATGCTCAAACATATAATGCGCGAGTTTTAAATGAGCCGAACCGTAAATGTTACATCATAGAAGGAAATGGAGAAAAAATCGGGAAACTGAGTGTTCAAAGAGAACATCATGAAAGTTGGATCTACGGTTTTGCAATCTTACCAAAATATCAAGGCTTTGGATATGGAAAAAATACATTATTGCAAATTATAGAGCAAGAAAGTAAAACAGGAAATAAGATACACTTAGAAGTAGCCTTGGAAAATAAAAACGCAAAAAAATTATATACAAGCTGTGGCTTCGAGCAGTATGACACGCAAGACTACTATCAATATAAATGAAAAAAGGAATGTGTTTTCCCACATTCTTTTTTTAGATTGAGGAGGAACTATGATAAATAAAAACTGTTCAAGATGTGATAAATTTACATCAGTTTTAGAAAGTGGAAGGCAATTTAATGATGAATTTCTTTGCTATGATTGTCTAAACAAAGCGATAGAAAATAAAGAATTGGAAAAACCGAATCATCATTTTCAACATCCGTTGCTAAGTACATTAAGTTTATTAAATATACTTTATTTAACTGGTTCAATCATCATCACAATTTTTTCAGGTAGTATCATTAACTCTTCTTCCATTGGGGCGACTGTTCAAGTATCAGGGCCAGTAGGAATCGCAGTAATTGGAGCGATATTTCAATCTGTGTTTATTTATTTTATTGTAAAGGCACTCATATTACTTATAGAGACTGTCCTGAAAATTTATAAAAAGCTATAATCAAATTCAGCCAATACATCAAATATTACATTAAACGAGGGAGGGTAATATAAATGAGGTTATCAGCAGTTGAGGCAGCAAAGAAGTTTATTCAAACGGATTTTCCAGATTGTTTGGGTGCAATTTTAAGCGGTAGTGTTACGATCGGAAAAGATACATCTACTTCAGATTTAGATATTGTGGTTTTTAAAAAAAGTGTAGATGCTTACCGCGAATCTTTGGTGAAATATGATTGGATGATTGAAGTATTTGTGTACGATTTTGAATCATATAAACCATTTTTTGAAAGCGATATAAAGAGAGCTAGAGCGACTTTGCCACGAATGCTAGCTGAAGGTATGATGATCAAACACCACCCAGATTTAGAAGAAATAGTTCAGTATGCAAAAGATACTATGCTAGCTGGTCCACCAATATGGGATGAAAAGACGATTGAATTCCATCAATATTTTTTATCTGATTTAATTGATGATTTTATTGGTTCCGAACATGTAAACGAAAGTATATGTATTGCAACTACTTTATTAGAAAAATTACATGAATTTATTTTAAGGACAAATCATCACTGGGTTGGATCTTCAAAATGGATGTACCGAGAAATGGAGCATTTTAATCCAGATGTAACGAAAAAGATGTTTCAGGCATTTCATAACTATTTTCAGACTGGTGAAAAGGAAGGAATCATAAACGTTGTTGAATTGGCATTAAAACCATTTGGAGGAAAACGTTTTGAAGGCTTTAAAATTGGGAAGTAATGGAATTGCGCTAAAATCATCTTTAAATATTATATATGACTCATACCGGGTCTTTTATATGTTAAACTAAGGATTGAAATATATGGTAAAGGGTGAAAACTTTGGAGAAAATTCGTGGTTTTGAAATAGCAAAAGGTTTTGAAAAGGAAGGCGTTAATTTGCCTAAGAGAGCGACAACTCACGCTGCTGGTTACGATATTGAAAGTATTGAAGATACAATCATTCAACCAAATGAATTTAAACTTGTTGGCACTGGTGTAAAAGCATATATGCAAAGAGATGAATTTCTTGCATTATACGTACGCTCTTCTACGCCATTAAAAAAGGGATTATTAAAAGGAAATGGAGTAGGGGTCATTGATTCGGATTATTATAGTAATCCATCAAATGACGGGCATATCATGATGCAGCTTTTAAATGTTACAAATGAACCTGTCATTATTCAAAAAGGCGAGCGAATTGGACAAGCAGTATTCCAAAAGTTTTTATTAACTGACGATGATATTGCTGGTGAAGAAAGAACAAGCGGCTTCGGTAGCACTGGTAAATAAAAAAAGCACTCGAAATTTCGAGTGCTTTTTGTTTTGAAATTAGTCTAACATTCTTGCAAGTTTTGGTGATAAAGCAAGTAAGATTAAGCCTGCAACAATTGCTGCTCCACCTACTACTAAGAATACTTGTAACATACCAAGAGTAGTTGTAAATGCAGCTAGTTGACCACCTACTAAGTTTGCAATGAAACTTGAAGATAACCATACACCCATTAATAATGAAGCAAGTTTAACTGGTGCATAACGAGATACTGCTGATAAACCAACTGGTGAAAGTACTAATTCAGCAATTGTATGGAAGAAATATGTCATTATCATGAAAATCATGTTTGCTTTTACAGTAATATGATCTGGATCAGAACCTGTTTTCATAACTGCCATAATTGTAAATGCGAAACCGACACCTAATAGGATAAGACCCATTGCCATTTTCGCAGGAACGCTAATGTTTTTACCATTTCTTGCCATTTTAATCCAGATCATAGAAAGAACTGGAGCGAAAAGCATAATGAATAATGGGTTAACAGATTGGAACCATGCAGATGGTACATTAAAGCTTCCAACTTTAAGATCTAAGAAACGTTCAGTATAAAGAGTTAATGAAGAACCAGCTTGTTCAAATCCAGCCCAGAAAAATACTACGAATGCAGCTAAGATAAAGATAACAGTCGTACGTTGTTTTTCTTTTTTTGTAAGAGGAACATCCTTAACTGAAGCTGTGTTACCCTCTTTGACAACTTTAGCATTAGGTTTTGTACCTAGATCTCCAAGATATTTTGAAGCTAATAAATTGAAAATAATTTGACCAATAATCATACCGATCGCAGCTGCTAAGAAACCATAACGGTAACCGAATAAATCATCACCAGCAGCATTTTTAGACATAAATAAAGTTTGTGCTAAGTAACCAGTAACAAGAGGAGCAAAGAATGCACCTAAGTTGATACCCATGTAGAAGATAGTAAAAGCACCATCACGACGTGGGTCATCACCTTCATAAAGTTCACCAACAATTGTTGAGATATTTGGCTTGAAGAAACCATTACCGATAATCATTAGAATCAATCCAAGGTATAAACCAGTTGAAGAATGAATACCGAATAATGCGATATTACCAACTGCCATGATGATCCCACCAATAGTAATAGCAGTACGTTTAGCAAGGAAATTATCTGTTATCCAACCACCGATAATTGGTGTGAAATAAACTAGACCAGTAAATAATCCGTAAAGTTGTAAAGCCCAAGCATCTTTAAAACCTAGTCCACCTTGAACTACTGATGTTGTCAAATAAAGAACTAATAGTGCACGCATTCCATAATAACTAAAGCGTTCCCAAGCCTCTGTCGCAAATAATAAGTAAAGGCCAGGCGGATGTTTCGTTTTTGGTTTTTGTTCATTTGATGATACGTTTTGAGTTGCTACGCTCATTTTAATTCCTCCCTCTTAAGTGCTATTCTGTGTCGTTTTCTGTTTGAATATTTATTGTCGCAAATTCATACACTATTCTGTCAATTTGGTATAAAAAATAAATTAAATTCTACAAATTTCGACAATTCAAACTAAAAAAAGATGATCTTTTATCTTTGTAGATACAAATTCATTTATTTGAATTGTGTAAAAATATGGATAATAAATACTTTTGTAGTATAACACAAAACAACGCAACACTGTAAAGTAATTTGTATTGTCAGACAAATCTTGCAATACTGATTTTTCATACTAAACTATATAAAAACCAGTACTTTTCCGGTTAGGAAGGCAAAATATGTCTAATCTAAAAGACCTATATTTAAATAATAATAAGTTTTTGAAATATTTCAAGGTTTTTCTTTATTTTGTTATCTTAGATTAATAATTTTTAATAAAAGTAAATAATTGGAAATGTCGGAATTTGTAGAATTATAAAATAAGTATTGGTTCTGTTTTTAATATTCAATTAATTCGTATGGACGATTTTCTAAAATTTGGATATACTAATAGTAATTTTAATGAAACGGAGTGATGTTATATGGGAAATTCAATGAGTTTACTAAATAAGAATGCAATTACAAGGGGACAAGAAATGAAGTAATTCTTCATTATTGTCCTTATACTCAGGAGGACAAAATGAATTTAGAACAATTAGGCTGGAAAGAAGTGTTCGGAGAAAAAGATCAATCCACTGTAGTGGCACGTGTGATATCTGAACAAAGACAAATTTACAAATTACATGATGGAGAAAATGAATTGAATGGAGAAGTTTCTGGGAAATTTCAATTCCAAGCAAAGGTTAAAAGTGATTATCCATCGGTAGGAGATTGGGTGGTTATTGAACCACTAGAAGACGAAAATAAAGCGATTATTCAAAAGGTTTTACCTAGGATGAGTCAATTTTCAAGACAATCCGCAGGAGGCAAGACGGAAGAACAGGTTGTTGCCGCAAATATCGATTATGTGTTTTTAGTTATGGCACTAAATAATGACTTTAATATAAGAAGATTAGAACGTTATTTGTTAGTTGCATATGAAAGCGGTGCAAACCCAATTATCGTTCTAACGAAAAAAGATTTATGTGATGATCTTGCTTCTAGAATTGCAGAGGTTGAAGAGATTGCATTTGGAGTTCCAGTTTTTACTGTAAATAGTACAAACGGTGAGGGTATTGAAGAAGTTAAAAATCTTGTTTCAGAAGGGAAGACGGTCTCCCTTTTAGGTTCATCAGGTGTTGGTAAATCAACATTATTAAATGCATTAATAGGTGAATCGAAACAAATTACGCAGGATGTTCGTGAAGGTGATGATCGAGGAAAACATACGACGACCCATCGTGAATTATTTTTCTTACCAACAGGTGGAATGGTGATCGATACACCAGGTATGAGAGAACTTCAATTATGGGGTGGAGAAGATCATATTGGCTCGACTTTTTCTGATGTAGATGAGTTAGCGAAATCATGTAAGTTTTCCGATTGTACACATGAGAAAGAACCTGGATGCGCTGTTAATGAAGCCATTTCAAATGGTCTATTAGACGCTCAAAGATTAACAAGTTATCGTAAATTAATGAGAGAATTGGCATATGCGGAAAGAAAGCAAGATGCTTCACTAGCAAGGATTGAAAAAGACAAATGGAAAAAAGTGCATAAAATGATGAATACGAAATCTTATAAATAGAAGAAGAGTATTATACTCTTCTTTTTCTTTTGGAAAGACTCTTATATAAGATTATGTCAAATTATTCTCAGACTTAAGACCGAGAAAAAACAATACTTAAGGTTGTTAACGATTTAATGAAAAATAGATAAACTACATATTACAAGCGTTACTAACAATTTGCTTTCAGTTGTTATTAACAAGTTACGTTTAGTGAATAGAGGAGAGCAATATGAAGCATTTAAAGCATTTAAGACGATTGTCTAGCAATGAGTTAATTGGAGTATTATTTATCATTGCAGGTATAGGACTTTTATTTGATTTGTTTTTAAATCCATTTGCAATTATTGCAGCAGGAGTCGGTATATATTTAATTCAATACGGGGCAAAAAAACGAAAAATATATCCTTCTACATCAGCCAATATAGCATTTTTTGGTGGGATTATATTATTTATTAGCAATGTTTTTCAACTGAAGTCAATATTAGGTGTTTTAGCATTTATCGTAATCTATATAGGTTACCTTATTTTTATCAACTCAAAATTAAATGAAAAAATTGTTATACCGCTCACACAAGAGAAAACAAGTTCAGGTGTATTTGAAGCGAAATCACTAATTTCTAATCGTTTTTTCTCGAATATACGAATGAAAAATGATACGACATTTGAATTAGATGATGTTGACTATTATTTTGGAATTGGTGATGTAGAAATTGATTTAACTGATTCTTTTATACCTGAAGGTGAAACTGTATTAGCAATCAATGGTTTGATCGGTAACATCACATTATTTGTACCATATGATGTAGAGTTATCCATACATCACGCAACTTTATTTGGAAAGGTTAATATCTTAAAAAATGAGTTGCAGGGTTTTAATAAAAATTGCAAATTCACAACAAATGATTATAAAGAGGCATCAAGAAAATTAAAAATCATTACCTCACTAGCAGCTGGAAAAATAGAGGTGACAAACAGATGAAAATAGATAAGGGAATATTTTTATCAATCTGTATGGCATCTCTGACTTCCAGCGCATTAATCTGTGGGATTGTTTATTATTTCATTGATCAATCGCTATTTGATAAATTAATGATTTATAAAGTAGGGAAATTATCTTTATTATTAATCATTTTCATCGCGATTCTAATCATTGCGATTGTATATAGTACAGCAGTTTTAAGTACAATTCGTCATAATGAAAAAGCACTCTTAACAGGAATGACTAAAGCAGAAAACGGCACTTATCATAAGGAATCAGGTCATTCTATTCGATCAATTGAAAATGATATCGAATCAAATCTTCTTAAAATATCTAAACAGATTGAAGATTCGAGAAAAACTGTTCAAAAATTAGTTGATGAAAAGAAATTAATTGAATCACAAACAATAGAGGATGTTGTTACAAAAGAAAGACACAGATTAGCAAGAGAGTTACACGATTCAGTAAGCCAACAGTTATTTGCAATATCGATGATGATTTCTGCAATTAATGAACTAGGAGATACAACCTATCAGGAACAATTGCAGTACATCGAAAAAATGGCTGTAAATGCCCAATCTGAGATGCGAGCTTTATTACTTCATTTAAGACCTGTCCAATTAGAAGGGAAAAGCTTAAAGGAAGGTGTAGAAAAGCTATTAGCTGATTTAACAAATCGTCAGGCTCTCCAATTAAAATGGAAAATCGATGATATTTCACTGTCAAAAGGCGTTGAAGATCATTTATTTAGAATTATACAAGAAGCTTTATCGAACACACTTAGACATGCAAATGCGAAGACTTTTGAAATAAGAATTAGAAGTATTGAAGATTTTGTATTAGTACGAATGATTGATGATGGAATCGGTTTTGATATTGAAAAACGTAAAACAGGTTCTTATGGGATTCAGTCTATAAGCGAACGTGCCTCTGAAATTGGAGGGATTGCGAAAATTGTTAGTATTCCAAATCGAGGGACTCAAATTGAAGTGAAAGTCCCAGTAATTGAATAGAGGTGCTGAAGAGTGATTAAAGTAGTATTAGTTGATGACCACGAAATGGTACGAATGGGTGTTTCTACATATCTGAGTACGCAAAACGATATTGAAGTAGTTGGTCAAGCAAGTAATGGAAAAGAAGGAATTGAGCTTGTATTAAATACGAAACCAGATATTATTTTAATGGATTTAGTAATGGAAGTAATGGACGGAATTGAAGCGACTAAACAAATAATTGCCAAATGGCCAGATGCGAAGATTATTATCGTTACGAGTTTTATTGATGATGAAAATGTATACCCAGCAATCGACGCTGGTGCGATCAGCTATATGCTAAAAACATCAAGAGCAAGTGATATCGCAAATGCGATTCGTACAACTCATAAAGGCGGTTCAGTACTAGAGCCTGTCGTAACTGGTAAAATGATGAATCGTATGAGAAAATCCTCACATCGTGAATTGCATGATGATTTAACTGCAAGAGAGCAAGAAGTTCTTCATTTGATGACTGAAGGGAAATCAAATCAAGAGATAGCAGATGCATTATTTGTATCATTAAAAACAGTCAAAACACATGTCAGTAACATTCTAACAAAATTAGAAGTAGTTGACCGTACACAAGCCGTTATTTATGCTTTTAGACATGGAATTGTTGAACAGAAATAAAATGCAGTGAATCTGAAAAAGGGCTGTCTCAAAAGAGACGGCCCTATATTTTTGAATGTCTTAGTAAACTCTATTGTTGTTAAAAATTGAATTTCTTAGATTTCCACTCCAGGATGCTCGCTTTCCGTGGGGCGTGAGCTGAGCCTCCTCGGGCGAGCCTCCGGGGTCTCACCTTTCCCGCTACTCCCACAGGAGTCGAGCACCTTCCGCTCCAATCACTTCTCATATCAGATATGTACTATTAAAAAAAATTAAATCAAAAATCTTTAATATAAGTGTGGTAATTTTATAAACTGTACTTCTAAATTAGTCCCCAAGTGTTTTTATACTATCTCACTATGAAGTGAGTATGTCCAGCCAAAGCACACTTTTTGTGGAGTATCGTTCAAATAACTTCTTTACTATTCAATTCTTTTAAGAAAACTTTTAAAAAAAACATTTATATAGTTCTTATTTAGAATTTGAATTTTTTTAGGGAAATGAAGTTTTATAAATTTTGGTTATGGATAAGAAATGGTAAGATAGTATAATGAGTTTGACAAAACGTTAAGGAGGAGAAACACATTTGTTTAGTACATTGAATCATAAAAAAATTAAAGAAATGTGCGGTGAAGTCTCCTTCAAACGAGGAGAATCTTTTTTTCGTGCTAATAAAGTAATATTTAAAGAATTTAATATAGATGAAAGTCATGCGATTGTAAAAGGTACTGATGATTTTGAAGTAAGTATAAAAAGTAACTCTAAAGATATGTTGCAAACATCATGTAGTTGTCCATCTCTTGCATCGTATCATAGAGATTGTCAGCATATCGCTGCTGTATTAATTGCAATGTGTGACCATCTTCAAAAAGGGACAACGCCGAACTTAAATAGTCATTTGACTGATTTTGAAACTTCAAACTCAGATCTTACAGATGGTTTTGTTAAGTTATTCGACGAAAAAAAGACAAGTCGATCAAGTCGAAAGCAACGTCTTTTTGAAACGAGACAAACCATTAATGCAGAATTTACGTTACTAGTTATTTCTTTACAAAATGGAAGTCATATATGTGGGATTCAAGTCAATATTGGCCATTCTAGTGTTGGGAATATTCGAGAGTTCTTGGAAAATGTAAAAATCGGACAACCTACGGAAATTTCAAAGTCGTTTACGTATGATCCAAACTTACACTGCTTATTAAAAGAGACAGACGATGTAGTACAATTCATGATCCAATTAATGGACGATGAAAAATCGTTTTTGGAGCATATTGATGATGAAACTTTTACTAAACATAATCATGCCACATTATTCATCCCAACAACATCATGGGAACAGTTAGTCAATTCATTATTACTTGTTCCGATTGTAAAATTGGATACATATGAAAAGTCTTATAGTGAATTGCAAATTTCATCACATTTGCTGCCTTTGCAATTTGATATTATTGAAGCCAACAAAAAAGATTTCCAATTAAATGTGTATGGTTTGGAAGATGTTATATTATTGAACTCCTATTCTTACGTACTCATGAAGGGGAAGTTCTACAAGCTGAAGAGTGAAGATTTTATCAGATTAACAGATTTAAAATCGATGTTACATGATTCTGGAACGACTATTATTCCAATCCCAACTAAGCAAATTAAGTTCTTTATGGATACAGTCATACCGGGCTTGAAGAGATTAGGAGAAGTCCAAATTTCCGAAGCATTTTTAAGGAAATTCGATAGGCCCCCTTTAGTTGCAAAATTATACTTAGATCGTGTGAAAAATCGTTTACTTGCAGGACTCGATTTTCATTATGATCATATTTTAATCAATCCATTAGATCATCGCGAGTTTATCAATCATACGAATGTAACGAGAGATGAAGAAAAGGAATATGAAATATTACAATTAATGGAAGAATGTTCATTTTCAAAAACTGATGGTGGCTATTATTTGCATAATGAAGAATTGGAGTACGATTTTTTACACCATAAAATCCCAAAACTAGAGAAACTAGTACAAATTCACGCTACGACTGCTGTGAGAAATCGAATATTTAGAGGGAATACATTCCCTAAAATAAATGTAAAAGTGAAAAAAGAGCGAACAAATTGGTTAGAATTTACGTTTAAAATGGATGGTATTTCTGAGAATGAAATACGTGAAGTGATTACAGCATTAAAAGAAAAAAGAAAATATTATAGATTGAAAAATGGAACTTTATTTACTCTTGAAACAAGAGAATTTGCAGAAATTCAACGCTTCTTGAAAGAGGTTCCGAGTCAAGAAGAAGATTTAATTAGTGGTTTGAATTTACCAATCGTGAGAGGACTACAACTACTTGATTCCGAAGAAAATCCAAATTCATTTGAACTAGAAAAATCTTTTCATGAGTTTTTAGATCAAATTCTAAATCCTGGAAACATTGATATTCAAATACCTGATCGTGTTGAGCCGATTCTAAGAGATTATCAAAAACATGGTTATAAGTGGTTGAAAACTTTGGCAAATTATGGATTCGGTGGGATTTTAGCTGATGATATGGGATTAGGTAAAACATTGCAAAGTATTTCGTATATTTTATCGATCCTTCCAGAAGTACAAAACAAGACTCTACCTGTACTAGTCGTGTGTCCATCTTCTTTGACTTATAATTGGTTAAGTGAATTTTATAAATTTGCACCAAATATTAAAACAGTTGTTTTAGATGGCAATAAGACCAATCGCATGAAGCTACAAGAGAATATTTCAACTTGTGATGTTGTGATTACTTCTTATCCATTGTTACGAAAAGATATTAAATGGTTTGAAAAACAAACATTTCACACAGTATTTTTCGACGAGGCTCAAAACTTTAAAAATCCATTAACGCAAACGGCAAGGGCTGTTAAAAAACTTCAAGCAAACTATCGTTTTGGTCTAACTGGAACTCCAGTAGAAAACTCACTTGAAGAGCTTTGGTCAATTTATCATGTTGTCTTTCCTGAACTATTTCAAGGTTTAAAAGAATATAGCAATTTAACAAAAAAGACAATTGCTCGGAGAATTCGCCCATTTTTATTAAGAAGAATGAAAGAAGATGTTCTTAAAGAGTTACCTGAAAAGGTAGAGATGATTGAATCAGAGGAATTATTACCTGAACAGAAAAAATTGTATGCAGCATATTTAGCCAAGCTACGTCAAGAAACATTAAAGCATTTAGATAAAGATAAATCATTTGGCAAAACACGAATTCGAATTCTTGCCGGCATCACAAGATTAAGGCAAATCTGCTGTCATCCTGCATTATTTATTGAGGGATACAATGGGAGATCTGCAAAATTTGAGCAGCTTCTGCAAATTATTGAAGAATCGAAACATGCGAATAGAAGAGTATTAATTTTTTCACAATTTACGAAAATGCTAGAAATGATCGGTAGGGAACTATCAATTAATGGAGATGAGTTTTTCTATCTTGATGGAAGTACAAGCTCTGAAAAGCGATTAGAAATGTGTAATCGATTTAATGATGGCGAATGTGATTTCTTTTTAATATCACTAAAAGCTGGTGGAGTAGGATTAAATTTAACTGGGGCAAATACGGTAGTCTTATACGATCTATGGTGGAATCCAGCAGTAGAGGAACAAGCCGCGGATCGTGCGTATCGAATCGGCCAGAAAAATGATGTGCAAGTTATTAAGTTAGTTGCCCGAGGTACAATTGAAGAAAAAATGAATGAACTTCAATCTAAGAAAAAAGAATTAGTTGAAGAGATTATTGACTCAGATGATAAAGTATCTTCTACTTTAACTGAAGAGGATATTAGAGAAATATTAATGATTTAACATGAACCTACCGCTCTTTAACATAGAGCGGTATTTTTGAATGGACTCCATTTCCATTACAATAAGTTTCAATCTATCCATTCTGAAAAATTTGAAATGGGAGTATATTAAAATGAAGCCTTAATTATATATGAAACTTCTTTTTGAGAATGAAATTGAAGGGAGAATGTTAGATGGCCATCAATCGAAAATTTACAAATGTTTCAGCTGGCGTACCTGGTCCAAAAGGATCCAAATTAATTGAACTACGAAATCAATATGTACCAAATGGTGTTGGTAACAATACTCCCGTTTTTGTAGAAAAAGCGCACGGTTCAATCATAGAGGATGTTGATGGTAATAGATTATTAGATTTCGCAGGTGCAATTGGTACCCTTAATGTAGGTCATACTCCAGAGCATGTGGTACAAGCGATAAAACAGCAAGCTGATCAATTCATTCATTCCTGCTTTCACGTTGGGATGTATAAGCCATATATTGATTTAGCGATGAAACTTTCTAGCATAACACCAGGTAATTTTTCTAAAAAGACGATTTTATTAAATAGTGGGGCAGAAGCTGTTGAAAATGCAGTGAAAATTGCTAGGAAGTACACAGGACGTTCCGGAATCGTTTCATTTACTAGAGGTTTTCATGGTCGTACATTACTAGGAATGTCATTAACGAGTAAAGTAAAACCATATAAATACAAAATGGGTCCATTTGCACCGGCTACATATAAAGCACAATTTCCTTATTTAGCAAATCGACCAAATGGTCAAACTGAGGAAGAGTATGTTGATTTTTGTATTCACCAGTTTAATGATTTTCTATTAACTGAAGTTTCACCTGATGAAATTGCTGCTGTAATCATGGAGCCTGTACAAGGTGAGGGCGGGTTTATCGTTCCACCTAAACGTTTTGTGAAAGAAATATATACAATCTGTAAAAAACATGGAATTTTATTTATTGCCGATGAAATTCAAACTGGCTTTGGGCGAACTGGTGAATTGTTTGCATCGACTTATTTTGAAATAGAACCTGATCTCATCACAATGTCTAAATCTATCGCTGCCGGTGTACCGATTAGTGCTGTTACTGGCCGTTCTGAAATAATGGACGCACCGTCGCCGGGGGAAATTGGTGGAACATATGGAGGGAGTCCATTAGGTTGTGTTGCTGCACTTGAGGTGATCGAGCAAATTGAAAAAGAAAGACTTTGGGAAAGAGCAAATGAGATTGGCACAACAATTAAAAATTGCTTTAATGAATTGAAAGAAGAACTACCAATTATATATGATGTACGAGGGCTTGGAGCGATGGTAGGAATTGAGTTTGTTGATCCGATAACTCGTCAACCCGCCAAAGAATTGGTAGCTGCACTTACAAAGACTTGTTATGAAAATGGATTAATCATTTTAAGTGCAGGTGTTCATAGTAATGTCCTGCGTTTTTTAACACCTTTAATCATTTCTAATGAGGAACTAAATGAAGGCCTTGACATACTAAAGAATTCTTTACAACAAGTGATTGGCAAGCATAAAACCGAGGTGAAATAAATTGAGGAAGAAACTATATATAAATGGTAAATGGATAGATGGAATCAATTATGTCGATCTAATCGCTCCACATTCAGATGTAAAGTTAGCTGAGATCCCTTTAGCAACTTTGGATCAATTAGAAGAAGCAATAACGTCTGCCAAAAATGCAAGGGATGAAATGGAAAAACTGAGCGCTTTTGAACGAAGTGTGATACTAGAGCAACTAGTTGAGCAATTTAAGGCAAACCGGAGTAGTTTAGCAGAGATTCTTGCGTTGGAAGCTGCAAAGCCTTTAAAAGCAGCGTTAGGTGAGATTGATCGAACAATTGCGACATATAAAATTGCCGTTGAAGAAGCGAAAAGAATTTATGGTGAAACATTACCATTAGATGCAGTAGCTGGCGGAGAGGGCAGAATCACATATACTGTTAGAGAACCAATTGGCGTAATTGGGGCGATCACACCGTTTAACTTCCCATTTAATTTAGTTGCGCATAAGGTTGGACCTGCAATCGCAGCTGGGAATACAATTGTATTGAAGCCCGCAAGCCAAACACCTTTATCTGCGTACGCATTAGCGGAAATGCTTGATCAAACAGATTTACCAAAAGGAGCATTTAATGTAGTTACTGGAAAAGGTTCTGAAATAGGAGATGCACTCGTTAAACATGCCGATGTAAAAGCAATTACTTTTACGGGAAGTCCTGAAGTAGGAATTTCATTAAAAAATAAAGCAGGGCTAAAAAAGGTTACACTGGAACTCGGTTCAAATGCGGCATTAATTATTGATGAAGGTGTAAATTTATCAGATGAATTAATCAACCGCTGCGTTTGGGGTGCCTTTATTTATAATGGTCAGGTGTGCATTTCACTACAGCGTATCTATGTACATGAATCACTTACAGAAGAATTCCTAAATAAAATGAAACTTGCTGTTGAAAAATTAATCGTTGGTTCTCCACTAGACTTAAAAACTGATATCAGTGCATTAATTTCAAAGAAAGATGTCTTAAGAATTGATCAATGGGTGAAAAATTCATTAGAAGATGGTGCTAGATTAATAACAGGTGGGAATGTGATCAGTGAACGAATTTATTCACCAACAATCTTAGCGAATGTGAGCAATACTTGTGAAGTTTCTTGTAATGAAGTATTCGGTCCAGTTGTAGCAGTTAATTCATTTAAGGACTTTGATGAAGCTATAAATGAAGTGAATAATAGTAGATATGGTTTACAAGCAGGAATCTTTACTGAAAATCTAAAACGTGCGCTATATGCAACAAAGAAATTGCATGTAGGAGGCGTACTCGTTAATGATGTACCGACTTTTCGAGTTGATTTAATGCCATATGGTGGAGTGAAAGAAAGCGGATATGGTAGAGAAGGAATTAAATACGCAATTCAAGAAATGACTGAAATGAAATTAATCTCGATAAAAATGTAATCTTGTTTTGTGAAAAGTAAAGACATACCAATATAATTTGGTGTGTCTTTTTATTATCTAGCATTTTATAAAGGTAAGGATAAATCAAAAAACATTTACTAAACATTCTGAATTATATGTTATATTGAGTATAGATATTTATACATAAAAGGAATAATAGGTAGGTAATTAAATGGATCAATTAAAAGGTTATTATTGGACAATCTTTGAAGTTTTCTTAGCATTACTCATCGGATCAATCACAACTAATGTCATCATTAGACAACTTTATGAATTAAATGATGTTCAATTTTCAGGAAATATAAGTGTGATATGGTTTAGTGTTAGTTTTATGATATACGGCCTTGAATCACTTATCAGATTACTAATTTGGAAGAATTCAGAACAATTAAAGAAGAGAATTAGTGGCTACTTTTTTTGGTCAGTATTTTTCATTTCAATCATTATCGTATTAATTCCGATATTCAAAGGTGAAATTCCATATTAAAGGAGAACATAAGATGGAAATCAAGAGATTAACAGTTGAAAATCTAAATGAATTTATTGAATTAAGAAGTGAAGGGTTAACATTATCGCCAGAGGCATTTGGTGAAAGTTTAAGAGAGTATACAACTAAGACATTCGAACAACATAAAGCAAACTTTCCTAAGACAGATGATAATTATGTTATAGGAGCCTTTGAAAATAGTAAGCTTGTAGGAGTTGTAGGATTTTTTCAAAAGCGAGCTGAAAAGATGAAGCATAAAGGCGCGATCTGGGGTATGTATATTACACCTAGCCATAGAGGATCTGGGTTAGGGAAAAAATTACTTCAATTTGCAATTGATCAAGCGATTTTAATTGAAGACATATTACAGATTGAATTAGCAGTGATTTCTACCAATATTCCTGCTAAAAAATTATATGAGTCATTAGATTTTGTGAGCTTCGGAGTAGAAAAAAGAGCGATTATGGTTGATGGGGTTTTCTACGACGAGGATCACATGGTAAAAGTTATTAAATAAATAGATGTAGATATCAAGTAAAGAAAAAAGTGAAGTAGATACATCATTCTACTTCACTTTTTTCTATGATTATATTAAAAGTATTGAATGATACAAACAAATAGTAGTGCAAATAATATTGAAGGTAACATATTACCAATTTTAATTTTCATAACACCTAATGAGTTTAGTCCAAGTGCAAGTAATAAGATCCCACCAGTTCCTGAAATTTCAGCAATAATAGCATTTAGTAAATGCTCTGTTACAAGATTAGGAACAAATGAAGCAAATATGGCGATGAAGCCTTGGTATATAAATACCGGTAAAAATGAAAATAAAACACCAACGCCAAGAGTAGAAGTTAAAATGATCGAAAGAAATCCATCCATTAAGGATTTTGTATATAAAATTTCATGATTGTGTCGAAGTCCGCTATCAAGTGCTCCTAAAATCGCCATCGCTCCAACGCAGAAAAGTAATGTTGAAGTTACAAAACCTTTAGATATAGATCCTTCGTTTTTCGTTTTCACTTTACTTTCAATAAATTGCCCTAGTTTATCTAATTTCCCCTCAATATCAAGCCATTCTCCAACTACAGCTCCTAAAGCTAAACTGAAAATGACGATTAATACTTGATTTGTTTTCATCGCGAGGCTAATACCTAACACAATAATGACAAGAGAAATTGATTGTGTTACTAAATTTTTCATACGCTCTGGAATTCTTTTAATAAATAAACCTAATAATGAACCAATAATAATTGCGATTGCATTCACAATTGAACCTAGTAATACCATGTTTTTCCCCTTTGTTTTCTAGTTTATCGTATGCTCTGTCTACAGATTGAACAGAATATATTTTTGCTTTAATCTATTTTTAAGACAATTTTGCCGATATTTAGATTTTTTTCCATTCGCTGATGAGCCTCGTTTACTTCTTGCCAACTGACAATTGTATCAATCACTGGTTTTATTTTTTTAGATGCGATTAAAGGTAAGACTGTTTGAATGAATTGATTTGTTAAATAAGTTTTTTGTTCAAGCGTTTGAGAACGTAGTGTACTACCAATCATAGAAATACGCTTCATTAGTAATGGTAATAGATTGAAGTCATTGATTTTTGAGCCGCTCATTGTTCCGATTAGAATTAACCGACCATTCGTATTTAATGATTGAATGTTTTGATGGAAATAATCTGCCCCAACGAAGTCTAAAATTAAATCTACACCTTTACCATTTGTTATGCTTTCAATTTCTGTTTGGAAATTTTGTTTTTTATAATTGATGGC
>Ga0102589_1001198_pt1 | contig 37955 bp, 40 predicted proteins | sample AraplaMF_Col_mLB_FD_76858 | JGI IMG/M metagenome (GOLD analysis project Ga0102589, IMG submission 76858) | Arabidopsis root microbial communities from the University of North Carolina, USA - plate scrape MF_Col_mLB | ecosystem: Host-associated > Plants > Roots > Endosphere | place: USA...
ACAGCGCCGGCCTGAAGGGCCGCTTCGAGGAAGGCAAGCGTGCCGACGACCACGTGCTCAAGGGCGACGTGTACCGCATTCTCGAAGTGCAGGACGGCAAGCTGGGCGAACGCGAAGTGCCGATGCTCAATGCGCTCAACGAGGTACTGCGCGACGACTACATCAAGGATTCGGTAGGCGGCGTGGCGCGCTGGAACAAGGTCATCGAGAAAGCCGGCATTCCGTTCCGGCTCACGGTGCCGCACAAGGCGTTCAACCGCAAGATCGGCTCGCTGGCCAACCTGCACGTCTCGCCCACCGGCGACGTGATTGGCGAAGCCGACTGGTTGGCCAGGCGCGACACCTGGCTGGCCACCGACGAGGACCGCAAGTTCGTGGCCTCGCTGATGGGCCGCGTGGTGGAACCGGGCAAGTACGCCAACTGGATTGCGCCGCCGGCCATCGGCATCAACCGCCAGCCGGCGGACTTCGAATACGTCCGCTTCAATTGAGACCCGCCACGGAACCAGCGATCATGGGCGCCGCCGACATCATCAAGCAGCATCTGATCGATCCGGAGATCTGCATTCGCTGCAACACCTGCGAAGACACCTGCCCGATCGACGCCATCACGCACGACGACCGCAACTACGTGGTCAAGGCCGACGTCTGCAACGCGTGCGGGGCCTGCCTGTCGCCCTGCCCCACGGGCGCCATCGACAACTGGCGCACGATGTTCAAGGGGCAGGCCTATACCGTGGACGCCCAGTTCGGCTGGGACGAGCTGCCGGCCGAGGTGCCGCTGCCCGAAGCCGCCATCGACGCGGAGGCCGCCGCCGAACAGGCGCTCGGGCAAGCCGCCGACGGCAGCGCGTCCGCCACGGTGCAGGCGGTGGAAACCAGCCGCCACACGTCGCCCCGCGCGCCGTGGTCGGCCGCGCACCCGTACGTGAACCTGCACGGCATCCGCGAGCCGCTGACGGCCACGGTGGCCGGCAACTACCGGCTGACCGAGGCCGACGCCACGAGCGATATCCACCACATCGTGCTCGACTTCGGCAACCACTTCTTCCCGGTGCTCGAAGGCCAGGCCATCGGCATCGTGCCGCCGGGCACGGACGCGTCCGGCAAGCCGCACTACATCCGCATGTACTCGGTGGCCAGCCCGCGCGACGGCGAGCGCCCCGGCTACAACAACCTGGCGCTGACCGTGAAGCGCGTGGACACCGACCACGACGGCAACCCAGTGCGCGGCGTGGCGTCGAACTACCTGTGCGACCTGAACAAGGGCGACACGGTGCGGGTCGTCGGCCCGTTCGGCAGTACGTTCCTGATGCCGAACCACCGCGAGGCCAGCGTGATGATGATCTGCACGGGCACGGGGTCGGCGCCGATGCGCGCCATGACCGAGCGGATGCGGCGCAACATGGCCGATTTCGGCGGCCGCCGGCTGCTGTTCTTTGGCGCCCGCAACCGCCGCGAGCTGCCCTACTTTGGCCCGCTGCTGAAGCTGCCGAAGGATTTCCTCGACATCCACTTCGCGTTCTCGCGCGACCCCGACGTGCCCCGGCGCTATGTGCAGGACGCCATCCGCGAGGCCGCGCCCAGCGTGGCCGCGTTGCTGTCGGACCCGCACGGCCATGTCTATATCTGCGGACTCAAGGGTATGGAGGCCGGCGTGCTGGACGCCTTCGCCCAGATCTGCGCGGACGCCGGCCACAGCTGGGCCGACGTGGAAGCCGGCCTGCGGGCCGAAGGCAGGCTGCATATCGAAACGTACTAGCCTCCCCGCCACAAAGGCGGCTTTCCGTAGCGCGCCCGCCCTGCATTTGCCGCTTCCCATCTGAAAGCTGGCTCCTATAATGTTTCTCAAGAAACAGGAGCGCATTCGATGCAATCGAGGCAGATTCCGGAGACAGTGCCTGACGGCAGCCCCGACCCGGGCGTGACGCTGACCAAGGCCGTCATGCGGGCGGCCAGCTTCCTCGGCATCAGCCAGGCCATCGTGGCCAGCGTGCTGGGCATCAGCACCGCCTCGGTCTCGCGCATGGCTTCCGGCGGCTATGTGCTCGATACCCACCGCAAGGAGTGGGAATTTGCCGTACTGTTCGTCCGCCTGTTCCGCTCGCTCGATGCCATTCTGGGACACGACGAGCAGGCGCGCCTCTGGCTGACCCACGACAATCTCGCGCTGGGCGGCAAACCGCTGGAACTGATTCGCACCACCGAGGGCCTCGTCCGTGTCGTTCACTACTTGGACGCCACCCGCGGTCGCATCTGAGCGCAAGCCGCTCGCGCTCTCGCTGTGGCGGGCCGTGGAGGCCCAGCACGTGGTGTCGACCATGCCGCTGGTGGACAGCCTCCAGGAACAGGCCGTGCTCGAAGCCGTGATCGATGCCGGCAAGCCTGCCGTGCCCGCCGACGCGCGCCACCTGCACTACCTGATGTTTACGCCGTTCCGGTATCCGCCGGCTGAATGGGGCTCACGCTTCCGCAGCGGACAGGACCCCGGCGTCTTCTATGGCACCGAAAGCCTGCGCACCGCGTGCGCGGAACTCGGGTACTGGCGCTGGCGCTTCCTGATGGACTGCCCCGACCTGCCGCGCATCGAGGCTCGCGCCCAGACGCTGTTCCAGGTATCGATCAAGGCCGAGGGCGTGACGCTCGATACGCCGCCCTTCGCGCAGGACGCCGCACGCTGGGCCGACCCGCTGGACTACACGCCGTGCCAGGCTTTCGCGCGTACCGCGCGTGACGCCGGCGTGGAACTGATTCGCTACCCGTCGGTGCGCGACCCCGCGCCGGGCCTCTGCGCCGCCGTGATGTCGCCGCGCGCGTTCGCGTCGCCGCAGCCGCTGGCGGCCACCACATGGATGCTGACGGTGCGGCACGATCGCGTGATCTGGCAGCGCGATGACCTGCGCCAGCGCGAGAGCTTCGAGTTCGAAAGCGCCTGCTGGCAGACCCTGCGGCACCGCACCAACGAAAGTCCCACGGCGACTTGAACGCCTGGCCAGCGCATCGCTCCAATGGAGTGAGCACGCCGGTTTCCATGAGTTAAAGGTTTCTGTTGCATTGCGCCAACAGCTGACCTATAATCACAGCTTCGACGGACGCGGGGTGGAGCAGTCTGGCAGCTCGTCGGGCTCATAACCCGAAGGTCGTAGGTTCAAATCCTACCCCCGCAACCAAAGCCCAGTAAGGCTTTCCGCGATGTAGCCCATTTTCAGGAACAGGATTTTTCTTCGAATTTGGGCGCTATGTGGGCGCTGGCCGCGAAAAACGGCGAAACGCAGCGCCCAAAGCCAGCGAACCAAGGCCCGCCATCAAGCGGGCTTTGTGCTTTCTGCGCCTCTGACGGCCCCGGCCCTTTCGGACGTCGGCATATACTTGCCGGTCAGCGCGAACGGCACCACAGGCCGAATTCGCGGCCACCTGCCCGTTTTTCCCACGGAGGCAACCATGCCGCTGCCTGAGCCTCTCGAACTACACATCCAGACCGTCTGGTCATCCGTGCGCCTTGTTCTGCTCCAGCGGGTGATCTGCGAGGTGCTGCCCGACACGCGTGTGGACTTCTGGCGAGTCACGCAAGGCGCGTCGGTCGACTACGGCCTGATCGAGTGGTGCAAGATTTTCGGCAGTCGCGCCGATGACACGCACTGGACGAACCTCGTGCCGAAGGACCGGCACGACGCGTTCAGAGATGGCCTGCACAAGGCTGTCGGCATGACCGCCGACGAGTGGGACGCGTACCACACGAAGATGAAGGAGTACCGCGATACGCTGGCGGCGCACATCGACTTCAATGGCAAGTCGACGCACTACCCGGACTTCGGACCCGCGCTCGCCGCCGCGTTCTACTACTACGCCACCTTCCTCTACCCCGAGTGGTCAGCGAAGCATCCCGACACGCGCTATCCCGCCGATATGCGAGCTTTCGCGGCGGACTACCACAAGCAGTTGTTCGAGGTGGCCAGCGCCGCCGCGCAGGCAACCAACCAGTTCGAGCCGGGGAAGTAGCCGTCGCGCCTGTTTGCCGTCAGCGCTGCCAGCCGTCGGAGGGTCGCGGTAAGGCAGACGGCCCGCGCGGTATGTCGGCACGCATACCCGGCGTGGCGGGTACACGATTCACTCGGTGTCAGGCCGCAGCGTAACGTCAGAGGCTTGGTTCCGTCCTTGGGTCGGATGCGAGGTCGGGGTCTTGGCGCGCGGCCTCCAGCATCTTCCGTCCCATTGCAATCTGGTCGGCCTCGGCCAGCGCGACAATGCCGGGAAATACCAACTTGGCGCTGTCGAGTTTCGATTGCGCCACCGGGTCTTCCTTGCTGACTTTCTCTGGGAACACCGCGATAAACCACAGCTGAAAGACCTGCGCCTCTACGGGTCCGCCCTCGCGAAACCGTGTGTAGTCCTCCACTGCGAGAAACAGGATGGCGGCAACGTTCGCCTCGAGCAGTTCGACCGCGCTATCAGGGTCCGGGTCTTGGACGGCATGCTTGAAGAAGTTCCGGCACGGCTCGTTGATGTAGTACTTCAGGGTGTGTCCTTCTGGCAGGTGCTCGCGCGCCTGTTTGGAGAAGCTCTCAATGCCCGCGCTGGTGGCGAGCACGTCGATCACTTCCCACGCGTTCGACGCGAGCGAGTAGACCGAGACCGGGTCGCCGCCGTCGAAGAACAGACGGATCGCGGTGATCAGTTGCCGCCGCGCGGCGTCGATTTTTGTCACGATCATGGCCGACTACTCCTGCACGTGAACGCGATGGAACAGCTCGGTGACAGCCTTCTTGACCGCCCCGGGGTCTTTTTCGTGCTTGCCCGGGTGAGCGTACTTCAGCATGTAGCCCGTCATCATGTACGTGATCGCATCGGCTTCGGCACGGACCCACTGCGCAAGGCTGATCACCTCGGCATAGCTGGACGGATCGCTGTCGTCATTCGCGGGCCAGCCGTGGCGAAGGAACCAGCGGTGCATGAGTTCGTGGCGACGCTCGATCAGGGTGTTGAGCCGGTCCTCCAGATCTGCTGCGATATGACCGTGCTCCGAGAGGGTCTTCACCACATTCTTCGTTGCGTTCTTGTACCGGCTTTCCTCGATCATTCCGCCCGTCGCCTTTAGGTACGCCGGGTCGGTGATCATCTTGAAGCCTTCGTGGATCGACACGAAGGCCGCCTCGAACATCTGCATCGCAATCACCGCGCGCCCGATCGCCGCGTAAGCCTGCTCCATGCGTTTCTCCCGGTAGTGAGCCAGCGCGGGAATTCTACAGGCGTGGCGGGTCACGCCCCGGCATACGCGTCAGGTGCATCCGCCACGTGCGCGAGCGCCAGCGCGGCAAGGTCGGCGTCGATCCTTGCGCACGCACGCCGGTATTGGGCCTCCATGTCCTTGCGGCTCGTCAGGCGTGCGGTGCCGTCCGTGACCTCGCGCACGATGCGCGCGAATACCCTCGCGGCGCGAGCGTGCGACGCGGGCACCGGCTCGACGGGCGGCAGCACGTCACGCTCGCTGTTCAGCCTGACCGGCATCGGCTTGGCGCGCCTCGCGTAACGCGGGTCGACGCGATAGATGCCACGTGCGCCGTGGGCCACACGAGGGGCGAGCGGCACGCCCGCCAGCATCGCCTGCGTGATCCCGCCATTGAAGCGCGGCAACGAGCACAAATCCCGTTCGCGGGTGCGCTGGTGCTTCCACATGGCGTTGCCCTCCTGATGCGCGTGATAATCGCGGCACTGCGAACCCATTGTCGAGGCCATCATGGATGCGGTCGATCGCGCGCTGCTCGCTTGGTACGAATGGAACTCGGGATGGCTTCCGTGCGCGTCCTACCCTCGCGAGAGCGCCTTCGCCAGCCAATACCGCAGCACCGACCAGTGGGCGACGCCCGAGGATATCGATGACGGGATCGACCGTCGCCTGCTCGAACAGACCGCGCGGGCGATCGACCCGCTTATCATGGCGCTCGACCTGCCTTCGCGCGTGGCGATCAACACCGCGTTGAAGAACCTCGCGGCGGGCGCTGCGGTGTGGCGCAATCCGATATCGCCTGCGACGCAGGATGCCGACTACGCACGTGCGAAGCAGGTGCTTGCACCGAAGCTGGAGAAGCTCGGGCTGATCGGGCGGGAGAACGTTCACGTCAGCGCGTAGGGCAAAGAATGCCGTGCGGGCACGCCCACCACGCACGGCCAAATCCAGACATCGGGACTTGCGCACGGATATTTCGGTCCGCCGTGCGCACCGGACGCTGTGGCGTATGCCCCCGCTTCACAGGGCGCTGCGCGGCGGGCCGGGACGGGGACGACCCCCGGTCTTAAATTCGGATTTTTGAGAATGAATGAGGCCACGGGGTGACGGAAACCTCGCTGGATTCTTCGAGAACTCCCCCCGCCTGCCTTGGGGCGGAGGCATCAGCGGCTGGTCGGCAGCGCGTCATGCAAAGCAGCGCCAGTCACCGGAAGCGCCAACGGCACGCGCGACGAGCGTTTCCTTTCGCCCGTCATCGAGCACTGCGATGTGGATGTCGTCGTCGTGCTCGCGGGCGACGATGAGCAGGCGCATCAGCGCGGGCGCAAGGTCATCGCCCACCACCATTGCGCAGTCGGCCTCGGTGCGCAGGACACGCTGCAGGCCACGGTCAATGAGGATTGGTTGAACGTTGTGCATGGTGCCTCCGTGTCAGGCGTTGCCGCCGATCTTGCGCGGCGGGTGAACGATCCAGAAGCCCTTCGAGGTGACCGTGACGAGTCGCACCGTTCCCGGCTCGGCATCCGAGGCCAGCGAGCCGTAGGACACAATGCGCGCATCGACGGCGTGCGCCGCGTCGAACCGCTTCGCGATGCGGTTGAAAGCGTGCTGTTCGAGTTCGTCCTCGGTAAGGCTCTGCACGGCTTCGTGTACGCCGGGTTGTGCCTTGATGATGGTGCCAAGTTCATCGTCGGTCACGCGACCGTTCATGCGCAGGATGAATGTCTGGTCGGCCATGTCCGCTCTCCCTTAGTCGATAAGCGTGGCGACGGCGCGTAGCACGAAGCGGTGCCGCTCGCCGCTGGTGAGCCGGATCGATAGCAGACCCTTCGCATCGCTGTGCGGATGCACGGCCAGTTCGACCGACTGCAACGGCGCGAGGGTGTCGGGCCGCGTGGCGATCGTCTCGTTGACGCGCTGCTGCGTGACCTCGAACAGGCCCGCACGTTCCTCGCGCGTCGAGCCGTAGCCGCGCTGCGAGGCGAGGTCGAGGTTCAGCCGCTGCAGCGAGCCGACGATGTTCAACGCGAGTTCATCGGCAAACCGCTGGATCAGTTCGGCCTGCGTATCGCTCATTGCGCGCTCCCGGGAGCGGACGTCCACGCGACGCCCGACAGGTACGCGACGGCACCGGGCACGGCCTGCCACGCGACGTAGCGCTCGGCCAGAAAGCCGATCAGGTTCTCCTGCCACAGGCTGCGCTGCACGCCATCGATCGTCACCGTCGCCTGCGTTGCTGTGTCGAGCCGCGCGCCATCGTCGCCGTAGGTGATCTGACCGGCATCGACCAGCGCCACGATGCCGTCCGGCACATCGGCCGAGGCCACGGTCGGCAGGCCGCAGAACACGCCACCCTTCACGCCGAGCGTGCCCGCGCCGCCGACCATCGCGACCTGCAGGGCAAGCGACATGGCCGTGTTGCTGCTCATGACGAGCACGGCGCGCTCGATATCGCCTGTGAAGGCCGCGACCAGCGCGGTCATGTCGGCCTGCACGTCGCCCGTTGCTGCGACCTCAACGGCACCGTCGAGCAGTGATGCGGGCGCGCCCGCCACGGAGGGCGAGGCGAACGCTGCCGCCGAGGTGATTTTCGCGACCGCGCGTTGCAGCGAGCGCGTGAGGGACTTTTCGGCGGCGTCGGTCGTCAGGTGAATGACTTCCTTCGTCACCACGATCAGGCCCGCTGCCTTTTCCGGCTTGATGGTCAGTTCCGCGAACGATGCACCGGAGGCGGTCTTGACCTCGCCTTCACCGATCCACTGCGCGACCGGCTCCTCGTCCTCGACCAGCACGCGCGTGCGCACCGGGACCGTGTGCAGCGGCGAGAGGGCATTGATGCGCGCCATCACGTCGTAGGTCTGCACGCCGAGCACGAAGTCGCTGACCGCCGCACGGTACGCAGCGTCACTGCCGAGGTCGCCGCTCGTGATGATGGCCTTCTGGATCAGGCCGAGCGCAGGACCGTCGCCATAGTCCCTGCGGTGGATCTCGGCAGCGGCAAGCGGGTCGCCGCCAGCCTTGGCGAGGCATCTGATGAACTTGACGTAGGTGTTGCCGACGATCATGGTCCGCTCCCTGTGAAGTCGTTCGCACTGCCTTGCATGATGGACGGTGGCCGGTCAGAAAGCGATGCCGAAATTTCCGTAAAACTCCGGGTTATCCGCCGCCGCTGTAGCTGCGCTCGATCTCGCGGGCGATATCGAGGTCGCGGTACAGGCGACGGTTGCCGAGCAGGCGGTATGGCACACGGTTCGTGCCGTCGCTGGCCTGCTTGCGCAGCGAATCCGCGCCCGCGTAGCCGAGCATCAGCGCCGCCGTCTCTTCGTCGATCGCGCCGTCAATCGCCATCGGGATGCCGTTGCGCCTGCAGTAGTCCCTGATCCTGCGCACGGTCGCGCGAACGCGCCGTTCGGGTTCGTCGAGGTCGTTCATGCGCGCCGCCCGTCAGAACGCGTCATCAAGCGGCTCGTCAGCGAAAGCGGGCGCGTCGTGATGTTGTGCCTTGCCATTGCCTTCGCCCTGCAGCGCGCTGCGCTTGCGACGCACGGCATAGGCCGTCAGAACCTGATGCGCCACAAGGTCGAGCGCCGGTTTGGCATCGCCGTGCTTGTCGAGCCACGCCTTCGGTGTGAGCGTGCCCGCCAGCGCCACGCTGTCGCCGTCATCGAGTTCGAGCAGCGCGTCGCGCGCCGTGGTGCTGAACGCGATCACGTTCACGAAGACCGCCTCATCGCCGCCGGTCGCTGCGCGCACCTTCGCCGTCACGAACTGCCTTCCGCTCTGGCCGGTCTTGCAGACGGGCTTGCCGTAGAGCTTGCCGGATATCAGGCCGTCGATCATTGCAGCCTCCCCAAGGGTTCAGGCGCGAACGGTATGTCATCGGTGTCGTCCTCCACGGCTCGCAGCTTGAGCGCCTGCCTCGCCTCTGCGAGCACTTTCGAATACGTGCCGTTGCCACGCTCGCGCACGCGATAGATGGCCGTGCGCATCAGCTCGGTGGTGCAGCGGGCGTTTGCCAACTCGGCGAGCGCGCAGGCGACGCGTTTGACTGCGGTGCCATTGACGGGCAGCGCATGATCGCGCGCGAGCACCTGAAGCAGGTCGTCGGCGCGCAGGCGAAGCACCTCGTCGAGGTCGCGTATGACCGGGTGCGTGAGCACCATTGCCACCGCGTTTTGTTCAACGCCATTCGCGCCGATTGCGGGGCACACATCGGTCGAGCTTCGCGCAGCGAAATCGACTAGGCGCGCCCGGCCATGAGGGCCCCTGACTTCCCCCTGCTTTTCAAACCCTGCCCCTGCTTTAAACCCTGCTTTTAAACCCTTATCCCCCACAGCGAGGGAGCGTGGGGTCGTCAATGAGGGAGCGTGGGGGGCGTCTATGAGGGAGCGTGGGGTCGCCAATGAGGGAGCGTGACCCTCGCTGTGAGGGAGCGTGGACGCGTCATTCACGCGTGCGTCACGCGTCGCGATGGCATCCGCGCTCCCTCTGTGCGGGGGAGCGTCATCATCGTCCACGCTCCCTCTGTACGGGGGAGCGTTGTCCCGCAACTGCTGCAATCTGTACTTCTCGCGGACTGCCTTGAATTGCGCCTGACTGCGTGCCTGACGTTCCTTCCACGACTCGGGTGCCGGGTATGCGGTGACGATGCGCTCAGGGTGAATCCGGTAGACCTTGGTGCCCATCTTCCCCATCACGTCGCCGGTCCATTCCATGATGCCGTGCCGACGAAACTCTGCGACGATGCGCTCGATCGTGCTGACGCCGAGCCGCGTGTGATGCGCGATCCATTCCACTGACATGTACATGAGGGATTCGTCGTTCTTCATCAGACGTGCGAGCCGGATGAGCACGAGCATCCGGTTCGCATCAGGCGCATGGTCTTCCGCCGCACGGATGATCGCCTCGCGTGTGCTCGGGCGCTTCGCGTTCACTGGTCGACCGGCGCTCATGGCCGCTCTCCCTGCGCCGCACGCCCGTGCATCGAGCAGCAGCGTCCGAGCCGTTCGAACGAGGCCCACTTCGCGGGATCGCGTTCGAAGGCATACCAGTACTCGCCTGCAACAACGTGGCGGCAGCGCTTGCCCTTGCAGGTGATCGCGTGGCATCGATACTTGCCATCGGCCTCGCGCCATGCGATCAGGTCATTGACGCTCACACCACAGCGGCGCGCCACTACGCCATCGGGATCGGTCACGTATTCGACGGCTTCTGCGGGTGAGAGATCGAGCGGGAGAGACAGGTCATCGATCGGGCCATCGGGCCACGCCACCAGATTCACGCCCGCCTCGCGCAGGTACGTGAGCGCCTCGATCAGGTCGTCGCGGTTGAGACTCATGACGACCTCCGCACCGCTTGCGCGCGAAGATCGTCAGGATTACGATCGGCGTGCATTAACGGACAAGCCTTGTCGCCCGCGCACTCCACGCGGGCTTTCTTTTTTCTGTTCATAACGGACTCCCATATTCGTTGCGCGCTCAACTGCGCGGTGGGTGGAGGCCCTCAACGACTGACTCGGCACTTTCCTGCTGTCTTTTCACGAGGTCCGACTGATGCGGGCCTTCGGTGCTGCTGGCATGGCTTGACCGCGCCCTCACGCGGTCTCGCGTTCGTCGTTCGCCCGCGACTTGGCTTCCATCGCGCGCGCCCACTGCTCGGCGGCGCGATGCGTGATCAATACCTTGCGGCCCACAAACAGGATCTCGGGAGCTTCGCCGCGCTGGCGCAGCTTCCACAAGGTGGAGCGATCGATGTGCATCGCCTCGCAGAACTCCTTGACGGTCATCGCACCGAAGGGCGTGGCCTGTTTGCTTTCCTCGTTGCCCATGTTTGCCTCTCGCGGTTGGGTGGGTAACGACAGGATGGCAGAGGAAAAAATGGCGTACCAAAGCACGCCATTAAATATTTTTTCGTGTTGCCGATTGTCAGGGATTTCCCGGTCTTTTCTTCGGGCGTCCCCTTGCCAGTTGTGGCGTGACCTTGCGGACGGTGTCGGCGGGAATGTCGAAGCGCTTTGCGAGTTCATCGTTGCGGTCTTTCTTCACGCTCATCCCGGCACGCTTCAGGTCACGGTCGGCGCGAATGATAGCCTCGCGAATTTCGGGCGTAATGTTGGTCCTCGGCTTGTTGCCGGTTCCCTGTTCCTGACGAAGATTGCGGGCAAGTTTGTGCTGCAGATGGTGGTACATCGCCTCGCCAGAAAGCGCCCGCGCCAGCAGGCCAGCCAGCGCATCGCACACGCCGTCGGGATCGGCGCCGTTCTCCTGAATGGCATCCATGACAATCAGACGCGCCTCGCCCACCGACACAATGCGCGGCGTCTCGCGGATGCCGCTCGGTCCGTCCACCTCCCTGACGATTTCAAGATAGCGGGCCTTGCTAGGCCTCGCGTAGTACTTCTTCATGAGCCGCGCAATGGCAGCGTTGACGTCGCTCGACGAGCGTTTCGCACTCATGCTGCGCGCTCCACGCGACGGGTCTTCTTGGCGGCCTTGCGCGGCGCGTTGAACGCCGTGTTGATCGCGTCGTGCAGATGGTCAGGCGCGAGGTGCGCGTAGCGCAGCACCATCTTGATGTCGCTATGGCCGAGCAGCACGCGCACGCGGTTCAGGTCGACGCCAGCAGCTACGAGTTGCGAGGCGTAGGTATGCCTGCAGTCGTGAAAGCGGAAGCCGGTGATCTTCGCCGCATCGAGCAGCGTGGTCCACGCGTTTTTGAAGTCAGTCAGCGGCGCATCCGTCTCCGGGTTGCCGAATACATACACCTTGTGCGCCAGCAGCTTCCAGACCGTGAGGCACTCGAACAGTTCATCGGTGATCGGAATGTCGCGGCGCTCGTCGTCTTTCGCGATGGCGCGGCGCACGTGAATGGTCTTGTATTCGAAGTCCACGTCCTCCCATTGCAGCGCGAGCAATTCGCCCTTGCGCATGCCGGTGTTCAGCGCCGTCACGACGAGCGGTTGCAGGTAGTCGGTGTAACGCACACCGCGCAGTGATGGCGGCGGCGACAGCTTGCGCATGCGCCGATGGGCAATCGTGCGATGGCGGGCGTCGCGGTTCGCCTCTTCGCGGGCCTCCATCGCTGCGTACAGGCGCTGGCGCTCGTCGGCGCCCAGATAGCGCACGACGGTGTCCGGCTTGCCGTTACGCTCGACCTCCTTCGCCGGGTTGTCCGTGATATGACCCGCTTTCACCGCGACCCGCAGAAGGCCCTGCAACGCGTGCAGCTTGTTCGCGATGGTCTTGGGCTTGATGCCGGTCTTCGCCGCCTTCGATTTCCACTGTTCGAGCATCCAGCCGTTGAACTCGTCGAGGCCCCGGTCGAGCAGGTCGGGAAACGATGAACGGATGAGGCTGGCGTTCGCGGTGGCGATGCCGTTGGCTTCGAGATAGCCGGTGTAGTCGCCCTCGAGGAAGGTGCGCAGGCTCGGCACCCCGTGCGCGCGGCGCACGCTCTCGGCGCGGCGGCGCTTCTTTTCCTCGACCACGGCGGGCGTGTCCTGCTTGGTCGGCGTCTGCTCCAGTTCGCGGCGCGCCGCTTCGCGGGCGTCGCTTGCGCTCATAGCGGGGTACTTGCCGATGGCCCTGCGGCCCTCGCTGCCGTCCGGCTTGTAGTAACGCACGGTGAAAGTGACGCTACCGCTTGGCAGCACGCGCACCTTGAAGCCGGTCAGGTCGGCGTCGGCGTATTCCTGAAACTTGCCGGTGGCTGTAAGGCCGCGCAGGAACTCGCGGGTGATGTTGACCTTGTTTTTCGACATAGAAACTCCGGTTTGGGCGGTTCTTGGGCGCTGGCGGCAGAAAACCGCCACCAACAACGAACCACCACCATAGCTCTAAGTCTTTGATTTTCCGACGACTGTCAACATCAGCCAACTAGTAGAAACAAGTAGATTCGGGCTCATAACCCGAAGGTCGCAGGTTCAAATCCTGCCCCCGCAACCAACCGCAAAAACGTGTTGAGTCACCGTCGTACAGCAAACCCGCCCATCGGCGGGTTTTTTGTTTTCCGCGGTCGTTCTCCGTAGTTGCCTCTGCATCAGCGAATGGCACCGCCGGGCGGCCACAACGATTGGCGCGCAGCCCCACGCGCGCACGAAATCCGGTGCCCGGCGCGGTGATACACTTGCCCCCATTCTTCCCGGACGCTTCCCATGAAATTCTGCTCGAACTGTGGTCATGCGGTGGTGTTGCGCGTGCCAGAAGGCGACAACCGCCCACGCAGCATTTGCGACGGCTGCGGCACCATCCACTACGTCAATCCGCGCAACGTCGTGGGCACGATCCCCGTCTGGGAAGACAAGATCCTGATCTGCAAGCGCGCCATCGAGCCGCGCTACGGCTTCTGGACGCTGCCCGCCGGCTTCATGGAGATTGGCGAGACCACGGCCCAGGCCGCCTCGCGCGAAACCCTCGAGGAAGCCGGTGCCCGCGTGGAAGTGGGCGAGCTGTTCTCGATGCTCAACGTGCCGCATGTGCACCAGGTGCACCTGTTCTACCTCGCGCAGCTCAAGGACCTGGACATCGCCCCGGGCGAGGAAAGCCTCGAAGTGAAGCTCGTCGACGAAGCGGACGTGCCGTGGGATGACCTGGCCTTCCCGACCGTGATCCATACGCTGCGCTGCTTCTTTGCCGATCGGGCGGCCGGCAGGATTGCGGCAGGCGACTTCCGCCTGCACACGCTCGACATCGACAAGCCGATGCGGCCGCTGACCAGCCGCGCCACCGTCACGCCCTGACCGCAAGGTCTGGCAGCGCCTGTGTCCCGCGCATGATCACCTGGCTCGACCCGCAGGACCCGTTTCCGCCGGTCGAACGCGCGCTCGGCCCGGCCAGCGACGCGCCCGGACTGCTGGCGGCCAGCCGCGACCTCACGCCGCAGCGCCTGCTGCTGGCCTATCGCCAGGGCATCTTCCCCTGGTATTCCGACGGCCAGCCCGTGCTCTGGTGGAGCACCGATCCCCGCATGGTGCTGGCGCCGCCGGCGTTCAAGGTTTCCGTGTCGTTCCGCAAGACGCTGCGCCGGGTGCTGCGCGATCCGGACTGGGAGATTCGCGTCGACGACGACTTCGTGGCCGTCATGCGCGCCTGCGCCATGACACCCCGCGACGGCCAGCTCGGCACATGGATCACCAGCGAGATCGTCGCGGCCTATGGCGCGCTGCACGGCCTTGGCCTGGCCCATTCGGTGGAGGCCTGGTATCAGGGCGAGCGCGTCGGCGGCCTGTACGGCGTGGCCCTGGGACGCATGTTCTACGGCGAATCGATGTTCGCGCATCGCACCGATGCGTCAAAGATCGCGCTGGCCGCACTGTGCGGGTTCCTGATGCAGCATGGCGTGGCCATGATCGACTGCCAGCAGGAAACCGACCATCTGGCGTCGCTGGGCGCCGCGCCGATTGCCCGCGACGCCTTCGTGGCTCACGTGAAACAGGCCACCGCCGCGCCCGCCATTACCCCCTGGTCCTTCGACAAATCGGCCCTGCAGTGCTGGACGCATTCCCCCGCCGCGCACACCACCTGATTTTCCCAAAACATATTCTGTTGATGCAGTAAATCGCCGCGCGCATTTACTGCTGGCGTCGTTCATTTCCATTTCCCGCAACAGATCATTTCGGCCCCGTATCTAAGGTTAATACGGCATTCGCGCCACTCGATAAACCATACATTCGCCACTGTACCCAACGGCGCCGTCTGTCTTCATTCCGTGCCGGACCGGTAGGCCGGACCCCTCACGCGTTATCGCGCGGCTCCGGTGATTCCCAGTTGCCAGTGCGGCCGAACAACGACCAGCTGGCGTGTGTTCCCTACTTATTTCTTTCCCATGAAACCCAATACACGAAAGAAGACGTTGGCGCTCTTGTCGGTCATCTCATGCGCCACGATGCTCGCTGCCTGCGGCGGTGGCGACGACCACAGCAGCGCCAGCACGGCGGCCCCGGCCCCGGTGGCCAAGGCGGCGAAAACCGTCCCGACCATCCCGGTGGAAACCCAGGCCAATTACAGCGCCGACGCCACTACCACCTCCGCCGACAAATACAACGCCGCTGTCAGCACCTACAACAGCCTCGGCGAGCTGATCCATAACAATTAAGAGGCGGCCATGCAAAAACTCAGCCAAATCGCAAAGAAAATCACCCTTCCCGCACTGATTATCAGCCCGATCGCCGCGGCGGCCATTGCAGCCGGTACCGCATCCATTCCCGCCTACAACGCCGGCACCGCCTATACCAAGGCAGGTTCGCACGTCACGTACAGCGAGACGGTGAACGGAAAGACCAAGACCGCCACCTTCGTCAATTCCTGGTGGACGCAAGGCGAGCAGCCGCGTTTCTACCCGAACAGCGGCCCCTGGAAAATGGTCGGTTCGGCCACGATCACCGACCTGGCCACCGGCGCCTCGCAAGCCGAGGCCACGCCGGACTGGAATATCAACGCGGCCTACTCCGGCGGCAGCGTCGTGAAGCAGGGCTCGAAGTGCTACAAGGCCAAGTACTGGACCCAGGGCTTCGATCCGACCACGCTCGTTTCCCAGGCCTGGGAAACGCCGTGGGAGGTGCTGGGCGCCTGCCCCGAAGGTGGCGCAGTGGACGCCGGCGGCACGCCCGTCGTGGACCCTGTCACGCCTGTCACGCCTGACACCGGCAACACCGGCGGTGGCGGCGGCGGTGCCAGCAGCGGCGACATCGACAAGATTCCCGCCGACAGTGGCGCCTCCGGCGCGCTGCCCGACAACACCCCGGTGGTACCGCCGGTCACGCCGACCGAACCGAAGGTTGTCGAGCCGACCGTGCCGGCGCCGGACGTCAGCAACGACGGCACGCTGCCCGCCGACGGCTATGCGTTCCTGCGCCAGGTGACCGATGCCCAGTGGGACTGGCTGTTCCCGCTGCGCTCGGGCAAGTACAACACCGCCGGCGGCACGCGCAACACCGACCCCGGCGTGGCCCGCAAGGACGGCTCCACCGACGTCTTCACGCTGAAGAACTTCCGCAAGGCCGTGCTGGAGTACAACAACTGGGCCAAGGCCAACGGCTACAAGCAGTTCCTGAACGAAGGCACCCCCAAGCAGCAGGCGCAGGAGTTCATCGCGTTCTGGGCCAAGTCCGCGCGCGAAACATCGGGTTCGTGGACCAACGCCCCGTCGCCGTGGATCGTCGACTACACCGCCGCCAATGGCGAGAAGACCAAGGTGTGGAAGGGTGGCCTGTACTGGGTCGAGGAAGTGGGCTACACGACCGCCGCCGACGGCACCAGCGCGGCCATCAACTACGTCGACACCGGCTCGGCCGACTACCCGCCCGTGGCCGGCCGCTCGTACTATGGCCGCGGCATCATCCAGCTGTCCTGGAACTACAACTACGGCGCCTTCTCGTCGTGGCTGCACAAGAACGGCATGATGAAGAGCCTGATCACGTCCCGCGACACGCTGCTGCAGCGTCCGGACTACGTGGCCAGCAACGGCGAGCTGTCGATCCTGTCGGGCATCTGGTTCTGGATGACGCCGCAGGGCGCCAAGCCCTCGTCGCATGATGTGCTGTACGGCGATGTGACCAACATCTCGAAGAGCAGCAATGACCAGGGCCTGCCGCAGCTGCGCGCCGGGTTCACCATCCAGGGCAAGAACGTGGGGCCGACGCAGGCTGGCGATACCACCAACGAAAGCGTCATGGCCTTCCGCCTGGGCACGGTCATCAACATCGTGAACGGCGGCCTGGAATGCAACGGCGCCTCGTCGTGGCATGGCGGCCCGCCGCAACGCGCCGCCTACTACAACGCGTTCGCGATGTACTTCAACGACCAGATGCCGGGCCTGAACGTCACGCGCGTGAAGGCGGCCACCGACCTCTGGGACGCCAAGATCTCGACGTCGTCGCCCGAAGACGCCCAGAGCGCCACCTGCTTCAACCAGAAGTCGTACTACGGCTGGTGATGACGGCCGGGTGCGGCCAGCCCGCGCCCGCCTCCGGTGCGCGCCCCACGGGGCGCGCATCCACCGCCACTATTGCGGGAAATCCGGCAACGGGTTTCCCGCTTTTCATTGGCCGCCCGCCCGCACGGCGCGCCACCGGCAGACATGCCCGGTTTTGCTCTGATAGACTGCCGGACAAGACCCATTCGCCGCCGCCTGCGTCCGCCCCCTGTATCCGACGCCGGCCACGGCTGCCACTATCCGACGGTCATGAGCAAGCTGAAGGAACTTCCGCTTTCCGCGCTGCAGTTTTATGCGACGGCGCCATACGCTTGCAGCTATCTGGAAGGCCGCATGGCGCGCTCTCAGGTGGCCACGCCTGCCCACCTGATCAATGCCGATGTCTACTCCCGGCTGGTGCGTGCCGGCTTCCGCCGCAGCGGCATCTTCACATACCGCCCCTATTGCGACGAATGCCGCGCCTGCACGCCATGCCGCGTGCTGGTGGACCAGTTCCGGCCCGACCGCAGCCAGCGCCGCGCGCGGCGCCAGCACGAGGGCCTGCAGGCGCTGGTGGCGCCGCTGACCTACGTGGAGGAGCATTACGCGCTGTACCTGCACTACCAGTCGATGCGCCACGCCGGCGGCGGCATGGACCAGGACAGCCGCGACCAGTACGAGCAGTTTCTGCTGCAAAGCCGCGTGAACTCGCGGCTGGTGGAATTCCGCGAGCCGCCCGGCTCGCCCGACGCCGGCAAGCTGCGCATGGTCAGCATGATCGACGTGCTCGACGACGGACTCTCGTCGGTCTACACGTTCTACGATCCGCATGTGACCGGCGCCAGCTATGGCACCTACAACATCCTCTGGCAGATCAACCAGACCCGCGAGCTGGGCCTGCCGCACCTGTATCTGGGGTACTGGATCGCCGACAGCCGCAAGATGGCCTACAAGGCGCGCTTCCAGCCGTTGCAGATCCTGACCGGCAACCAGTGGCATGCATTCGACGGCGCCACGGCAGGCACCGCGCCGCCGCCCTCCACGCCGGGGCCGGCCCAGGAATAGCCGACCGGCGCGGCATCGACCGGCACAGACCCATAGCGGCACCATAGCGCCCAGATAGCGGCGCGAAATCGGGGCAAAAGGTACCTGAACGGCTACAATGCCGCCCTGGTTCCGACTCCTCGCCGGCTCCGGCCGCGCCCCATCCGTGCTCAACGCGCTCTATCCCCTGTTTCGCCCCGCCCTGTTCTCCATGGACGCGGAGGACGCCCACCATTTCACGCTGAACAACCTGATGCGCGCCCAGCGCATGGGGCTGGCCGGCTGCCTCGGCAATACCGTGGTCGACGACCCGCGCACCGTCATGGGCGTGCGCTTTCCGAACCCCGTGGGCCTGGCTGCCGGGCTGGACAAGGATGGCGCCTACATCGACGGCCTGGCCGCCTTCGGCTTCGGCTTCATCGAAGTGGGCACGGTCACGCCGCGCGCGCAGCCCGGCAACCCGCGTCCGCGCATGTTCCGGCTGCCGCAGGCGGACGCGCTGATCAACCGCATGGGCTTCAACAATGGCGGGGTCGACGCGTTCATCCGCAACGTGCAGGCGTCGCGCTGGAAGGCCGAAGGCGGCGTGCTGGGCCTGAACATCGGCAAGAATGCCGACACCCCGATCGAACGGGCGGCCGACGACTACCTGTACTGCCTGGAGCGCGTCTACCCGCACGCCAGCTATGTGACGGTGAACATCTCGTCGCCGAACACCAAGAACCTGCGCCAGCTGCAGGGCGCCAGCGAACTGGACAGCCTGCTGGCCACGCTGAAGGCGGCCCAGCAGCGCCTGGCAGACCAGCACAAGCGCTACGTGCCCGTGGCGCTGAAGATCGCCCCCGACCTCGACGACGACCAGATCCGCAATATCGGCGACGCGCTGGTGCGCCACCAGATCGACGGGGTGATTGCCACCAACACCACCATCTCGCGCGATGCGGTCAAGGGCCTGCCCCATGCCGAGGAAGCGGGCGGCCTGTCGGGCCGGCCGGTGTTCGAAGCGTCCACGCGCGTGGTGCGCGAGCTGCGCAAGGTCGTCGGCAATGATCTGCCAATTATTGGCGTGGGCGGCATCTTCGACGGGGCCGCCGCACGGGCCAAGATCGATGCCGGCGCCCAGCTGGTGCAGGTCTACAGTGGACTGATCTATCGCGGCCCGGCGCTGGTGCGCGACTGCGCCGCCGCGCTGCGCCGCTAGCCGCGCACCGGTGTCGGGCATCAGCCGCATTTACGCGAAAAACCACAATTTGACGCAATTTCTTGCGGCACACCCTCCCATCGAGGGTGTTTTTCAGCAGGATATGGCGCCGCCCCGCACCAAAAGCGATCCCAGCCGGGGCCGAAAATGGTATGCTCGCAGGCTTCGCGCCGTCGTATCCGATATGACCACGCGCGCGCCCGCACCTGCCGCCGGGCGCGCCGCGTCCGTATCCGGCGGGCGGGCTGTGCCGCAGGGCCCCGCGCCCCGGCCGGCGCCCGTCCGGACGGCTGTCGTACCGTTTTGCGGCTGACTGATAGATAGCACCGAACCCTCGGGGGAGAACAATTACATGCTGCGTCTCAAGGCATCCACCACCCAGACCATCCTCGGCAGCGCGGTCGCGCTGGCCCTGCTCTACGGCGGCGCCGTGCAGGCCCAGACGGCAACCGTGAAGGTCCTGTCGATCGTGGACCACCCGGCACTCGACGCCATCCGCGACGGCGTGCGCGACGAACTGAAGGCCGCCGGCTACGACGCCGACAAGAACCTGAAGTGGGAATACCAGAGCGCCCAGGGCAACCCGGGCACGGCCGCCCAGATCGCCCGCAAGTTCGTGGGCGACCAGCCGAGCGCGATCGTGGCCATCGCCACGCCGTCGGCCCAGGCCGTGGTGGCCGCCACCAAGTCGGTGCCCGTGGTGTACTCGGGCGTGACCGATCCGGTGGCCGCACAGCTCGTGAAGGGCTGGGGCGCCTCGGGCACCAACGTGACTGGCGTGTCGGACAAGCTGCCGCTGGACCGCCAGGTGTCGCTGATCAAGCGCGTGGTGCCGAAGGCCAAGACCGTCGGCATGGTCTACAACCCCGGTGAAGCCAACTCGGTGGTGGTAGTCAAGGAACTGAAGGAACTGCTGGCCAAGCAGGGCCTGACGCTGAAGGAAGCGGCGGCCCCGCGCACCGTGGACATCGGCCCGGCCGCCAAGAGCCTGATCGGCAAGGTGGACGTGATCTACACCAACACCGACAACAACGTGGTGTCGGCCTACGAATCGCTGGTCAAGGTGGCCAACGAATCGAAGATCCCGCTCGTTGCCGCCGACACCGACAGCGTGAAGCGTGGCGCCATCGCCGCCCTGGGCATCAACTACGGCGACCTGGGCCACCAGACCGGCAAGGTCGTGGTGCGCATCCTGAAGGGCGAGAAGCCCGGTGCAATCGCCTCGCAGACGTCGGACAACCTGGAACTGTTCGTGAACACCGGTGCGGCCGAGAAGCAGGGCGTGACGCTGTCGCCTGAGCTGGTCAAGGAAGCCAAGACCGTCATCAAGTAATACCGCCGGAAGCCGCGCGCCCTACCCTGCGGCGCGCGGCCGGCAAGCGCCCCCGATGGCCCTATCCGGGCCGGCCGGAAGGCCTGCAAAGGATTCCCCCATGTCCCTCTTTTCCCTGCTGGGCGCCCTGGAGATCGGCCTGATCTTCAGCCTCGTGGCGCTCGGGGTGCTGATCTCGTTCCGCATCCTCAATTTCCCCGACCTGACCGTTGACGGCAGCTTTCCGCTCGGCGGCGCCGTGGCGGCCACGCTGATCGCCGCGGGCCAGGACCCGTTCTTCGCCACCGTCGCCGCCATCCTGGCCGGTGCCGTGGCCGGCTGGATCACGGGCTGGCTCAACGTGCGGCTCAAGATCATGGACCTGCTCGCCAGTATCCTGATGATGATCGCGCTGTACTCGGTCAACCTGCGCATCATGGGCCGCCCCAACGTGCCGCTGATCACCGAGCCGACGATCTTCACGATCCTGCAGCCGGAATGGATGCCCGACTACGTGCTGCGCCCGCTGGTGCTCGTGGTGGTGGTGATCGTCGCCAAGCTCGCGCTGGACTGGTTCTTCTCGTCGCAGCTGGGCCTGGCCATGCGCGCCACCGGCGCCAACCCGCGCATGGCGCGCGCCCAGGGCGTGGCCACCGGCCGTGCCACGCTGGCCGGCATGGCGCTGTCGAACGCGCTCGTGGCGCTGGCCGGCGCGCTGTTTGCGCAGACGCAGGGCGGCTCCGACATCTCGATGGGCATCGGCACCATCGTGATCGGCCTGGCGGCCGTGATCATCGGCGAGACCATCATCCCGGCGCGCCGCCTGGTCTATGTGACGCTGGCCGTGGTGGTGGGTGCCATCCTCTACCGCTTCTTTATCGCGCTGGCACTGAACTCCGAGTTCATCGGCCTGAAGGCCCAGGACCTGAACCTGGTGACCGCGGCGCTGGTGACGCTGGCGCTGGTGCTGCCCGCCACGCGCAAGAAGCTGTTCGCCCGCAAGAACGGAGGTGCCTGAGATGTTGCGCGCTGAAAACCTGAAGCTGACGTTCAACCCTGGCACGCCGATCGAGAACCGCGCGCTGCGTGGCCTGAGCCTGGAGATCCCGTCCGGCCAGTTCGTGGCCGTGATCGGCTCCAACGGCGCCGGCAAGTCGACCTTTCTGAACGCCGTGAGCGGCGACACGATGGTCGACAGCGGCCGCATCATGATCGACGACACCGACGTCACCCGGCAGCCCGCCTGGGACCGCGCCCACCTGGTGGCCCGCGTGTTCCAGGACCCGATGGCCGGCACCTGCGAGGCGCTGACGATCGAGGAAAACATGGCGCTGGCCATGGCGCGCGGCGGCCGGCGCGGGTTTCGCCCGGCGCTGAACAAGGCCTCGCGCGAGCTGTTCCGCGACAAGCTGCGCCTGCTGAACCTGAACCTGGAAAACCGCCTGACGGACCGTATCGGCCTGCTCTCTGGCGGCCAGCGCCAGGCGGTGAGCCTGCTGATGGCCTCGCTGCAGCCCTCGCGCATCCTGCTGCTGGACGAGCACACCGCGGCGCTCGACCCGAAGACCGCGGCGTTCGTGCTGGAACTGACCGCGCGCATCGTCGAGGAAAGCAAGCTCACGACGATGATGGTGACGCACTCGATGCGCCAGGCGCTGGACTATGGCCAGCGCACGGTGATGCTGCACCAGGGCCAGGTCGTGCTCGACGTCTCGGGCGACCAGCGCAAGGGCCTTGACGTGCCCGACCTGCTCAAGATGTTCGAGCAGACCCGGCACGAGCAGCTCGACGACGACGCGCTGCTACTCGGGTAAGCAGTCTCCCCTCTCCCATTAGGGAGAGGGGAGCAAACCAGCGGTAGTACCCTAGACCGTCCCCGCCTTGTCCAGCCACTTCGCGAGCTGGTCGGTCACCGCAGAGCTCGAAAACGAGCAACTGTCCTGCGCGAACGCCGCCGACATCTCCATCCTGCGCAGCAGCTCTTCCATCGCCTGGCCGAATACGGGCGGCAGCGTCAGCGAGCCTGCCGACGCCCGCCAGCGGGCAATCAGCTCCCCGGCCGGCAGCGTGCCGGCCAGATGCGCGTCCAAGGCCTGGCGCATGACCGCCAGCGTCTCCTGATTGGCGCTCATGAACGCACCCTCCTTTCCTTGTAAAGCTCGCGGAATGTGCGGCCGCTCGGGGCCGGCATGTCGCGGGTTTCGGTCCACCCCTTGCCGGCCATCGGCAGGCTGGCAATCAACTTGCTGCGGCCGCCCATGCGCGACAGGATACGCGCGCCCATCCGCGTGACAAAGGCATACAGGTCGGGGCGCCGTGCCACGTAGCCCCACACCTGCAGCGCCACGCGCTCCTGCCATGGGCGCAGGTGCCGCTCCATCTGCTTTTCGCGCAGCTTGCGCAGCAGGTCGGACAGCGGGATCGACGCCGGGCACACCCGGTTGCATTCGCCACACAGCGTGGCGGCCTGCGGCAGGTCCACCGCGTTGGCCAGGCCCACGTAGCTGGGCGTCAGCACGCTGCCCATCGGGCCGGGATACACCCAGCCGTAGGCGTGCCCGCCGATCTTCTGGTACACGGGGCAGTGGTTCATGCACGCGCCGCAGCGGATACAGCGCAGCATCTCCTGGAACTCGCCGCCAATCAGGCCGCTGCGACCGCCGTCCACCAGCACGAAGTACATGTGCTCGGGGCCATCGCGCTCGCCCTCGGCGCGCGGCCCGGTCAGGATCGAGAAGTAGTTCGAGATGGCCTGCCCCGTGGCCGAGCGCGGCAGCAGCCGCATCACGGTGGCCAGGTCTTCCAGCGTCGGCAGCACCTTCTCGATGCCGGTGACGGCCACATGCACGCGCGGCATGATGGTGCACATGCCCTCGTTGCCTTCGTTGGTGACCACGGCCACCGAGCCGGTCTCGGCAATGATGAAGTTGCCGCCAGTCACGCCCATGTCCGCCGAGAGAAATTCTGGCCGCAGCACCTCGCGGGCCTCGCGCGTCATCTCGGGAATGTCGGTCAGGCGCGGCTTGTTGTGGACCTTGGCGAACAGGTCGGCGATCTCGTCCTTGTCCTTGTGGATCACCGGCGCAATGATGTGCGACGGCGGCTCGGCGTCGTTGATCTGCAGGATGTACTCGCCCAGGTCGGTCTCGATGCTCTGCACGCCCATCTCGCCCAGCACCTGGTTCAGGCGCATTTCCTCGGTCACCATCGACTTGCTCTTGATGACCTTCTTCACGCCGTGCTTCTGCGCGATCTCGGCCACCAGCCGCGCGGCGTCGGCCGTGGTCTCGGCAAACAGCACCGTGGCGCCGCGCTTCGTGGCGTTCTCTTCGAACGTGGCCAGCCAGACGTCGAGGTTTTCCAGCGCACGGTTGCGGCGCTCCTTCAGCGCAGCCCGCGTGGCGTCGAAGTCGATGTCGCGGATGGCATCGGCGCGCGCCGTGACAAACTTCGTCGACAACTTCTTGAGGTTCTGCTGCAGGCGCTGGTCGGCCAGCTTCTGCCCGGCGCGCGCCTTGAATTCCATGCTGTGGACTTGCATCGTGGGGGCTCTCCGAGGGTTCGGGCGTGACTGACGATGGGGTCAGGCGTCGCCGGCCAGCACCTGCGCGATATGCAGCACGCGCGTGCGGGCATCGCCCGCGCGGCGCAGCCGGCCTTCGATATTGAGCATGCAGCCCAGGTCGCCCAGCACCACGGCATCGGCGCCGCTGGCCTGGATGTTGGCGCACTTCTCGTCGACGATCGCCGTGGAGATGTTGCCGTACTTGACCGAGAACGTGCCGCCGAACCCGCAGCACGCCTCGCAATCCTTCATTTCGGTCAGCTGCACGTTGGGCAGCTTGCCCAGCAGCGCGCGCGGCTGCTGCTTGACGCCCAGCTCGCGCAGGCCCGAACAGGAATCGTGATAGGTGATGTGGCCGGCAAAGGCGGAGTCGAGCTTGTCGAGCTTCGCCACGTTGACCAGGAAATCGGTCAGCTCGAACACGCGTTCGCGCAGCCGCTCGTAGCGGCCGTGGAGTTCCGGGTCATCGCGCAGCAGGTCGTGGTAGTGGTGGCGGATCATGCCGCCGCACGAGCCCGAGGGCACCACCACGTAGTCGAACATCTCGAACTCGCGCAGGAATTTTTCGGCCAGGTCGCGCGACACCGCGCGCTCGCCCGAGTTGTACGAAGGCTGTCCGCAGCACGTCTGCGCCTCGGGCACCATCACCTCGTAGCCGGCCGACTCCAGCAGCTTGAGCACCGAAAAGCCGATCTCGGGACGCATGAGGTCCACCAGACAGGTGGCGAACAGTCCGACTCGCATGGTTTCTCTTTTCCAGACCCTGAAACCCCGCAATTATGCCCCCTCGCCCTACCGCTGCGGGCATCGCGCGCCGCAATCCCGCTCATCGCAAACCCCAAAGTGGCTCATGCACGGTCTGCCCGCGCGCGCCATGAACCGAATGAAATCTCGGAAATCACGTTTCATCAGTTGAAATTTTCACAATGCGAGATAGAATCAGGCAACCGCTTAAAATATGCCGCACGGCAACATTTTTCCCATGGCTGAAATGGCAGACGCAGACAAGTCACCTGGCAAGACTTCGATCCAGGTGATCGAGCGCATGATGACCCTGCTGGACGCACTGGCCCAGCACGCGGACCCCGTGAGCCTGAAGGAGTTGTCGCAGGCTACCGGCCTGCACCCTTCCACCGCGCACCGCATCCTGAACGACATGGTGGCGTGCCGCTTCGTCGATCGATCAGACCCCGGCAGCTACCGCCTGGGCATGCGCCTGCTTGAACTTGGCAATCTCGTGAAGGCCCGCCTGTCGGTACGCGATGCGGCGCTGGCGCCGATGCGCGCCTTGCACCGGGTGACCGGGCAGACGGTGAACCTGTCGGTACGCCAGGGCGACGAGATCGTCTACATCGAACGCGCCTACAGCGAGCGCTCGGGCATGCAGGTGGTGCGTGCGATTGGTGGGCGCGCCCCGCTGCACCTGACGTCGGTGGGCAAGCTGTTCCTGGCCGCCGACGAAGCGGCGCGCGTGCGCAACTACGCCACGCGCACCGGCCTGGCCGGCCACACGCGGACGTCGATCACCGACATCGCCAAGCTGGAGCGCGAACTGAGCTGGGTGCGCTCGAACGGCTATGCGCGCGACAACGAGGAACTGGAGCTGGGCGTGCGCTGCATCGCCGCCGGCATCTATGACGACTCGCGCCGGCTGGTGGCGGGCTTGTCGCTGTCCGCGCCGGCCGACCGGCTGCAGGACAGCTGGCTGCAGAACCTGAAGGACACCGCGCTGCAGATCTCGCGCGGCATGGGCTACGCGCCCGAACTCATGGCCTGAGCGCCGGGCACCAACGTATTCCGCAAAAGAACGCCGCAAAAAAGAACGCTGCAAAAAAGAACGCCGCAAAAAAGAAACGCGCCGTGGGGCTTCCGCCCCCGGCGCGTTTTTCATGCGCAACGGCGACCGTTCAGGTGCCGTGCGACTGCTGCGATACCAGGACCGCCGCAGGGGATTTAGGACCCTGCGTAAGATTGGGCGTTGACGGAAAAGGGCGCGGCTGGCCCCCTGCCGACGGGGGTTGGTGCTCCAGCCAGGTTTTCACACGCGTGGCATCGGCAAAGCGCGACAGCTTGCCCACCGAATCCAGGAACACCATCACCACGTTGCGATCGTTCACGCGGGTCTGCATCACCAGGCACTGGCCCGCTTCCGAGATATAGCCGGTCTTCTGCAGGCCGATGTCCCAGCTGCCGCCACGCACCAGACGGTTCGTGCTGACGTAGTGCATGGTGCGGCCCGAAACGCTCACCTCGTGCTCTGGCTGCGTCGAGAACTCGCGGATGGTCGGATTGCGGTACGCCGCATTGACCAGGCGCGCCAGGTCCATGGCGCTCGACACGTTGCTGCTCGACAGGCCGCTCGAATCGACGAAGTGGCTGTCGTTCATGCCAATCTCGCGCGCTTTCTTGTTCATCGCGCCCACGAAGGCCGGCAGGCCACCCGGATAGCTGCGGCCCAGCACCGAAGCGGCGCGGTTTTCCGACGACATCAGCGCCAGCAGCAGCATTTCGTGGCGCGTCAGCGTGGTGCCGAAGCGCAGGCGCGAGCTGCTGTGCTTCTCGGTGTCGCGGTCGTCCTCGGTCACCGTCAGCATTTCATCCATCGGCAGATGCGAGTCCATCACCACCAGCGCGGTCATCAGCTTGGTGATCGATGCAATCGGCAGCACCGCGGTGGGGTTCTTCTGGAACAGCACCTCGTTGGTGTTCTGGTCCATCACCAGCGCCACCGACGAGCGCAGCGACAGCGCGTCTTCGGTGTCGCGCAGGCCCATGGCCTCGCCCAGCGACGGCTTGGCCGGCACGAATGCCGCCCGCACCGGTGCGGCGCGGCTGGCCACCACGGTGCGCTTGCCACCCTTGACGACGATCACCTTGCGGGGCGACGCGGACGCAGAAGCGACCTTTTTGGTTGACTTAGAAGCTTTTTCGGTCTTTTTAGCCGACGATTTCACCGACGCTTTCGCCGCAGTCGACTTCGTCGCTGCGTACGTGGCCGGTGCGGCCATCAGGGCAACCGACACCAGTGCCGAAGTGGCAATGGCGCTCAGCTGCGGAAGGCCGAAGAGTCGGGACATGAAGGAATCGGTCCGGAACATGGTCTATTCAGCGCGGAAACAGAATGGCGCTAGTGTAGGAAATTAATAAATTCTGAGCAAGATTAATGACTTACAACGGCTCTTTAAAGTTTGATTCGCAAACATTTCCATATTGTGGAAAATAAGCCATACAAGTCACATCGTCGCCCGCGTAAATACAACAGTGTTTGCCGCTCGCGCCTTACCGATCACGCCACCGATCGTGTCGACGTTGCGTCACACGACGGTGCCTTTCGGCTTGCCTGGTAACGTCGATATCGGTCTGCATGGCGGAATCCTTATACTTCTCAGGGCAAATCAGGAGAGGAAACGCACGAACCCGCTTACCGGTTCACGTTCGGTCGTCAAAAGATTGGCCGTCGCCTCGGGGTCGGCATAACCCAGCGACATGCCGCACACCACCATTTCCTCCTCGGTCAATCGCAGGTGCTGCTTGATGATGGCGTGGAACTGCGTGAACGCCGCCTGGGGGCAGGTGTCCAGGCCGCGCGCCCGCGCCGCCACCATGATGCTTTGCAGGAACATGCCGTAGTCGAGCCAGCTACCCTGCTCCATGATCCGGTCGATGGTGAAGATCAGTCCCACCGGCGCGTCGAAAAAACGGAAGTTGCGCGCGTGCTGCTCGTGCATGCGGACCTTGTCCTCGCGGCGGATCTCCAGCAGGCTGTACAAGTCCCAGCCCACCTTGCGGCGGCGCGCCAGATACGGGTCCACCCACTCGCGCGGATAGTACGGATACTCTTCGCGGTACTTGGCGTCGCGCTCGGGGTCGTCGTAGGCCGCCAGCACGTCGGCACAGAAACGCGCCTTGGCATCGCCGGACAGCACGTAGACCTTCCACGGCTGCGTGTTGGTGCCCGACGGCGCGCGGCTCGCCACGGCAAGAATGTCCTCGACGGTTTCGCGCGGCACTGGCGTATCCAGAAAGGCGCGCACCGAACGGCGTGTCGTGATGGCGCGATCGACGATCGCTGCTTCACCGGCATTCGACATGCTCTGCGGTCTCCTCAATTTTTCATTCCGGCTGGTTCACGACCAGCGCCTGCAATGTCTCGCGCAATGCCGGCGGCAACGCCACCGGCCTGCGCGTTTCGCGATCCACATACACGTGCACGAAGTGCCCCTGCGCCGCCGCCACGTCGTCGTCGTTGCGGAACAGCCCCACCTCGTAGCGCACGCTGGAATTTCCCAGCCTCGCCACGCGCAAGCCCGCCACCACCGTGTCGGGGAAGCTCAGCGACGAGAAGTAGTTGCACTGCGTCTCGATCACCAGCCCGATCGTTGCACCCGCCTCGATGTCGAGCACGCCCTGGCGGATCAGGTACGCATTCACGACGGTATCAAAGTAACTGTAGTAGACAACGTTGTTCACGTGGCCATAGACATCGTTATCCATCCAACGCGTGGTGATCGGCTGGAGGTGCGCATACGCACTGCGGCGGTCGGGTTCGGGCTTCATCGAGAGGTTCAGGGCGACTTCAATGTTCGGGAAACCGGCACTGCCGCAGCCACACGGGAGGTCCGTATGAGCGCACAGTGCGGCGCAAGGTTCCAACTATTTGCGACGTTTGCGACAGAATCATGCCGAAGCCACCGCCGCGCCGGCCGACGGACTGCCGCGCCGCGCGCCATAGCGCGCGTGATACTGCGCCGCAAGCATGACGGTTTGCGTGTGCACGGCCACGGTGTTTTCGATCTGCCGGCCATAGCCGCCGGCCATGGCAACGGCGATGGGCAGGCCCTGCGTCAGCGCGAAGTCGAACACCATCGTGTCGCGCCGGGCCAGGCCCGCCATGGTCAGGCGCAGGCGGCCCAGCCGGTCGTCCTCGTGCGGATCGGCGCCGGCCAGGTAGATCAGCAGGTCGGGGGCAAAGCGCGTCTGCAGGGTGTCCAGGGCACCGGCCAGGGCCGCGGCATAGGTATCGTCGTCGCAGCCGTCGGGCAGGCCGACATCGAGATCGCTGGCCTCCTTGCGAAACGGATAGTTCTTTTCGCCATGGAGCGACAACGTGAACACCGTGGGGTCGTCCTGCAGGATGGAGGCCGTGCCATTGCCCTGGTGGACGTCGAGGTCGATTACCGCCACGCGCCGCACCTGCCCATCGCGCTGCAGATGCCGCGCCGCGATGGCGGCGTCGTTGAACACACAGAAGCCCGCGCCCTTGTCGGCATAGGCGTGATGGGTGCCACCCGCCAGGTTCACCGCGATGCCCTGCTCCAGCGCCGTGCGGCATGCCGCGATGGTGGCGCCGGCCGAGCGCCGCGAGCGCTCCACCATGTCGGGCGACCACGGAAAGCCGATCTCGCGCTGTCGCGCCGGATCGAGCCGGCCTGCCGAGACGTCGGCGATGTAGGTGCCCGTGTGGGCCAGCGCCAGCGCGTCGTCGTCCGCCCGCGGCGCTTCGTGCAGACGCACCCCGGGCACGCTCCGCACCACCGCATCGCGCAACATGCTGTACTTCTGCATGGGAAAGCGATGGCCGGCGGGCAACGGCAGGACGAAGTGGTCGGCGTAAAAGGCAAGCATCGGACGGGGGCGACAGGAAGACGGCCGCAAGTGATGCAGAGACATCATTTACCGACCGGACAGTCAGCGATGGTAGCACTGGCGTCATGGCGTCGTGGTCTGACACTTCAAACACGCATTTTTCTCGCGCCGCACCAGCCTGCCGGCATATCGCCGGATCGGGACAAACCCTTACCCATGGCGGAATACGTGGCCCTGCCTGCCCTTTCCCGGCTATTCCGCCAACTATTTATTGTGCGCCGCACAAAAACCGCTTGACACCCTTCGTTGAATTCTTAGAATTGGAATTGTTGCGGCGCATCATAGCGTCGGGCCTCCAGTCAGGAGCGTCCGGCAAGGCGCCGACGGACACCACGGTACGCTCGGGCTGGCTATGACATTGAAGTCATGGCACTGACATCTGGGCGGCTTAATTTCACTTTTGCTTGACCTTGAAGTTCACCACTGGAGACCAGCAATGATCCTGACCCCGGAACAAGTTGCCGCTGCACAAAAAGCCAACCTCGAGACCCTGTTCGGTCTGACCTCGAAGGCCTTCGAAGGCGTCGAAAAGCTGGTTGAGCTGAACCTGCAAGTGGTCAAGGCAACGTTCGCCGAAAACGTCGACAACGCCAAGAAGGCGCTGTCTGCCAAGGATGCCCAGGAACTGCTGGCCATCCAGGCCTCGCTGGTGCAGCCGGTTGCCGAAAAGACGCTGGCCTACACCCGCCACCTGTACGAAATCGCTTCGGAAACCCAAAGCGAGTTCACCAAGGTTGCTGAAGCCCAGCTGGCCGAAGGCACGAAGAACGTGCAAGCCCTGGTCGACAACTTCGCCAAGAACGCACCGGCCGGTTCGGAATCGACCGTGGCCATTGTGAAGTCGGCCATCTCGGCTGCCAACAACGCCTACGAGTCGGTCCAGAAGGCCACGAAGCAGGCTGTGGAAATGGCCGAAACCAACTTCCAGGCCGCTGCCACCGCCGCGACCAAGGCCGCCCAGCAAGCCAGCGCCACGGCTCGCACCGCCGCCAAGAAGCCCGCGGCCGCCGTCTAAGGCCTGAAGCTTTCCTCCAGCGTACCGGCTCCGGCCGGTCCGTTGGCAAAGCACCCGCTTCCCGCAAGCCTGGATGTTTTGCCAACGGCAAGCGTCGACAGTGTGATTGCACCTCGCCAAGCGGAAACGCCGGTCGCCCGGTACCGCGCCCGGTACCGCGCCCGGTACCGCGCCCTGCACCAATGTCTCCTCGGTACCGATTCCAAAAGGTATCGATTCGCGGCCCGGCCCTGCAAACAGGTTGCCGGGCTCTTTTTTGCTCGCCGGCGGCGACCGCAAGGCTTGGCTGCTCCCCCTAGCTGCTTCCCCCCTTCTGCCGGTTCCCGCATCCTCCCCCCTGCCAGCCACCGATCGCTGTCGCGCCGCAAGCATGGCAGTTAATTGCTAAATTGCCACCCAAAAAGAAACCCGCCGGGTGGCGGGTTTCGGGGTGGCGCTGCGCGGCGATCAGCGCTTGCGCGGCGGCGGCACGTCGGTGCAGACGCCTTCGTAGATCTCGGCGGCCATGCCGATCGACTCGCCCAGCGTCGGGTGCGGGTGAATCGTCTTGCCGATATCCACGGCGTCGGCGCCCATCTCGATGGCCAGGCACACTTCGCTGATCAGGTCGCCCGCGTGGGTGCCGACGATGCCGCCACCGATGATGCGGTGCGTTTCCTCGTCGAAGATCAGCTTGGTAAAGCCCTCGTCGCGGCCGTTCGCGATGGCACGGCCCGAAGCCGCCCACGGGAACACGCCCTTGCCGTACTTGATGCCCTGCGCCTTGCACTGGTCTTCGGTCAGGCCGGCCCAGGCCACTTCCGGATCGGTGTAGGCCACCGACGGAATCTGCTTGACGTCGAAGTACGCCTTTTCGCCATGGGCAGCCTCGGCGGCCACGTGCGCTTCATGCACGGCCTTGTGGGCCAGCATCGGCTGGCCGACGATGTCGCCAATCGCGAAGATGTGCGGCACGTTGGTACGCAGCTGCTTGTCCACGTCGATGAAGCCGCGGTCGGTCACGGCCACGCCAGCCTTTTCGGCGCCAATCTTCTTGCCGTTCGGGGTGCGCCCCACCGACACCAGCACCGCGTCGTAGCGCACCGGCTCGGCCGGCGCACCCTCGCCTTCGAACTTGACGTAGATGCCGTCCGGCTTGGCTTCCACGCCCACGGTCTTGGTCTTCAGCATCACGTTGTCGAAGCGATGCTTGTTCATCTTGTCCCAGACCTTGACCAGGTCGCGGTCGGCGCCCTGCATCAGGCCGTCGAGCATTTCCACCACGTCGATGCGCGCGCCCAGCGTGCTGTACACCGTGGCCATTTCCAGGCCAATGATGCCGCCGCCAATCACCAGCATCTTGTTCGGGATGTCGCGCAGTTCCAGCGCGCCCGTGGAATCGAAGATGCGCGGGTCTTCCGGGATGAACGGCAGCTTCACGGCCTGGCTGCCGGCCGCGATGATCGCCTTCTCGAAGCGGATCACGGTCTTCTTGCCCGTGGTGGCCTTGCCGTCGCCCTCGGTTTCCTGCACTTCGAGGTGATTCGGGTCCAGGAACGTGCCGATGCCGCGCACCACCTGCACCTTGCGGGCCTTCGCCATGCCGGCCAGGCCGCCGGTCAGCTTGTTGACCACGGTTTCCTTGTAGTGGCGCAGGCCGTCCAGGTCGATCTTGGCTTCGCCGAACAGGATGCCGTGCGCGGCCAGCGCCTTGGCCTCGTCGATCACGGCCGCGTTGTGCAGCAGCGCCTTCGACGGGATGCAGCCCACGTTCAGGCAGACGCCGCCCAGCGAGCCGTAGCGCTCCACCAGCACCGTGTTCATGCCCAGGTCCGCCGAGCGGAAGGCGGCCGAGTAGCCGCCGGGGCCGGCGCCCAGCACGAGCATGTCGCACTGGATGTCCGCGCCGCCGCCGTGCTTGGCGGCGGTGGGGGCGGCGGTGGGGGCGGCTGCCGGGGCCGCGGCCGGTGCGGGGGCAGCGGCCGGGGCCGGTGCGGCTGCGGGCGCGGGCGCGGCGGCAGCGCCGCCTTCCACCGTGCAGATCACCGTGCCCTTGGCCACCTTGTCGCCCACCTTGACCTTGACGTCGACGACCTTGCCGGCGGCCGACGACGGCACTTCCATGCTGGCCTTGTCGCTTTCCAGCACGATCAGCGACTGTTCTTCCTCAACCGCGTCGCCGGCCTTGACCAGCACCTCGATCACTTCCACCGCGTCGAAATCGCCGATATCCGGCACCTTGACTTCGATCACACTCATGCTTTTCCTCCTGGGATGCGCGCCCTGCCCGTTCGGGGCTTCAGGCCGCGCCGTCTTTGTTGGTTGCCGCGCCGCCGGCCTGCTGGGGCGTCTCGTGGGTGCCGCCAAGAAGCTTCACCGCGTGTACGTCGATCGGTCCGGCCGAGCTCTTGTCGAACTCGATCCCGGCATCCACCCCGATCCGCGCAATGTCCGCCGCGCCCAGTTCGGGCCGGTCGTAGACCGCGTGCATGGCGCCGAGCGCATAGTTGCGGCCCGAGCCAATGCCCCAGAAGCGGTCGAACGAAAACACCTCGCGGTAGGAATAGACGCCAAAGATGCCGCCCGGATTGGCGATCAGGCAAACGATCTGCGATGACTCGTAGGGGTCGTCCTCGTCTTCCTTGGTGTTGATGAAGTACTCGGTCTTGAGCCGTTCATGCACCTTCAGGAAGGTCCGGAACACATCGTCGCGGGTCAGCAGGCGGCATTCTTCGCCCATGCCCGTCAACAGCGCGCGCATGACCGGAAAATGCGCGGTGGTGCCCGCCAGCGCGACAAAGCTCTCGCCCACGGGAATCACCTTCTGGTTGCGCTCGTAGGCACGCGACAGCCGCGTATCGCCGAATGTCACCAGCGCATCGGCCGCGATCGCCACCTCGTCACCCTTGCGTACGACAACGCAGGTAGTCATGGCTCGCCCCTTCGAATCTATGCGGACAAACCCGCCGGGCCAGCCGGCGGGCCACGTCAATGCTTACAGCAGGATCCGACGGAAGTCGGCCAGCAGCGCCGCGAAGTACGTATTGAAGCGCGCGGCCTCGGCGCCGTCGATCACGCGGTGATCCCACGACAGCGACAGCGGCAGCGTCAGGCGCGGCGCGAACTGCTTGCCGTCCCACACCGGCTTCATGTACGACTTGCACACGCCCATGATGGCCACTTCCGGCGCGTTGATGATCGGCGTGAAGTACGTGCCGCCGATGCCGCCCAGCGACGAGATCGAGAAGCAGCCGCCCTGCATCTGGTCCGGCTTGAGCTTGCCGTCGCGGGCCAGCTTGGCCAGCTCGCCCATTTCCTGGCTGATCTCCAGCACGCCCTTCTTGTCGGCGTCCTTGATCACCGGCACCACCAGGCCATTCGGCGTGTCGGCGGCGAAGCCGATGTTGAAGTACTTCTTCAGCACCAGGTTGTCGCCGTCCAGCGACGCGTTGAAGTTCGGGAACTTCTTCAGCGCCGCCACGGTGGCCTTGATCATGAACGCGAGCATCGTGACCTTGATGCCGGCTTTCTCGTTTTCCTTGTTCAACTGCACGCGGAACGCTTCCAGCTCGGTGATATCGGCCTCGTCGCAGTTCGTGACGTGCGGGATCATCACCCAGTTGCGGTGCAGGTTGGCGCCCGAGATCTTCTTGATGCGCGACAGCGGCTTCGATTCCACCTCGCCGAAGCGCGTGAAATCTACCTTCGGCCACGGCAGCAGGTCCAGGCCCACGCCCGAACCGCCGGCTGCGGCGGCCGCCGGCGCAGCGGTCTGGCCCGACATCACGCCCTTGACGAAGTTCTGCACGTCCTGCTGGGTGATACGGCCCTTCGGACCGCTACCCGGCACACGCGACACGTCCACGCCCAGTTCGCGCGCGAACTTGCGCACCGACGGGCTGGCGTGGGCGGCCTTGCCGGTCACGCCCTGCGCCGGTGCGGCGGCGGGCGCGGCAGCCGGTGCGGCTGCCGGTGCCGGTGCCGGTGCCGGTGCTGCAGCTGCGGCCGGGGCCGGAGCGGCGGCCGCCGGTGCGGGCGCCGAGGACGGGGCGGCTGCCGGCGCGGCGGCGGCGCCACCGGCGGCTTCCAGAATCAGGATCAGCGTGCCCTGGGCGACGTTGTCGCCCACCTTGACCTTCACTTCCTTGACCGTGCCGCCTTGCGGGGCCGGCACGTCCATCGTGGCCTTGTCAGACTCCAGCGTCACCAGCGCGTCTTCGGCGTTGATCTGGTCGCCCGGCTTCACGTGGACTTCGATGACGGGAACGGCGTCGTAGTCGCCGATATCCGGCACCTTGACCTCGATGGTGCCGCCACCGCCAGCCGGCGCGGCGGCAGGTGCCGGGGCCGGTGCCGGTGCGGGCGCCGCAGCCGGTGCGGGCGCGGCGGCCGCCGGTGCGGGTGCCGCAGCGGCAGGTGCCGGGGCCGGAGCGGCGGCGCCGGCGGGCTCCAGCATGACGAGGATCGAACCCTCGGCCACGTTGTCGCCCACCTTGATCTTCACTTCCTTGACCGTGCCGGCCTGCGGCGACGGCACGTCCATCGTGGCCTTGTCAGACTCCAGCGTCACCAGCGCGTCTTCCGCGTTGATCTGGTCGCCCGGCTTCACATGCACTTCGATGACGGGAACGGCGTCGTAGTCGCCGATGTCCGGCACCTTGATTTCAATCGCTTGACTCATTCAGTGTCTCTCCTGGGCAGCCGGCACCCTGGTCAGTTACGAGCAACACGACAAACGCAATCGGCGAGGTTACTCTCGCCGCACGCATCTGTCACGCTGCCGCGCGTCACCAGCGCCGCGGGGCACCGCCGGGCCAGCCGGGGGCGCCCCGCGGCGCGGCGGGGTACCGTGCTGCGGGGTTCAGTCGTGCAAGTCCGGGGGTCAGACCGACATCGGGTTCGGCTTGTTCGGGTCGAGGTTGTACTTCTTGATGGCTTCCGCCACCTTCTCGCGACCGATCGCACCTTCGTCGGCCAGCGCCTTCAGCGCGGCCACCGTCACCCAGTTGCGGTCCACTTCGAAGAAGTGACGCAGCTTCTCGCGCGTATCCGAGCGGCCGAAGCCGTCGGTGCCCAGCACCACATAGCGACGCGGCACGAACGGACGGATCTGTTCGGCGAAGGCGCGCACGTAGTCGGTCGAGGCGATGACCGGGCCACGCACGCCCTTGAGCTTCTGGGCCACGAACGACTCGCGCGGCGCGTCGGTCGGGTGCAGCAGGTTGTGGCGCTCGGCGGCATGGCCTTCGCGGGCCAGCTCGGTGAAGCTCGGGCAGCTCCAGATGTCCGATTCCACGCCCCAATCCTTCTTGAGCATCTCGGCGGCGGCAATCACCTCGCGGAAGATCGTGCCCGAGCCCAGCAGCTGCACGCGCGGCGCATTGCTGTTTTCCACGCCCTTGCGGAACTGGTACATGCCCTTGACGATGTCGCCTTCCACGCCAGCCGGCATTTCCGGATGCTCGTAGTTCTCGTTCATCACCGTCAGGTAGTAGTACACGTCTTCCTGTTCGGCGTACATGCGGCGCAGGCCGTCCTGCATGATCACGGCCAGTTCGTACTGGAACGTCGGATCGTACGAAATGCAGTTCGGGATGGCGGCGTGGAACACGTGCGAGTGGCCGTCCTCGTGCTGCAGGCCTTCGCCGTTCAGCGTGGTACGGCCCGACGTGCCGCCCAGCAGGAAGCCGCGCGAGCGCATGTCGGCGGCGGCCCAGCACAGGTCGCCGATACGCTGGATGCCGAACATCGAGTAGTAGATGTAGAACGGGATCATCTGCACGCCGTGCGTCGAGTACGACGTGGCGGCCGCGATCCAGTCGCACATGGCGCCGGCTTCGTTGATGCCTTCCTGCAGCACCTGACCCGTCTGCGATTCCTTGTAGAACATCAGCTGGTCATGGTCTTCCGGCACGTACTTCTGGCCTTCCTGGTTCCAGATGCCAACCTGGCGGAACAGACCTTCCATGCCGAACGTGCGCGACTCGTCCGGGACGATGGGCACCACGTGCTTGCCGATCTGCTTGTCCTTGAGCAGCGTGTTCAGGATCCGCACGAAGGCCATGGTGGTGGACACTTCGCGGCCTTCGCCGGTGGCCTTGAGCAGCGCCTCGAACGCCGACAGCTCCGGCACCTTCAGCGCATCGGCCTTCTGGCGGCGGGCCGGCAGGTAGCCGCCCAGGTTCATGCGCGCCTGGCGCATGTATTCCAGCTCCTTCGAGCCTTCCTCGAACGTCAGGTACGGCACGTCTTCGAGCTTGTCGTCCGGCACCGGGATGTTGAACTGGTCGCGGAACGCGCGGATGGCGTCCACCGGCATCTTCTTCTGCTGGTGGGCCACGTTCATGGCCTGGCCGGCATCGCCCATGCCATAGCCCTTGATGGTCTTGGCCAGGATCAGCGTCGGCTGGCCCTTGTGCTCGCTGGCCGCCTTGTAGGCCGCGTACACCTTGTGCGGGTCATGGCCGCCACGGTTCAGGCGCCAGATGTCGTCGTCGGACCAGTCGGCCACCATGGCCTTCAGTTCCGGCGTGTTGAAGAAGTGCTCGCGCACGTAGGCGCCGTCCTTGGCCTTGAAGGTCTGGTACTCGCCGTCCACGCATTCCATCATGCGCTTCATCAGCAGGCCCTTGGCGTCGCGCTGCAGCAGCTGGTCCCAGCGGCTGCCCCACACCACCTTGATCACGTTCCAGCCCGAGCCGCGGAATTCCGATTCCAGCTCCTGGATGATCTTGCCGTTGCCGCGCACCGGGCCGTCCAGGCGCTGCAGGTTGCAGTTGATCACGAAGACCAGGTTGTCCAGCTTCTCGCGGCCGGCCATGCCGATGGCGCCCAGCGATTCCGGCTCGTCGGTCTCGCCGTCGCCCAGGAAGGCCCAGACCTTGCGGTCTTCGGACTTGATCAGGCCGCGGCTGGCCAGGTACTTCATGAAGCGGGCCTGGTAGATGGCCATGATCGGGCCCAGGCCCATCGACACGGTCGGGAACTGCCAGAAGTCCGGCATCAGCCACGGGTGCGGGTACGACGAGATGCCCTTGCCGTCCACTTCCTGGCGGAAGT
>Ga0102589_1001199_pt1 | contig 37937 bp, 40 predicted proteins | sample AraplaMF_Col_mLB_FD_76858 | JGI IMG/M metagenome (GOLD analysis project Ga0102589, IMG submission 76858) | Arabidopsis root microbial communities from the University of North Carolina, USA - plate scrape MF_Col_mLB | ecosystem: Host-associated > Plants > Roots > Endosphere | place: USA...
GATTCCATTCAACTAATGTGATGTTATAGTTTTCAGATAGTCGAACAAACATATCTTTTGCATAGTCTGACATATCATCATCAAACACATTTCTTCTGTATTTCACGACCAACACAAGGTGATAATACAACAAGAATACTGAATGGTTATTACTATCTAATTTCATTTATATACCAGCCTTTATAATTTATAAGACTGATTATATCAGAGGCAAAATAAAAAGGAAAACCTTTTGGCTACGCCAAACCGAAATTCATCTCCCACCTACCGTTAGGCTACGCCCTTCACACGCTTGAGGAAGGAGAATTCTTTCGGGAAATTCGTTAAATTCTTGATTTATTAAATATCTATTTATCCTTTACCTAATGTTTGCAATCTGGATTTAGAAGATATTTCTCGTTGTTCTAATTTTTTATCAGTAAGTTCATAAACTCTATCTACACGCTCTAAAATATTTTCGTCATGAGTGATAATAATCTTAGTGGATGGTATGGCAAATATATTTTCAATAACAGTATTTGCCGTTTCTCTATCCAAATGGTTAGTTGGTTCATCTAAAATAAGAATCGGATATTCTTTCATGAACAGGCGTAACATAGCTAACCTTTGTCTTTGGCCACCGGATAAATTTGTTCCTCCCTCAGATATAAAAATATCATTTATACTTTGAAATTGAATATAATTACTTAGATTTAGTTTATCTATAGAATCCTGAATTTTTGAAGGATCGTAATTTATATCAAAGTAAGATAAATTCTCAGATAGATTTCCTCTAAATAGAACTCCATCCTGAGTCATTAGTCCTATCTTTTTTCTTAATTCCTCACTGTTCCAATATTTAATATCTCTATCGTCTATAAATATATTACCCTTATCGGGAGTATGCATTTTTAATAATAAGTTAGCCAAAGTGGATTTACCGCTGCCACTTTCTCCAACAATAGCAATACTTTCGTTATTTTTAATGTTCAAACTTAAGTTTTCTATAATTTTTTTGTCATCAAAACTAAAAGAGATATTATTGAATTGAATTGAGCCTCTAAGAATGTTTACTTTAGTATCCGATTCATCTTTTTCTAAGTCCTCATCCAAGATGTCTAAGGTTCTTAATAAAAGTGGTTTAATTGAATTCCAATTTAAGATTGATCCTATAATTGTTGAAACCGGAGAAAATATAATACTAGCTATAGCAATGAAGAAAAAAATATTGCTTAGATTCCCTTCTCCTTTACTAAAATTATAAAATCCTACAGCAAGCATTATGATAATAAAAATTGTCGATAGGGAACCATTAAATGATTCTAAAGCATTTTGTTTTAGCGCTCGTTTATGTACCGTATCTAGATATTTATTATAATCTTTTTGCCATACAGATTTAATTCTAGAAAAAATCCCTGTGGCCTTTACATAATACATTGCTTTTAATGATTCATTAATTTTCCCTCTATGTTCTCCTAGGTAATAATTTTCTACTAAATTAGCATTATATATAAATTTCCCTAAGAAAATATTGATAAATAGGGAACTAGCAATAAAAAATATCAATATTAAAGTATAAAAAGTCTCCGTATATAATAGATACATCAATAATGGAATGATAACTACTATTGATATAATCATTTCAATTAGATCATCTAAAATATATCCTCGTATTGACTCTAGACTCATAATTCTTACATTTAAATCCCCTACATGACGTGTAGTAATCTTTTCTATGGGGATATTAAACATATGTTCAAAGACTTTTGTTGTACTTTTTCTATCAATTTCTTTTTGAAATTTTACTTTTATAATAGTAGTTATAGATTTTATCCCTATAACTACTATTAAACTACCCAATATAATTAAAAGATATCTTACATCCACTTGCTTTGAAGCATTCAAAATATCCATAAAATTTTTCAAAATAAAGGGGAAAGCAAAAAATGAGATTTGTGCTAACAATGCTAATAGTGCTAGTAAAATAATCTGACTAGGAGATACAAAATGATCAATATATCTAAGTAGTATATGTTTTTCATTTCTTTTAACATTTGGCTGTATGTTCTCTTTCTTTTCCATTACTAAGATATAGTTACAGAACATCTCTTCAAAACTTCTTATATCGATTACCATTGGCCCCGCCTTAGGATCTACAATATAAAATTTATTCTCTTTAACCCTTTCAATAATTACAAAGTGATTAAACCCCCAAAATGCTATCATTGGCTTTTGTATCCTTTGCAAATCACTTATATTTTCTATCCTATATGCAGTTGCAGAGAGTTCATACGATTCACTAACTTTTTTAATATCTAACAAACTCCATGCTGATTTTTTATTAATAATTTTACTATTTCTAATTTCTGAAGCCTGTACTGCTAAACCATAATAATGCATAATCATTGCAAGACAACTAGGTCCACAATCAAAAGATGTCATTTGCGGTATAAACTTAATTTTCTTTCTTAACATATTTATCACCTATTCTAGGCATTAAAGTATAAAATGCTATTTAGTTTATCATTCTCTAGCCTTTGTAAAAAATACAAAATACTTCCTAAACCTGTAAATAATGCGATTTTATGAGGATTAAAATCTTCTATAGCAAAATTATTCAAAAAGTTATTTGTTACTTTCATAACAATTTGTTTTTCATTTCGCTCTAGCATTCCTCTATTTTCTAACTCCAATAAAAAGTCTAGTTTCCCCATTAAACCATGACATAAACAATAATCACTATTTTCATATAATGTACTTAAGATTTGATTTTTAAAAAAGATTAAATCTGATTGTATATCTTCATTTTGATATAATTCTAAAATTTTAATTCTTGATATTCCCATTCCACTAAACCCTTTACACCAACTATCTGTATAATTATATTCATTCATACTCATTTTCTCACTTTTATGTATACAATGTATTACCCTATCGTACTTATTGGTTTTTAATATGTCTTTTAACTTATAAAATGCGAGAAGTTGTCCTGATAATCCATGAACAAACCCCTTTAATGAATCTTCTAAATTTAGAGTATCGTGAGCTTTCCAATATACAAATTCATTATGTGTTTGCATATTATTTACAATGTAGTCGCCGAGATTTTCAGCCACTTTAAGCAAAATTTTATACTTAGGGTTAATTTGATAGAACTTAACTGCAGTTAAAATTAGACCAGCTGAACCCCCTAATATATCAAAAGTGTTATCTTTATATTCGTCTTTTTCGATATCCGAGTTGATATCCATAAATATTTGTAATATCACCTTTTCATTAAGAGGGGTTATATATGGTAAATTCGTTAAATAGTAAGAAATAATGGCATTAGAACCATTTACAAAACCATAATTATTTTTATTTTTGTTTAGTATTTCTTGCAAGGCTTTTTGTTCGAGTTTATTTATAATTTCAATGTGATTAGGATCAGCATTATTTCTCAATAATGAACTTATTCCCAATAATCCATCATATATTCCATTATTCAAATGGTTTATCTCAAGCTCACCTTGCCAATTTGTTTTTAATCCAATAAAATCTACATCTCCATCTTTTGATATATAACTACCATCAAGGATTTTCCCTGTAAGTGCTTCCTTTATTTTATTTGTAGATAAATTAGTTTGAAAATTAATTGTTTCCTTTACTGTATTCAGCTGATCTAGATTATCATTTTGATTAGAAAGGGACATTTCTATAATTTTTCTTTGTAATAAAAAGTCAGAATATGAAATTTTTTCGAATTTCATTTCTAGATCTATTTCATTATTTGAAAAAGTCTCGCAAGACTCCCATTCATACTTATTAGAGAAATATGGAACATCATAGGATAATAGTGCCTCTATCTCTTTTTGAATAATATCTTTCCTAGTAGCCAAGTAGATGTTTTTTTCAAGAATATTTCGCAAATATTTTATAGTCTTTAATTTATTCTCTAATAAATCCGGAACATTTAGTCTATCTAATAAAAGAGTATAGATTTTTGTATTTCGATATACTTTTCGATAATTCCATTTAGAAACACTACTTTTCAATATATGCATGTATTCTTCTTTATTTTTTAAGGCTCCGTTATACGCATCCTCAAAACCTTTAATAATATCTTTTATATAATTATCATACTCATATATATCATCGTAAAAAAACGGTAAATTCTGAACTGTATCTTCTACTATTGTCTCTTCTCTAATTTCAATTGGGTTCGATGTAAATTCATTTTTTATTTTAATTTTTTTTACTAAAGTTTTCATTACTCTCCCAATTGCACTGTAATCTCTTATTACCTCTCTACCTTCACTAAATCTTATGGGTAACATTCTAGAATTTAATACTGAATTAGATAATTTAAAACTACTAGTTTTTTCAGTGATACTTGGATTTAATGTACTTCCTAATGTCTCAAAATCAATTATGACTGGCGAGGTTTGTTTAGCGATGATATTTTCATTATGTATGTCACTTCCATTAATCAAATATATTACAGAAAGCACTACACCTAAATTATAATAATAACCTTTAATTTGCTCATTAGATTCACATGATTCATGATTAATATATTCCATATATCCATAATTATTTTTATTAACTACTTGTGGAATAAAGATATCTGTATTTAAATCCTTATTCAGTTGATTAATTAAACTATGATATAGAATAGAATTTGTCAAATCAACTGGTTTTAAAATTACCTTATTATTAAATTTATCTTCTAAAAGTATTGTTCTCCTTCCATTATTATGATAATCACCTAGGTTAATAACTTTTTCTACATGCATAATATTAAAACCCGACATTTTATGAATTTCTTTTTGATCTTTTTCAAGAGCTCCTTGTAACCATATTATATAATTTATTTCATTTTCAATTACTGTAAAAATCTTTTCACTTAATAAAGGTAACATTCTAAAAAAATTCATATGAAATTTTTTAAAATGAAAGAAATTATTTGTAAAATACTTGTATTCTTCATTGGTATCAATTCCTATTAAAGCTTTTTCTACTCTAAGTTTATTTATGTATACAATTAAGGATGGCCTTAATACTTGATATAGTCTTTTTTCTAAATCAAACATTATCGATTTGGAAACCGTCTCGAAATTACCAAAAAAATCAATTTTATTTATTATCATATTTTCAAAGAATACTAAATATGTTTGTATTATATTTTGAAAGTTATAGCTTTCATCATTCTTAATAACATCATTACATGAAAAATCCTCTAAAAAGATAACAAAATTTTTTTCTAGGTATTCTTTTGTTACCAAAGAATGTGACCCATTATCTATTGTATTCAAAATTCCATATGAATTATTTTTCATAATAACCTCTTCTTTTTATAGGTAGGAGAAATAGTTAGAAATTCGTTATCATTAAAGAGAGTAAGGCCTTTCGCCTTACTCTCTTTAACTATTAGTAGCATTTTTTACAAATTTTTTGTCCCATAATTATGACACATGCTCCAGGTTGCTTCCAAGGACAATCTTTAGTTAAAGTTTCAACCCAACCAGGTCCTGCACCACCAACTAATTGTTCAAGCTCTTCATCTTCTACAACTTGTAAATATTTTTCAGTTTCCATTTCAATCCCTACCTTTTTATTTTTTTGAAAATGATGTTATAAATTCAATATTTTACCACAACATTGTCTAGAAATAATATATCATTAAATATTCAAAAAAAAAAGGTGTTTTTAGAAAAAAATCCAAAATAATAAAATAATTAGATAACTCACTATATAAATATACTAAATAAAGAACTATATATTATTTAACCACCTAAAATTTAAGTGCTATTTTCGGTTCTGGTGCAAAAATAGAACAAAAGAGAATAAAGCACATATAATTCCTAACGGAATCGTATCTTATTTTGCAAGCCCAAACAATTGATGGATGAATTCTTTTTGATTTTGGACAGACTGGTTCCGTAAAGCAATCTGTTCTTTTTTAATCATATGCATGGCTTCTACTCCAGAAAGAATGGATGTAGCTGTGTCAAAAGTTTTAAGACCTAGCGTAGGACAGATTCGCTTCTTTATAAAGCGATGATCTTGTTTTACTATGTTATTCAAGTACTATAGGATAAGCTGAGTTCTTATCGACTGTTATCATACGTAGCTTTGAAACATGAAAAGACCGCAAAGCTTTCTTGAAAAAGCGCTTTGCAGCCTTATGATCTCTTGTTTTACTTAGGCAAAAATCGATTGTGTTTCCGTTCGAATCAACAGCACGATACAGGTACATCCATTGACCTGTTACTTTGATATATGTTTCATCGACTCTCCAAGAGTCATTTATTTGTTTGAGGTTTAGGACCATACTGATGAATCCAACGCATAATCGTTGTATGAGAAATGGATAAACCACGTTCCTCCATCATTTCCACCAAATCACGAAAACTTAGGTTGTACCGTAGGTACCATCTTACCGTTAATAAGATAATATCAGGCTGATAGTGCTTCCATTTGAACCAATTTTTCTTTTCCATACCAATCACACACCTTTTTAGAGTAATAGTATCAGTATATCCAAGTTTGATAGACTATTTTCATATATTTCAAAGTTTTTGCACCAGAACAGCTTTAAATATGTCATGAATCTCATTTTAAAATCAAAACATATTTTGGTAGTCTCAAAAGGTACACCTTTTGATGCATAGTAAACTCTATTAAATTCAGTGCTTCAAAACGTTAAAAAATACATTTTTGAAGTACTAAATAATATATTATACCTTTTGAAGTATTTTTGTTATAATTTTATCAGGAATATTTTTTGAAGGGATGTCTATTTATTTTGAATACAAGAAAATTCGGATATATAAGGGTTAGTAGCAAAGAACAAAATGAAGATCGACAGCTCGACGCAATGAAACAACTCATCATGGACGAACGAGATATTTTTGTCGATAAACAAAGCGGAAGAGACTTTAACCGTGAACAATACCAACTTGTAAAACGCATGTTAAGAAAAGATGATATTTTATATATTCACTCCCTAGATCGTTTCGGAAGAAATAAAGAAGCTATCCTTCAGGAATGGAAAGATATTACCCAAAATATACAAGCTCATATTGTCGTATTAGACATGCCACTTCTAGATACAACTCAATATAAAGATAGTTTAGGAAATCTTATTACTGATTTGGTACTTCAAATCTTGTCCTGGCTTGCTGAAGAAGAACGAACAAAAATAAAGACTCGTCAACGTGAGGGTATTGAAGCTGCAAAGAAAAAAGGAAAGCATTTGGGTAGACCCAAAACTGAAATAACACAGGAATTTATCGATGCATATAACGATTGGAAAGATGGAAAGGTCACAGCGCTATACGCAATGAAAAAGTGTAATATGACAAGTCCTACATTTTATAGAGTAGTCAAAAGGTATGAGGATAAGGAGTGACAAATATAGTATGACTACAAAAGAGACCCAAAATACAATACAAGGCTTCTCTTCTTATTTATCAAACAAAGGAAGAAAGCCTTCTACGATCAAACGATATATCTACGATGTGCAAAGTTTCATTCAATGGTTGCACCAATCAAAAAGGTTCACTAACGATAATGTATGGGAATCACTACAGAAAAAAGATTTCGAAGTATTTTTTGACTATTTAAAAGCCGAACGTCAATACTTCGAAAAAACTGTACACCGTATATATATTGTTTTAAACATATTATACGAATACTTAGATTTACCAAGTCCGATTGAAGGCGTTATACACATAGATCCACCTAATCGAGCATTGCGTAGAGAAGATTTCATTTTTTCCCAAGAAGAGAAACGTCTAAAACAAATAGTTGCTTCATTTGAGGGACTGACAGAAAAATAACAATCCATACGCCCCATGCTCTTAAAACGAAATGTTTCTATCATTATATTACTCCTAGACTACGTATTGTTTTCGAAATGAACGTGTCTCTTTACAAATGAGACACGTTCATTTCGAAAACAATACGCTATCTATTCCGGAAGACTCAAAAATAAATCGTATCATCCATTTGAAAGAAGAAGACAAATTACATTTATATGATTATTATAAAACCATCCCTGATCCTGTTCGTCCTAATTATCACAGCAGCAATCCATTATTTGTTGCTTTTGACTTTACTCGTAGAACATACCATTGGAGCTATGACGATGATGCACCAAAATATTTAACTGAAATCTCTGTACAAAAAATGATCCGTTTAGAAGTAAAATGTGCCAATCTTCGAAAGGGAATTTCTGCCCAACATTTCAGAAACAACTTTATATTTAGAATGATCCAACAGAAAAACACTTCTGAACAAATCATGCAGTAAATCAGCTTTAAATCGTAATATTTTTAAAAAGATATTACGATTTATTTATTATAGGAAACACCAACCAAAAACAGATTAAAAACCATCATTTAATATGTAATTTTTATATAACTACAGTTTTTTAATTATTTTAAGGAGGATTGGAGAAAATACAATGAATAAAATGAAAAATCATATTACGTACATGAGTATACGCTACTAGATAAAACTACTAATTCTATTAAAACCGAATCCTAGCATTCATTTAAAGAAGAAATGCGTGTCCTGGGAATAAAGGACTGCGATATCTTTCAAGTTCAAATGATAAAAATAGAATCAAGCCAAAATTAACATAGCGCTATACCAACCTTATTTAAATTACCTTTTTTCACATTATATTTGATCAAAGTTAAATATAATAATTATCAATCATTATATGCATATTCATGATAATATTTAAACTAAGATTATCAATTACTGGAGGATTACAACATGAAAAAAACAAAAGAATTCCTAAATAATCCATTTATTAAATATCCGTTAACTATAATTTCAGCTATAACTATATTAAAAACAGGTTATGATTTAGGTGTCTTTATTATCAATGTGAAATATATTTAAATCATCATAATGAAAGCGACAAAATATCACAATTTTCATAGAATCATCGCGACTTAAAATCTAGGTCTACACTAAATACATAAATAAAAAACCAACAATATAACGCTATGCTGCTGGTGTTGGTTTGGAATAAAATTTGATAGACCATTTTCATATACTTCAAATATTTTGCACCAGAATGATAGTAAGCTCTACTCTAAATATGAATGGATAGCTCAATATCATAATTACTTTTGTGATGAATATATCATTCCTGAGGGAATTGTTTAATATGCTATTGGTTTAAAATAAAGTGGGACTGTTTATAAAAACTAAACACCCAATCACAAAGAAAGAATCCATTTTGTTCAATCTTTTTTCAAAATGGATTCTTTTTATTTACCATAGAATGTAGTTTGTATGATGTTTTTGATCAAACTTTATTTCAAATCCACAACAGATTCTCTAGGCGGGAAATCCCCTCCCTTAAGAGATGGGTAGATTTGTAAAAAAACAAATTTAAAATAGCCCTTTTTCGGGTTATTTTAAAATCAAATTCTATCTATTAAATATATACTTCCAAACTGCTTTAATTACTCCTGGATATGGCATGGTATCCCTCCTTCTTATAAAATTAGTATACCACGATTAAATTAATACAAATATCATTTTTTTGAAATTATGTAAAAATAATCAAAACTTATTATGTTTTTGCTAAATATATGATTTAGTCATATCATGTTTATATTTTGAATCTGTATCTCTTTGCTCCAAATGTCTTTCAGTAAGTTCATAAACCTTGTCTACACGTTCCAAAATTTTCTCATCATGAGTAATAATAATTTTAGTTGAAGGAATATGAAATAAATTCTCAATTATAGTATCTGCTGTTTGCCTATCTAAATGATTAGTAGGTTCATCTAAAATTAAAATAGGGTATTCTTTCATGAATAAACGTAACATAGCTAATCTTTGTCTTTGTCCACCCGATAAATTTGTTCCTCCTTCGGATATAGCAATATCGTTTATACTTTGAAATTGAAGATAATTATTCAGATTTAATTTTTGAATAGAATCTTGTATTTTCAAAGGATCATATCCAATGTCAAAATAAGCTAAATTTTCCGAAAGACTCCCTCGAAAGAGAACGCCATCTTGAGTCATTAATCCGATATTTTTTCTTAATTCGTCATTTTTCCATTCTTTAATATCTTGTCCATCTATTAAAATATCCCCTTTATCTGGAGTATGTATTTTTAATAGCAAATTAGCTAAAGTAGATTTACCACTACCACTTTTTCCAGTGATTGCAATACTTTCATGCTTATTAATATCTAAATTTAAATCGCTTAAAATAAGTTTATTATTAAAGCTAAAAGAGATATTATTAAATTGAATTGCACCTGTTATGGATTTTTTCTCGGTGTTTAACCCATCATTTTCTGAATCTTCATCTAATACATCTAAAATTCTTAATAATAGAGGTTTAATTGCATTCCAATTCAAAACTGATCCGATAATGGTTGTAACGGGTGAGAATATAATACTTGAAATAGCAATAAAAAAGAATATTTTGGTTAAATCCCCTTGTCCTCTACTATAATCATAGAAACCTATAGCAAGCAGTATGATAATGAATATTGTGGATAGGGAACCATTAAATGACTCTAAAGCGTGTTGTTTTAAAGTTCGCTTATGTACTATATCTAAATATTTATCATAATCTTTTTGCCATACATTTTTAATTCTTGAAAAAATCCCTGTTGCCTTAACATAATACATTGCCTTTAAAGATTCATTTATTTTCCCTTGATGTTCTCCTAAGTAATACTTTTCTACTAAATGAGAATTAAATAGGGATTTTCCTAAAGAAATATTTATAAATAGAGAACAGAGGATAAAGAATATAAGTATTCCAGTGTATAAAGGTTCACTATATAAAAGATAAACAAGCATAGGTATTATAACGAATATTGATACTAACATTTGAATTAGATCATCTAGAATATAACTCCTAATTTCTTCTAAACCCGAAATTCTTACATTTAAATCTCCAACATGGCGTGTTGTAATATTCTCTATAGGAATATTAAATATATGTTCAAAAACCTTTGTCGTACCCTTTCGATCAATATCTTTTTGAAACTTAATCGTAACAATTGAACTCAAAGATTTAATTCCTATAGCAACTACTAAACCACTTATTATAATTAAAAAGTATTTTATATTCAATTCTTTTGAGGTGTCCAATATATCCATAAGTTCTTTTAGAATGAATGGAAAAGAAAATAAAGAAATTTGTGCTAATAAGGATAGTAACCCCAACATAATAATTTGATTAAGTGATAAAAAATGATGCATGTATTTAAATAGAAGATATTTTTCATTCGATTTATTACTTACTTTTACATCTGCTGTACTTTCAATAAGTAAGATGTAGTTACAAAACATCTCTTTAAAACTCTTTTCATCAATAATCATAGGACCAGCCTTAGGATCAACGATATAGAACCTATTCTTCTTAACTTTTTCAATTATAACGAAATGATTTAGCCCCCAAAATGCTATTACTGGTTTATTTATCATTTGTAAATCATTAATATTATCTATTCTGTAAGCATTCGTTGAAAAACCATACGAATCACTAACCTTTTTAATATCTAACAAACTCCATGCTGTGTTTTTATTCACAATTTTATTTTTTCTAATGTCTGAAGGCTTAATGGATAATCCATAATAATGCAAAATCATAGCAAGGCAACTAGGGCCACAATCATAAGATGTCATTTGAGGAATAAATTTAACCCTCTTTTTTATCATATGTATCACCTGTTTTAGTAATTAAAGTATAAAATACTATTCATCTTACTATTTTCTAATCTTTGAAGAAAATATAATATACCGCTTAAACCTGTAAATAATGAGGTTTTATACGGATTAAAATTCTCTATAGTAAAATTATTTACTGCGTGTATAAAGATTTCTTTTTCATTATTTTAAAGAAACCTCTTTTATATAATCATAACAAAAAAGTTAAATTTTACCTCAAAACCGCAACATGAGTAAGAATCAGTATTATAATTTAGAGTTATTTAAAGTTTTAACTTTAAATAACTCTAAATTATATTGTGAAATGATTCTAAGATTTTAAAGTATTTTATCCCAATTAAAAACTATGAATATTTTTATTATCATCACCATTTTTCAGGTTAGTTTTGAAAATAAATAAAAGAGGAAGAATTTTTATTATTCTTCTCCCTTTCTAATTCTTCACAAAACATTATCAAATAAATACAGAGGATAATCATCCAATGGGACTCCTGATAGAGTATAATTTTTTATTTATTACATAGAAAATATAGTAAATAAAAAATAGAACCCTATTATAACTTTATTAAATGTGCAAATCATCGGTTAAATCTGTTTAAATTTAAATTATTAGAATCAGTAACTCCAATAGCTTTTTTATTTGACCTTTTCAGCCGCTACTACACACAAAGTATATTTATCTATAATTTCACTTCATGCTAATCTTAATATACCTATTTTAAATACCAAATTTTCTTCTTAATCTAATAGCATTTTTCCGTGCCTGCTTCCAATTGATAAATCCATCACCACCATTAATATTTTCCATTTCTGTTGGCGTTAATTTTTGTAATTTTAAACTTTCTAATTTTTGTTCAGTGCATGATTTTGAATTTTTTGGTATATTCATATTTAGTCCTCCTAATATATAGAAATATCTGACATTTTTCATTATATTGAAAATAGCAAATATAATCAACCTTTTTTTTGAAAAAAAGGAAATATTATAAAATAAAAAAGATGTTCTAAATTAATTAGAACATCTTCTATTACATTACTTCTGATCAAAAATGATATCAGCATTTCCTTTGAATTCATTAGCTGGAGCAAGCCCACCATTATCAAGATACATTTGAGCAACGTCTTTTGCATAAAATTTAGCTGCTTCCGTACCATAAACCCAAGCTTTTTGTCCAAATTTAAGTAGCCCTGAAGTTTTACCATATTCTACAGTTGGCTCTTGACTAGAATTTTCTAAAGATACAACTTTAGTATCTAAAGAACTAGCTGAGGCTTGTGAAGAAAATAATGTTGTTCCGACTAGACCTAGTCCAAGTGCACAAGATAATGCTGCGAATTTAAATTTCTTTTTCATTAATAAACCCATCCTTTTTTGCTTTTTTTTACTTTCATGTAAATTTTAACCTTTAAACCTATAAATTTCAATAGAATAATGGCATATTATTAAAATTTTTCGATATTTCAATAATAATTATTCATTAAACTAAAAATATCTATTCTTTTAACAAAACGTTCTTCATTATCGACATGCTTTACATCCGTTTCTTCAAGAGGCCTAATGTCTACTAAAATTATTGATTTATATTAAATAATTTAAACTACAAAATAATTAAGACTAAAGCAATTTTCTCTTCGTTTTTTACAAAATGATTTTTAATTATAATTAAAAATCATTTTGATTTATATAATTCTTTATTTTCAACTCTTGATATCTTACTCTTCCATAATATCGAAATTTGTTTATACCAATCTTTTAACTTTTTAGTATATTTTTGATACTCTCCGTCAGTAAATATTAACAATTCCATGGATATCATAACTATAGAAAATGAATATAAACCCATCCCTATACCAATACCCGCGTGGAAAAAGCAAATAGCTATTACCCCAAAGAGTTTAGTTCTTTTATTTATAATTAACAATGGAAAAGCAAGCTTTACAAAAATACTAAGATAAGTAAATATAACAGCAAGATATACGTAATTATTTACCCATTCTTTTAAGAAAGGAGTGGAAACTGAGTTAACCTGTGATACATAGTATAAAGCTGTACCATTATTCCAAAGATTACCCATTACTTGATATATTCCTGATGTTGCATAAACAACACATACTTGAGTGATACAAAAAAGAATTGAAAAATTATGTAATATTGTGCTTATATTGTTTACTAATGTATTGTTTCTATTAGTGATTTTTTTTCCTTTAATAGCATCAATAGAGAAATATCTTGTACAATCAGCGAATAAAAGAAAGAATAAACTAATACACATTAAGTTATCTCCACCATCACTAATCGGACCCATACGAACATATAATGAATAGTAGAAAATAAAATTTAATATACTAATAAATCTGCCCTTATATCCAATTGTATAAATAAAAGTAAACAGTATTCCCAAAAGATATATTACATCAAAATATAATAATGAAGAATTCAAACTATAAAGAGAGGGAGCAACCCCAAAATAGTTAGCATTATAACCAACCTCAGAATACAAAAAATGACGCTGACTGTATTGTATTAAATAGAAATAAAGGGTTAGTATACCAAAAGATATTCGTAGTAAACTTGCACCTTTATAATATTTCTCTTGTAAAAAGCAATTTAATATTCTAGTTGAAATACTCTGATTCATTTATTACACCTCGATTATCATTTAGTAAAAAGATATTACATCTTTATCAATTTTTCTCCATCCTAAATCATTATCATACATTAGTTCGGGTTTAGGATTTTTAACGCCTCTTTGTGAAAACGGAATAACATTATACGAAGTTACCCTTACCTTAATAGAATCGATATTCTTATTAGGATATAATGCTTTGGCATAAGATGAAGCATATCGATATATGGTTTTTTCCCCTTTTTCTTTAATTCTTTTTGACTGCTCATCAATCATTTTTTTTCCATCATTCTTATTTTTATCTTTATCTTTATCTTCTTTTTTTACTATAGCTTCCTCATATTTTACTATAAGATCATCTGAAATTTGTCCTGCAACTTCAGTATGAAATCCATCTACAATTCGAACAATTCGATTATAAGGTGTAATAACATTTTTATGATTATTTTCAATTAATGGTGATGCAATATCAATCCATTCCTTATCCTCTTCAGCTTCATTATCAAATTTAATCTGCATATATATATAATTATTTTTAGTAAGTGGGTCCGGAGCAAATAAATGCCAATTTTGAGCAAACCATGTCTTATCCAGATACTTAGAAGTTATCGGATTTAAATTGGTGGATATTGGATTGGTAGGGCCTACTGCAAAAATTACCATTACATAATGGAAGCAAAAATATAATGACAAGATCGATATTATAGTAAGTAACATGCATTTATGTTTCAAAATCTTCACTCCAATATTAAGTTATTAATTCAATTCACCTGATAAATATTTAATAGCTTTTCTATACTGGGAAGTTAATATAGAAAATTAACAAGACGGAGGTAATACTTATATGCCTCTATTCAAAATCCAGAAATAATCTCTTTTACATATATGGGAGTTATTATACGTATCCTAATTTCATATAAAATTCACGGAGAAAACGCTGAACTTATCTTTAACATAAAGTTCAGCGTTTTTATCATTAATCAAAAAATTATTATTTTTGATCAAAAACAATGTCCGTATTGACCTTTAATTCATGTGAAGGAGCCGCCCATCCAGTTGCATCAAGAGCTGCTTTACCAACTTTCTTTGCATAAAAGGTAGCTGCTTCCGTACCATAAACCCAAGCTTTTGCTAGCCCTGAAGTTTTACCATATTCTACAGTTGGCTCTTGACTAGAATTTTCTAAGCTTACAACTTTAGTACCTAAAGAACTTGCTGAAGCTTGTGAAGAGAATAATGTTGTTCCGACTAGACCTAGTCCAAATGCACAAGATAATGCCACAAATTTAAACTTCTTTTTCATAAAAGTAATTCCTCCCGTTGTATCTTTATATTTAGTATTCGTATTAGAAAATACTAACATTTAAGAATTTACCATCCTTTTACAAAAAAGACAATATTATTTTTTTTGATTTATTTGTATTTACAAAAAAATATATATATTTGTAAAATATAAAAACCAAGGATTAATCAATATATTACAGTATCTGGTAGTCAAATAGTTTTATATTAAAATAATTATTTTAACCTAAATTTATAAATTAAAATTTTGAAAATTAATTTGGAATAGTTTTTAATGCACTAAATATATTGAAAAAACAATATATTTTTATTATTATCAAAACGCTAGGATATATTTATTTTTTGAGAAGAGGGGAAAAAAATATGAAAAAAAAACCTTTTAAACTATTACCTATCTTTACTGTAGCGATACTACTACTAAGCTATACTTTGGGGTTAGACAATCACTCTACCTATGCAGCAACACAAAAAAATTATTTATATTCTATACCCATGGATGAAAATATCATACCTATGGAGCGACTTGCAGAATCCTTGAAAAAACAAGGTAGAATAAATAATTCTGCATCAAAAGAAGCAGAATTACAAGCTGTCGAAAATTATATTAAAAAAAAGAAAATGGACACTGAAAAAGACCTTGTATCTAGAGATGAGATTACACAAGAAGCTTCTAATTTTATGAAAAGAGTTAAAGAATCAAATATAGAATTAAAAGAAAAATCAGCTCAAGTAGCAAACAGTAACGCAAGTAATCAAAAAGCAGGGACAAGAAGCTTAAATGGTAAATTACCCGTTCCTCCAGCAAAATCAAAGGAATATCATGGAGATATTCGTACGGATAAAGTCCTAGTTTTACTCGTTGAATTTGATGATTTTAAACACAATAATATTGAACAAGTGCCAGGTTATATGTACTCAAATGATTTTAACCAACAACATTACCAGAACATGTTATTCGGTGATGAACAATTTACCCTATCTAACGGAACTAAAATTAATACATTTAAACAATATTATGAAGAACAATCTGGTGGGAGTTACACCGTAGATGGTACAGTTACAAATTGGATTACAGTCCCAGGAAAGGCATCCGATTATGGTGCTGACGCAAATGAAGGTCGCGATAATAAGGGACCTTTAAAACCAAGAGATTTAGTTAAGGATGCTCTAAAATCAGCTGTAGCTAGTGGGCTTGATTTGTCGGAATTCGATAAGTATGACCAATACGATGTAAATGAAAATGGAAAGTTAAATGAACCTGATGGAATTATTGATCACTTAATGATTATCCATGCTGGCGAAGGCCAAGAATCAGGTGGTGGAAAATTAGGAGATAATGCCATTTGGTCACATCGTTCAAAAGTTGCCTTAGAACCGTTTGCAATTGAAGAAACAAAATCTTCAGTGCCATATTGGAATAATAAGATAGCTGTTTATGACTATACAATGGAGCCTGAAGATGGAGCAGTTGGTATATTTGCTCATGAATTTGGACATGATTTAGGACTTCCGGATGAATATGATACAAAATATTCAGGACAAGGTGAGCCAATTGAATCTTGGTCTATTATGAGTGACGGAAGTTGGGCTGGAGAAATCGCAGGTACAACTCCTACAAGCTTTTCGCCTCAAAATAAAGAATTTTTTCAAAATACAATGGGTGGTAATTGGGCAAATATTATTGAAGTAGATTATGCTCAATTAAATAAAGGTATAGGGTATGCAACATTTTTAGATCAAAGTGTAACAAAATCAGATCGGCCGGGAATTATTCGTGTCAATCTACCTGATAAACAAGTGAGAGACGGAATCCAACCCGAATTCGGTAAAAAATATTACTTTAGTACACGTGGTGACGACATTCACACAACACTAGAAACTCCTACATTTGATTTAACAAATGCAACAAGTGCGAAATTTGATTTCAAATCCTTTTTTGAAATTGAAAGTAATTCTGATATCGTTGAAATCACCGCTGTAGAAGAAAATGGGAATAAAACAATACTTGAGCGAATTGGCGAAAATGAAACACAAGATAAGTTTACTTCTACCAATTATGAATGGATAGATAAATCCTATGATTTAAGTTCATTTAAAGGTAAAAAAATAAAATTAGTGATTGAATATATTACGGATGGAAGTTTAACTTCAATGGGATTTGCGATTGATAATGCTAGCCTAAGTATAAATGGAGACGTTGTATTTTTAGATGATGCTGAAAGCGAACCAAAATTTAAATTAAATGGTTTTATTATGGCTAATGGCATTGAAAATAAAAAGCATAATTATTATTTGGAGTGGAGGAATTACGCAGGTTCTGATAAAGGCTTAAGATTTGCACACGCAATTTACAATACCGGGCTTGTTGTATGGTATGCAGATTCAAGCTATACGGATAATTGGGTAGGAATTCATCCTGGACGGGGCTTCTTGGGTGTCGTAGATTCTCACCCAGAACCAATTGTAGGCGAGTTAAATGGAAAACCTACTGTAGCAAACAGTACAAAATATCAAATTTCTGATGCTGCATTCTCACTTAATCCAACACCCAGATGGATAATTGGAACCCCAATGTTTGGGACTTTTGATTATGCAAGTTTACCAGGTGTTTCAAAATTTGATGATTCTAATAAATATATTAACAATCAAATTCCAGATGCCGGACGTGAATTACCAAATTTCGGTTTAAAATTCGAAGTAGTTAGTCAGTCTAGTGATAACTCTGCAGGTGCAATTCGTGTCTATCGCTAATAGAATCTTAAACTAATATTTTTGAGGAAAAATATGTATAAAATGACACAACAAAGAAGGGTTTTTTATGAAGTTTATAAAGCGTTTTAAGTATGTATTTATTACACTTCTGATAGCTTTTATTTGTAATGATGCTATCTTTACTTTTACTTCAATAGACGGCAAATCTATGATGCCAACTTTACATAATAAAGATAAAATTTTTATAAACAAAGCTGGGTATATTTTTAAAGAAGCTTCTCGATTTGATGTAGTAGTAATTGTAGATAATGATAAAAATCAACTGATTAAAAGAATTATTGGTTTACCGGGAGATAGTATTGAATATAAGAATGATATTTTATATGTAAATGGAAAGTCTTATCAAGAAAAATATTTGGATTTCTCCCAAAAGAAGGATGACCAAGATCTAATAACTTCTGATTTCAATTTAAAAAATCTAACTGGAAAACAAGTTGTTCCATCAGGGCATTTCTTTGTTTTAGGGGATAATAGAAAAAACTCTAAAGATAGTAGGTCTTTTGGCTTTGTACCTGAAGCGAAAATTTTAGGAAAAGCAGAATATATTATTTGGCCTGTTACTAAGATATGAGTATCAAAATAATATTAAATATAATGATTGAAGAAAAGCAATTCGATACAGGTATTATCATGACAGTTTCCTTTGCAAAAATATCCATCAATTGTTGATTTGAAATAAAGTTTAATCAAAAAAGCTCCACAAACACATATTATATGGTAAATAAGAAGACTCCATTTTGAAAAAAGATTAATCAAAATGGAGTCTTTTGTTAGAAATCTGCATTTAGTTTTTATAAAAAAGATTGATCAAAACTCATGAACATATTATCTATTATAATCGTTTACATATAGCATATAGTCCATTCTCTTCTTTAAACACTATAGAAACTTTATTGTCATTTTAAAATATGGGTTCATTATTTTTAAATTCTTGGACAAGAGAATTCAGGTGCTTTCTATTCTATACGGCTATAGCACATAGAATGCAATTTTCTCTTTTATCATGCCAATTCCATCTTTATCTTTCCCCTAAATTCTTCATTTTTTAATGTTTTTAAATTAAATTCATTTAGACTCTTACGTAACTTGAAAGCATCAATTCTATTTAACTCGTTTGCCATAAATACAATTTCAAATGAATCGCCTTTTTTATTTGTTGCATATAAGCCATTAGTTAAAACAAATGCAGTAGAACCACCCTTTTGTCCTGCATGTAAAAACCATTTTTTATTATGTTCATTTTCTATTACAGTCTCTAGAATTTTGTCCAATTTTTGATGCACTAATTCATCATAATAATTTTTGGAATTAATTTTTTCTAGCAAAGAGATATAATCAGAAGCTGCTGCTGATGTCAAACGATTTGACCAATTCTTTTGCAAGTCTAGTGAAAACATATTCAAATTCGGCAGCTGATGTTCATTTTTCATTAATTCATTTATTTTAAACGCATACTTCTTATATTCTTCTTGAGAGAGATTATTTAGATGTTTTACTAATTCCTTCTTACTTAAATTAAATTTCTCCTGCAAGAATCCTGGAATATATAAAGCTGACACAAATGGATATACTTCTTCATGATGTTTAAGACCTAATTCCTTTATATTTTGATTAATATTTTCAATCCCAAGTATATTTATTAAATATTCTGTATTTGCATTCGAACTATATTGTAACATTCCCCTTGCTATATTCTGTAAAGTTACACAATCATTTTTAATCTGATTATTTTGTATCATATCCTGTTCCCATTTTGGATGTGCGCCACCATCTGTGTTTTTGATATAATATTTCTTTAATTCGCTTAAAGAAATATATTCGTTTTCATTAATGATCCCGTTAGCACTTTGTTTAGCAAATTCAATAGCAATTATTAATTTAACCATACTTGCTAACGGTAACCTCTTATCTTCATTAATAGAACATAGAATTTCATCATTTTTTTTTATAATTAATGCACATGTATTCTTCTGTGCGTTTTCTTTAATATACGACAAAATATATTGTGGATCCGTTTTATTCATATCCTTCCTCGCTTGCATAAACACAATAACCAAAACCACTATACAAATAACTACAATCCCTAACAAAACATTAATAAACATTATAAATTTCTCCTTATTTAATTTTGACTTATATTTTTCGAATTGATATAAATACCAGATTTAATCGATTACTAGGAGGAATCTATCCAATTAAATAAATACCTACTTCAAAAAAAAGAAATAAAAACTACCATTCCTTTCTTTAATTCGCAAGAAAGAATAGCGTATTTATTTCAATATAATCCATAACAATACAGTGTTAATCTGAAGACAATCCTGAAATTAATCCAGGAATCTTTTTCTTATTTCTGGTGATGGTAACATACAATGTTCTTGCTTACCAAACCACCTGTATCTATTTTTTGCGAATTTTTCGTAACAAAGGTTCCGAATCGGCTTTGGAATTAATAGAAAGATAATAAGAAATTTCCATATACCTTTTAAATTTTTACAAATGTTTAGTATAGCATCTGATTTAATATAACTATTATTTTTGTCTATTAATACTATGCTATCTATTGTTTCATCTATTTCATACTTTTTTAACAATTTTTTACCCAATTCACTTTGAAGCGATGCGAATTGAAAATATCCTTTAGGATCTCTGTTAATAATGAACTGAACACTCTGATTACAGAAATTGCAATCACCATCAAATAGTATAATACTTTTCATAATTTTCTCCTTTCGGTAATTAATAGTATCTTATATAATTATTACCAATATGTATTATCATAATTTAAATATTAAGAATAAACAAACTCGCAGACTTAAAAAAATACATTTTAATACTAAGAGATACTCTATGAAATTTCTAAATATCGACTGACATATATGTACACCAATATAGTTGTAACATATATTGTGGAAAAGCCCATTATACTACTAGTACAATGGGCTGAGCCTTGAAAGTTAAATTATCCAAGACATTTGTGATGGTAATAACAATTTAACATAAATATACAAAAAAGTGAAATTACTCATGACGAAAAAATTTTAGAACGTGTGGATAAAGTTTATGAACTTACTAAAAGGTATTTAGAACAAAGAGAGAAAAATTCAAAATATAAACATGTTATGACCAAATCATATATTTAGCAAAAAACACAACTTTTTTATTTTTTTACATTAATTATAAAATATGTTATTTATATTAATTTCAATATGGTACAATACTTTTATACAATTGAGGGATATTATGTAATAAAGAACTGTAATTAAAGCCGCTTGGAAATACATATTTAATAGATAGTATGATATAATATTTCATTTTCAAATAGCATGAAAAAAGGGATATTTTTAATTTATTTTTTAACAAGCCTATCTCTATATAATTTAATGAATGTTCTCTTCTCTTCTTTTCTGCTCAAATGATCTGTAATTAAGATATGGAAGTGATTAATATGTGGCTTTGGGTTTTGTATAATAAAATTCCTAGCCATTATATATTTCGAATTACTCTTAATATGGTACGGGAAATTATATGAATGGGACTAATTATATTTCCTTATCAAATCACTAAAAAACTATGTATGGATTTCTTTCATCAAACACATAGTCAAGAAACTACTAAAGTCTCGCCGGTAAATTTAATGTTATGGGCTGAATATGCAGATTTGTATATTCAGCCCATAACATTAATAACACGGCAAGATAATAAAGAAAGCGATTTCATTTTTTTTATAATTATTAATCAATTAATTTCACATAAATAATAGGGATAACATCTAATCTTTATATTTTTCATTTAGCTATCTATATATCGGAATAATCAGAAAATTGACAAAAAGAAAAAGTTGTTTTCCTAATTTTCCTAGTACAGAACAACTTCCAATTACTAAAAAAGATGCTTGTAAAGCATGTTTTATTGCTTTATTAAATATAGTGTACATTTTTTAAACGGTTTTTCAATAGGCTTGATTTCCTATAACTAAAAAAAGAAACCGGTCTTTTTCTTTTTGTCTCTAAAAGGAGCAATAATATCGTGAGTAATATAATTAAACGACGTCATACAAATCAATATGCTCAAATACATAATAACCCCTTACAAAATGATTTAGTTGATTTACGAGCAATTGGTCTTCTTTCCCATCTTATGAGCTTACCTAGCGATTGGGTAATTTATAAAACGCAACTCTATAAAAAGTTTAGTAGGAAAAATATAGATGCAGCTTGGAAAGAACTTGCAAATAAAAACTATATAATTGGTTTTAATTGCTACATAGATGGAAAAAAGAAATCTTTTTATAATGTTTCGGATATTCCATTCGTATCTGAGGAACTTTCCGAATTCATTTTTGAGACTTGCTCAGAACTAATAAATTCGGGTGCATCCGTAAAATCTTTAAACCTAATGAGTGGCGGAACCCTTGTTATTACGGAGAAATCAACTGATGTACTAATGGTACATCAGTTGATTTCTCCAAAGAAAATTAGTGATGTACCATTAGTACAGCACTCTCAGTACAGTACTAATGGTACATATACAAAAGAAAAATATACAAAAGAAAGAAAAACAAATATTGATGATGAAGATATATCGAATTTTTTATTTTCAAGTAAAAATAGCATTCAAAATTCAAAAATTAATCATACTAAACATGCCCCTACTGCAGATAAAATTTGTTTATCAGATAAACAAATTTCAATAATTACCAATAAAGTTCGAGATCTTTTTAAAGATAAAATACAAAAGAGATCCTTTGATTCTATCTTAAAGAAATGTGTTAATAACTATAAAAAAGGCAATGTACCAAATTATGAAAATTACTTAATTACCTCCATAGAAAATAAGATTACAGATCTTGAACTTCGGAGGGAACGTGAGAAACAATTATTAGACTTAGTACCAAAATCTAATAATCAGAGAACCAAAAGACGAGAACTTGTCCCAGAATGGCTACATGCAGAAGAAACAGAGCAACCTAGTAAACAGAATTCAGCAAAAGTCATTGAGGCGGAACGTCAAAAACTCTTTGAAGAACTCCAAAAATATAAACGGAAAAATTAAAAAGGTTCAACAAAATATAGTTTATAGAAATATTCGTTCATTAAAGTAGGGTAATAGCAACTTGTAGCTATTACTAGGAATACTAGATTCCATAAAAACATTATAAGTTTTTCTAATTTTACATTTTATTTATATGGACTTTAAGACGACCTAGTAGTAATAAAATTAAATTAATTAAAGCGAATATAATGGATTGGTTTGCTATCGACAAACTAAGAAATAAATTTAACAAATTCATAGATAGACACAATTTAAGTCAACAAGATCTAGTTAGAGAAAGTAGAGTGAGTAGCGGTACAATTAGTTAATAATGTAAAGTTAAATTTTTATTTGCATAAAAAATAGAACCTATAAATAGAATATACAACATTTTGAGTCTTTAACTTCATTCCACAAATTGGTATCATATATATAGTATTTTGTTTATATGAAAGGAGTAACTGAATGTTTTTACAAAAATATAAAGGTTTGATTATTGGGATAATTGGTGCTGTTATAGGGGTAATATCCTTTGTTTATCTTAAAGATTTAGATTATATATATAAGACATGTCTTAAGGTATTTTCTGTAACATTAATAGTTATTGGATGGGTTATTACCTCTAATTCAGATCATTTCTACAAAAAAAAGAAGAGTAGTGACAGATAAATGTCATTACTCTCCTTTTTTTATGCTTTATTAATAAGAGGAGCAAATAGCAGAGTTAAAACATGTAATTCAAATCAAACTTTTTTATAAGAGACCTTGCAACAGAGTGCCTTTTTGTATTTTTCAATAAACACATTTAATTTATTGTTAAACAAATTCAGATTTTATATTTATTTGTATTTTTTTAAAGTTCCTTCATAATAAGCTACAATCGAAAACTTGGAACGTTCCTGAGAAACAAGATTGAGTGTCCCATGATAAACACCATCATCATATGTAAAAGTATTAGGGATGCTTATTATTGGACCGAGGAAAGGATTTGGAAATGTTTTAAAACAGCTTTTCACATATTCGTTTGCTTCTACATTTTGTGTAACGTCTTTACATATCCCATTATTGCTAGGAACATTCAATCCCTCCGCTTGTGCAGAGATTCCTCCCATAACAAGAAATCCTAATGTTAATACACTTACAACAAATTTTTTAAACATATAATCATCCCTTTTTATTAGTTTTCATCCTGATGAGAATTAATAACCGTGAACTACTCGCCACTTAGCAAAGCTTGAAGTGGGAGCTTCTCAGTTCCACGACGAAAGTAACCTTTCGTCTCCCTGAGCGTTACTTCGGGGTGTTCCACCCCTAGATGTCCAACGCATGGATGCTCTTTTGGTACGGTTGATATTTTACGCAGGAACCGAATGGCTTGGTTTTCGCACTCTATTTTCTTCCTGCAACCTTCTATATCAAGTTATCAAAGAACTTCATATAGCAAGTTTATCAAAAGTTTTTGGCTATGCTAAACCGAAATTCATCTCCCACCTATCGTTGGGCTACGCCCTTCACACGCTTGAGGAAGGAGAATTCTTTCGGGGAATACGTTAAAATACAGTTATTTTTTCAATTATAAACAATCTAAAGAGTGAGTTCGTTTTGTAACACTAATACAAATTGAGCACTAGCTGTTATAGTATATTTCCACTTGAATATACAAAATCCTCCTTTTTTAGGGTATGGAGACATCGCCGTTAAGTTAACAAAAACAAGATACTCCATTCCTATCAAGCTAAGAAAAGCAAATACCCAAAATGAGAAAATTGACATATTTAGGTGAAAATGTACAATTTTTTGTTTTGGGAGCGTTATAAAATTCTTAAGTTGATGGGCATATATGGTGACCCCTATTAGAACTTAAGATAAGCAATTTTTATCGTTTTCCGACAGAAGACTCCTTCCTCAAAAATGTGAAGGTTTGAAACACCAATTTTAGGTGGGAGATGAATGTCGGTTGGCATAAGCCAACATATTTGCTATCATTTACTTGCACAGATTGCTCTTCGAAAACTGAAGATATGAGGTTGGTTGCAGAAAAACGTTGCAACCGTAAAATCTTCAACGTTCTATCGCCCCACGCTTCTCAAAATTGCGAAAACCAAGCTAAAGTAGATAGTGTGGTGAGTCAGCGTACAAGATACTTATGTTCTCACCGTAGGGACTGCGGGTAGAGCCTGCTAAGATAACTGGTGGATACATCGGTGTTCGCAGGAATCTCCCACTTCAAACAGTCCGTTAGGACGTTAAGTGGTGAGTAGTTCAAAAGATACTAAAAGAATATGAGACCACACAAGGCCAGCTTTAATTACAAGTCTAGTTCCATTAAAAGAATAGCGAAAGTTACAAAACCTTCAACTTTTTAAAAAATGAAATAATAACCAATACCTATATTTCACTTAGTCGTAGAAATCAAAAAAACATACAAACATTTAACATTTTTATACTCTAAGCTTAATAGTGATATAATACTTCCTCAAGAAATAAGCCCCCAAAATATAATGAATTCAAAGAAAAAAAGAACCCACTGGAGATCGGGTTCTTTCAGAAGTGATGATGTTTTCTCGGCTTCACAAAGTGAGAAAATACAAAAATATAATACATTGAGTGTTAGAGGATTTCAATATTAAAAAACTCTTTCGGAATGAAAATTTTTTTATGTAACACTAGTATCTTTTCTTACTTCTATTTCTTTTAATAAGTCCATAAATTTTATCCATAATAAACTCTTCTTGTTCTTTCCAAATAGCTTCAGCTTCCTCTAATGTAGCTACTCTCACTAACTCCTCAATTGCTGTATCTTTAACTAAAAATGTAGCTATAGCCCCTGTAGCTGTTGAATATTTAGTAATAACTGAATCTATAATAGTATCAATTTCTAGTAACTTATTATTAGACTCCTCTTCATTTTGACTACTTTCGTTTAATATTTTTTTATCAGAAAGTTCTTTTAATCGAGAATTTAGAATAAATTCTACATAACCGATTGGCGAATCAATATCTGAACGAAAACGTATATCCTCAATTATCTCTAATACAATTTCTTTATGCTCTGCCCATTTCTCAAGCACTTTAGGAAATACTTTTTCTTTACAACGTTCTTCAAATCTTTTGATTTTTTGTTCAAATGTATTTGGCTGTTGAAACTTATCTAATTTTTTTTCAAAATGAACTAAATCAGAATCTTTCTTTTTCTGAGCACGAATGATGAATCTAATTTTTTGTACTTTCCTACCTATTTTAATTTCCTCAAATTCAAAAGAAATATCTGTTTTTTGATTTAATTCTTTTTGAGAGGGCTTCAATACACGTTGCTTGAAATTTGCATAGTTAGGGTATACATCCATTGCATCTAAATAATACCTTAAATTTTCTAAACTAATTGTACGTTCTTTTAAATCTTCATATTGCTTAAGTAGCTCATAAATACGTATAGCATATGTACTTTTTAATTTAACAACATTAGCCAATCTATAGCTTGTAAATTTGCTACTTAGTTCTAATAAGAATGGCTTTAATAAAGGATCAAAACGCATGTCAATTGTCCCTTTATTTCTATTGTAAATTGCTGAAGAAAGCCAAGATACTTGTATTAATTCTTCCCCAGCTCGGATTTCAATTACTTTAGATAATAGTTCCTTTGTAATTTTACTTAACTCTGTATATTTAGTAGATCCATTCAAACCAAGTAAATCATGAAATTGTTTAATTGGGAATGTGTATGTTTTAAAGTCCCGGTCGTTGGGTTCAATATTACTAGCCAAACAAAGTAACATTTTTTGTTCAACTAAATTCAAACGTGAATTAGCTTCAATCAATGTATTTGATTTGGAGACAATATTATTCTCTTTAATTTGTAAATCTTGATTTATAGACATATCTACATACGTCATTCCTTTCCTACCCCTATTACTAAATTAACTATAACAAACAAAATCACTTTGTTATAGTTAATTTTTTTCAAACCCTTATAATCGATTTCCCACTGTAAGATATCTAAGTACTCTACATAACATAATTATGTTATGTAGAGTACTTAGATAATGAAACTTTATCTTTTTAAATTTATAAAAATGTATATCATGTACCAAATTTGTTATCTTTAGAACCGTTTTTGTTATAGATGAAACCAAATTTGTTATCTTTAAAACCATTTTTGTTATAGATAGATAACCAAATTTGTTATCTTTAGAACCGTTTTTGTTATAGATGAAACCAAATTTGTTATCTTTAAAACCATTTTTGTTATAGATAGATAACCAAATTTGTTATCTTTAAAACCATTTTTGTTATAGATGAAACCAAATTTGTTATCTTTAAAACCATTTTTGTTATAGATAAGTATTATAACCCCTTATATATCAATATGTTTCAGCTTCCTAAAACATATAAACATATAAAACATATAAAACAATTATTATATAAACATACAAAACATATAAAATTATGTTGAATGTATTAAAATATATTATCTTTTTATAAAAACTCCATATGGAATTTCAAACTATGATGTGTTTATAAAACCAAATTTGTTACGTTTATCTCTTTTTACATAGTTATAAATCATGCAACAAGCTTGCGAGTTGTTGTCCCTCATCAAAATCCTTTTATGCTATACCCTTAGAAACATTATGCTAATTAAGATTAGCAACAAAGTAATTCCAACTAAAGATCAAGATTTGAAGCCAAATATCATTGAATGGATATATAATTATTATTGAAGAGCAATCTGTAGGTCACATAGGTACACTTCAAAAGAGGAAAGCACTTTAAGTAAGTGCTTTCCTCTCCTTCTTATTATCATAATGGAGGTACCACAATGAAAGAACATAACAAAAATCATATTATATAAGAAAATACACATAAAGAGATAAAAGTACAAAATCAATTAGAGTTGAACCCTGGCGCTCTTTTAAAGAGGAAATGAAGGTGCTTGGTATTACGGATAATGACATTTTTCAAATCCATTTGATTAAAAAACGCATGTGAAATTGCGAATCCTCTTGTAAGTGTTGTAATATAAACACAAAAAGAGAGCAACATGCTACCAACATGTGCTCTCCTTTAGATAGCTGCTACCATCAAATTGGCGGTGGCCACTAAATAATAACACCTACAATATTTTAGGTGTTGTTTTTAATCATTTAGGCTTGTAAAATATTTCGTATTTCTTCTATACGTAAATTTGTAAACTTTGCAATATCTTCTATTGGCATTCCGTTTTTATGCATACCACGAATAAGTTGCATTTTCCCTTTTTCAATCCCTTTTTGTTCTGCATAAGCAAACTTTGCAGCCTCATCCATAAGAGCTTTTTCCCTTGCTTCATACGCTTGTCGGAAAGAAGAATCTTGACTCATACATTCCCATTTATTCATGGCTTTTTGTAAAATCGGGTCTTGGTTCATCGCAATATCCTCCAATGTTTGGGTTAAATGTTCATCTTCATTCGCTGGAAGTAGTAATAACCAGCGAACAAACGAATCTTCCCAGGGATTTACTTGTTCATTCCGCCACTGTTGCATAAGTTTTGGAATCTCCACAATATGAACTTCAATATCATCACTTAACTTCTTTTGCTGTTGTTGATTCCATAGGATTCCTGTTGTATGGAACGCTTCATATTCTGGAAACATGACGAAATTTAACAAATTAATTGTAATTGTTTTGTGAAGAGAACTATATGGCATTCCCTTTTGTAGTTGGGATGTATATAGCCTTCCCCAATAATATAAACTTCTCTTAATCATGTCATGATTATTATTCAGTTGTATTTCTACATTTACCTTTGTTCCTGTATCTAATGTAGCGGAAATATCTAAAATCGATAATTTATCCTCTTCATGTTCTCGGTGCAAGTGTGGATCTTCTAGTTGTAACGAAACAATGGGTGATTCTAAAGAATCTTGTAACATCGCATTTAAAAAAGCAATGAGAATATCTTCATTTCCACTTGTGCCAAATAATTGTTTAAAAGCAAAATCAATGCGTAAATTCACTAACTGTTGGTTAGACATGGGTTTTCCTCTCCCCACCTCATACGATGTTTTTCTTTTATTGTACAAAATAGAGTGGTAACCATGCAAATAAGTCCTTATCACCACAGACATAAGAATTTACCAAGATATTTATAATATATCACTGATTCTTATGAATTTAACATTTTGTATCTTTTGTAAAACTCGTTTAATGAATTATTAAATTAAAAATGCACCAAAACTTTTAAGTTATGAACACACCCCTTGTGATTTATTCCATTCACTTATCTTTTTAGTATCCTTGTTTTCATATAATTGAAAATTTATTCTTTAGGCACAACTCTAATCAATGTTAAAATATTACATGTACAACTTAACAAAATAGGGGGTCTTAATTTCATGATTACAAATTCTGTACCAGAAGTTTTAACAACAAATGAAATTCGTGCCTTTCTTTCATTCTTAAAATGTGAAGAAATTTCCAATGATAAAGCTCTAGACGTTTTAAAACGTGATTGTTTTAGCGCAAGGAAGGTTCGAGGGGCAAATTACTACGCTACAAGTGAAATAGAAGAAGTATATAATTATTTAAAAGAAAGATATGCATTGCATTTTAAAAGACGTAATATCAAAGACTTTGAAGATTTATATGAAAGAGCTTTTGATTATTGCGAAAAACATCGTGACAACTTCTGCAAACCAATTAATCGCTACATATAAAATTATTATATTACCAGGAGAAAGCTGTGATGTTTTATCATTTAAACGTAGACAGGAGGACGATCAACATTGAAATTAACAGGTCTTGAACCATTATATCAAAGCATGCGCGCGCAAAAAATGACGCGTACAAAATTCAAAATCACAATAAATAAGGCTATCTTTAGTATCATTTATTTTATTGATTCGAAACCTCATAAACTTGCTATTGGAATCCATGCTAAAAATGTATTCTTTGAAATTCCAGTAAACAAAGGTTTCACGATCAAAGCTTATATTGACAAACATTACAAAGATGTATACGAAGCCTTAGGGTTATCACCAAATTCTACAAATCCATTTAGCTCAAGGGCTTTTTTTGAAGAAATCAACAAACATATACCCACAACCACCAATCCAGGTAACACCCCAAAACCAAGGGATGTTATATATTTTAGAAAAGACGTAGAAGAGGCTGAAAAAATCTATTTTTTCGGTTGGAAAGACAATGATATCCGTGGCGAAAAATTAAGTGATGAAAACCTTCATAAAACTAGACAATTATTGGATGAAAAGGCCTACATAATGTGCAAAACCTATAATATCAGTAGCCGTTGGACCGATGATTCAGCTAAAGAAGTCGCTTATACATCACCCCGAAAAGGAAGATTAGGAAAAAATATTCCAAATTAGACTTGGATTAAAATTTAAAATCGGTAAAGAAAATAAACTGTAATAAAAACAGCCTACTTTGCCCCTAAACGCAGCTACTCTGGTACTGGGCCTTATAGGTTCATACTTTTAGTAAATCTTAAATTTATCAAGTATACTTTTAGGTGAAGAGTAACTGTAAGTTAACGGAGAGAAAGCACTTGTTTAAGTGCTTTTTTCCCCTTATTATGATTGAGGATTCACGATGAAAGAACATGAGAAACAAAAATCATATTTAATAAGAGAATACACATTACAAGATAAAAGCACAAAATCCATTAGGGTTGAACCCTAGCGCTCATTTAAAGAAGAAATGAGAGTGCTTGGTATTACAGATAGTGACATTTTTCAAATCCAACTGATTAAAAAGCTCATAAAATAATAAAAAAGCCTTGCTGTATAAACAAGACTTTTCTCTTTTATTTTATTTAATTGCATACCGACTATCTTCGAAAGCACATAAACTTACTGTATTCACTTTTATGCTACATTTTCCTAATCGCCGCTTTACTTCCGATTGTAATTTCTCATTTGCTTCCTCTAAAGAACTTGCTGGAATAATCGTAGATTGTGAGTCTGTTACCTTGCCACTATACATCACTGAAAAGTTCAATTCATATTGATGTATCAAGTTTTCTCCACTCCTTTTTTCCTGGACTTCCTCACAGATCATTCTTACTTGTCGCTTCTTCTTGTAGTTTTTAAAGATAGGTATGTATTTGCGGTACATACCAGCTTTTTCTTAATCGGATGATCGCGATTCCTACAATTAAAATCAAAAAGACTTGTAGGAAAATATCTTGTGTTTCCCATAACGTGCACAAATACAGAAGACTTTCCGAACAAAAATAATACATGGCCAATAATAGATTTATATTTGCGATTATCATTTGTTTCTTTACAATAGCGGCTATTCCTGCTAAAACAACTGTACAAACTCCTGTACTTAACAAAATATATGCAATAACTTTTAAAAAAATCATTCCAACACCCCTTTTTCTCCAAAAAACTCATTTAAACCGCTTAAAAGGCCGCATAAAGAGCACAATCTTATTCGATACCAAAATGTATTAATACCTCTTCGAAAATTAATTACAAACGAATCTGAAACGTCATTTTTTCTGAAATGGAAACTTTTTGTGTTGAAAATCATATATACTTTGTTTTCCGACACATCCAATCGAAAAGCCTGTAAAAAAAGTTGCACCAATGATTTTCAATCCCCATTGCCACGTGTTTTCTTGTAAAAAATGATGCGATACATAGAGGCATACCCCTGTACAAATAATGATCCAAATTCCATATTCATCATATTTTCTTTGTTCTAATTTTTGTTCGTGGAACGGATACACCCGGATAAACAAAAAGGCTATCAGCAAAACTGACAGCCCAATTCCCAATACAATCATTCTTTATCGCCCCATTTCCACTCGATTAAACCTCTTTATAACGCTTCTGTAACAATTGCTGTATACGTGCCGCATACATTCTAAAATAAGGAATATTTTGTGCGGCAACCTTTCCAAAATCCATTTGCATTAATGTTTCTTCTAACAGTTTGAACTCGAATTCTAAAAATGTATCATGCTGTTTCTGAATCGAATGCGGGATATTATGCAAGGCATCCGCAATTTCTCTTACATATGTCACACTGGATTCATCTTGGCTTGAATAGGAAAATACATTTCGAATTAATACAAACGTTTCTTGCAATATTTCATACCCGATATGATGCAATACATTTTGATTTACCAACTCCCCTCATTCCTTTCTCTATGGTCCTTCAATTCCTGTATTGATTTGGAACTCATAATTTTCTACAAACCATTTTTCACCTTCTAATAGTAAATTTAATTTCATGGTGTGTTTTTCTTGTTGTTCTGTTCCATCAACCGTTACAAGATAATCATATTTAACCGTTACATCTGCTTTATTATCAGCGGTTTTGATGTAGTACATATCTGTTATCTTTGCTTTCGTTTGAATGTGCATAGATCCATCATCTTCTATATGGTTATGTGCATCCTCTGGCGTATTTAATAATTTGTTTCGTGCTTCTCCTGTTATCATTTCTTTGATCTTTTCAAATCCTGGCTTTTCTTTTTGCTTGTTATCATTCTGTATTAACAGCTCTACAAACTGTTTTGCTACTTCTTGCCCTTTACCTTGGGTATTTTCTGTTAAAACTGTTACACGCTTTTCCAATGCTCGATTCTCTGTTTTTAGCTCTTTTACTTGTTCCGTCCATTTCTTTTCTGTCTGCTCAACTTTATACTGTAAGGTGCGATTTTGATTCCATAACCATACACTGATACCCACTAGTACAACTATGATTAAACCAACGATTCCCTGTTTCATCCCTAATCCTCCCTTTCTTTCCGCTTATTTCGGCAAATAAGGTGCTGGGTCGACTTGACCAAACGTCAAAGATGTTTTGATCTCAAAGTGAAGATGTGGCCCTGTTACTTGCCCTGTTCTTCCGCAAACACCTACCTGTTGACCGACTCCAATGTTTTGACCTTCCTGTACAGTAATGGACGACATATGACCGTATAAACTCCAATATCCATTCCCATGATTGATTATAACTACGTTTCCATATCCGCCAAACCCCGAACCGGAAGCGCCAAATTTCGCCAACTCTACAACGCCACCTTTCGACGCGGCAATTGGTGTGACACCGTCTTGGCAAGAATAATCAATACCTTTATGAATAGTGCCCCAGCGTGGCCCAAATGGGCTTGTAATCATTGTTTGAGCGATAGGACGAATAAACCCTTGTGAGCTTGCTGATCCAGTATCTACAACGCCGCCTGGCTTTCCCGCTTCACAATTAAAAGTAAGGCCGCCCATTTGCGCCACGAACTTTGTTACTAATACAGGCCATAAACCATTTGTTCCATGCGGATCATTTGCGGCTCCTGGCGGTGCATATTTCGCTCCTATTGCTTCTATTGTTGTAATCCCCATACCGATATAATTTTTATATAAGTTTCGTGCCATAGCGTTGATTCCTTCATCTAAAGTGGCGAACTTCATGAATCCTTTCATTTGTGAACTACCAGGGTCCATGAGGCCACCAGGGTTGTTATAGTTCTTTACTGCATTAGAAGTACCGTTACCCGTTTCCAATCTTGCAATGGCCGCTAATAAAACGGGATCGATTTGGTTTTGTGTTCCTGCATTTAAAAAGGCTTGTGCTTTCCCTGTAAAAACGCCGCCTAAATCTGTAGACAGTATACATACTAATATTCGTGATTTTTACCATAAATATATAGTACAGCACTTTAAAAACAAACGATCATTCCTGTCCATTATGAGCATTTCAGTAAAGAGAATAGCCTCAGAATTAATTCAGAATAATATGAGATAAATCTACAGAATTAGTTGCGACAACATACTTATGTTATTCTGAACTTATTCTTATCTTAAACTCATTGGTAGAACTAGGTTCCGCGGAATGTTTAGAAACTTAGATTTACCTTGAAGCTCTCCTGGTAAGGGTATCTTGATTCAGCTATGAATCAGATTCCGTTGCTAGGCAGATTTTCATAAAACTACGTAGGCGGGGCGGCGGCCATTCCCATTCCTCGCATATCGTCCTCCTTCAACATCGGCCCATCATTCGCCTTCCACTCATTCCTACACATCTATATATCCACCTATATCACAACTCCACGCCCTGTCTAGCCATGCCCACATGTCTCCGCAGGGCCACGCAATGTCCTGGCCCTGAACTCCCACCAAGCCCCAAAGAAAACACCTCGACCTAGAATCCCCTATTGCTTGTTTTTAGGGTTCTCGTATATAATTGCGGTACACAATTTTTAGGACAAAGGAGTATATAAACATGACTTGGGATCTTTCTGTTGATGTTTTCCTTGCTGATCTGTTAAAACATGGCCGTAAATCTTCCACCGTTAAACAATACCGCTACGATCTCACACTTTTCACATCATGGATTCAGAAATACGTCAAATTGCCTCCAGAATCGTTTTTTCATTCTTTTGATACAAATGTATTAGAAAGATACTTAAAAGCTCTTAAAAAGGAACGTGGAGCGTCGATTTCTAATGTCAAGCGTGTACGAGGCATTCTGATTAACTTTTTACAATTTCATGGTGCGGCCCAGGATTTAAAAAGTGATGTCTCCCCTCCTGGACTAACTTCTAAGCACTTTGCATCGGATAAAGAAATTAAAAAGCTATTCCGCGTTATGCGTAGTTATAACGGATTAACCGACTACCAGGCGTCAGGAAGAAAGTTTATTCTAGAACGTAACCTTTTATTGATTCATTTCATGTTAGATTACGGACTATCCATCCAGGACATACTCACGCTTTCTATGCATGATGTACACTTTGGGACAAATACGATTACCCCAGGAGGGCTACACGCCCACAAACGATCTATTACCCTTTCAAAAGAGTATGTAAAACTTGCCTTATCTTATTACAACAAGATTCCTAATCTGGTTAGGCCGCGCCAACAAACGGGCGACCCCTTCTTTGTGGCGTTTGATTTCGCCCCGCAAACGTTCCGCTGGGACTATGAAAAAGATCAACCCGCCACTTTGACTCGAATCGCTGTACAACGCATGCTACAGAAAGAAGCAAAACGCGCTGAAATTCATGTCACGCCTACCATGCTACGGAACCGTTTCATATTAAATGCGCTACAGAAGGGCATGAAACCCATTGAAATCAAAGCATTGTTGGGATTAAAAAGCGTTGAGGCCCTACATAGATACGTTCAATTTTGGAATAACCAGCAATAGAAAAAGTTTCATGTAAGCAACAAAAGCTCTGGTTTTGATTGCACCAGGGCTTTTGTTATGCTATTTTGGGTCAATATACATGCCCATCAACATAACGCAAATTTCGTACGCTTAGAAAAAAACTTTGCTACATATGTAGCAAAATTTTTTTAAATTATTTAATTCTCGCTCTACCATCAGCTTTGTTAACTAACACTTTAATGGTTTTAACAACCTTTTGTTTAATTCCCACAATGCTGTTTTACTACTAGAATTTTTGTGTGTAAAAGAAAATACCATTTTTATTTCATTTTATAATCAATTCGAAAGTAAACTTTTAAATATTAGTTTACATTAGGTTTGGTTATCTATTAAATTAAAAAAGAGTCCCGTTAAAGGACTCTTTTTTATCAATAAAGCATATTTTATTAGAATCCAAGCTTTTTCAAAGTATAAAGCCCGGCTGCTTTAGACATCATTTCTTCCCAATTTTCAAAATCAGTTACTTCGTTTATATACTTATCCCATTCATCATCAGGAATTTTTGCAAAATCCTCATCCGTTTCTACTTCAAATGCACTATTTTCAAAAAGTTCATCTATATTATTAAACTTTGTATATTTTTTCATAAAAGAATTGTTAAATAGAACGGGAAAAGGAATAGATTGTTTTCCATCCAATTCTTTTGCTGCTTTTTCCATGTTTTTTAAGTCTTTCTGTAATTTATCTAGGCCGTTCATTTCAAATTTAAACATTAAATATATCCTCTCCTTTAATTGTAATTATTTTTTCTTAGATTTTGCTTGAGATAAAGCTGACGCTGCGACACTTTTTGTTGCTTTTCCATATTTACCGTCTCGTAAAATCTTAGAAGCCGTCGTTGCAACTTTAGAACTTGTGACACGTTTTGAACTAGATTTCATAAACATATACCTCCTAACTCTATTTTTTTGTTACGAACGTTCGTTCCCTATAAATCTATTATATTCCAGTTAAACCCAAAAATAAAGTGTATATCGTGTTTCATTTTTGTTGCGAATACTATATATAGATTTCATTTTGATAACAAACTTCAAGTAAGGGTTTATGCATTTTGGGGTACAGCTAGCGTTTCGGAACCCCCCACGCTAAGAATATGCAAGATTTTATACAACTTTTCGGATAATCCAGTAACAAATGAGAACCCGAAAACCCACACTATGATAGGAATGTATAAAAAATTGCATAGATTGATAAAAAGAAAAAAGACGAATCTCTTACTTCCATAAGGGATTCGCCTTTTTCTTTGCTACCGATAATGAGACGTTATGTTAACCGAGCATGAATAGAACATTCATCATTTTTTCTCTTGTATTCACTTGTACTAGAATTAAACTAGTCTTCAAACCAAAATAACACTTCAATAGGTGCTTTTAAAACTTTTGCAATATCGTAAGCCAATTTTAATGAAGGGTTATATTTTCCATTTTCGAGATTACCAATTGTTTCTCTTCTAACTCCAACCTTATTAGCTAAATCTCCTTGGGACATATTTAACTTTACCCTATATTCTTTCATCCGAGTAATCAACGTCATCCTGCATCCCTTTCTTTTCTCTACGTTCAAATATTTCTAAATTAATTAGAAAAGTTCCTAACGGTATTAAAATTGCAAGTCCAAAAAATAAACGAATTACATGTACATTTTCAAAAATAGAAACACTTAAGAGTAATATACTACCAAATACTAGTGTTACAAAAAATGCCCTTGTAGCGGCCATACGAACATGCAATATAAAAAGCTCATCTGGTATAACTTTTGCGTATAAAAAAAAGAAAAAGAAAAGGAAATAGTAGTGAGGTGAAAACGAATTTTCACTTAAAAATGAGAAAGGTGCCAAAAAACCTAAAAAGCCAATAAACCCTAAGTAAGCTAATTTATTCTTCATATAAGATCTCCTTTGTGATATATTTCGCTCTTTATGCGATAAATATATCACATAAAGAGCGAAATAAAAAGGAATTGAAACCGTATATCTTTGTTTCAAACCAATACTTTTAACTTTCGCTTTCGGGAATTATGTAAATGAGCCGTCCATATGGACGGCTTATTTTATTTTTGGCTTAGCCTAGTTTTTTCCAAAATGCTGGCGATAGCCCTAATATCTTCTTTTTCATTAAGAGTTAAGCACCCCAAATCCCCTTAAAAATTTGTATTTGGAATATTATAACAAAATCAAAAAAAGACCCTACAAGAGGGTCTTTCATGAACTAATATTAAGCTTTTTGAACATTAGTAGCTTGTAGGCCACGTTGTCCTTGTTCTACTTCAAACGTTACACTTTGTCCTTCGTCTAAAGATTTGTAACCGTCGATTTGGATAGCTGAGAAATGTACG
>Ga0102589_1001202_pt1 | contig 37860 bp, 34 predicted proteins | sample AraplaMF_Col_mLB_FD_76858 | JGI IMG/M metagenome (GOLD analysis project Ga0102589, IMG submission 76858) | Arabidopsis root microbial communities from the University of North Carolina, USA - plate scrape MF_Col_mLB | ecosystem: Host-associated > Plants > Roots > Endosphere | place: USA...
CCGCGGCCGCGGTTCGCGCCGCCGGAGCTGTCGGTGCCGCCGGTGGTGGTCAGCGCTTCCATGCCGTTGATGCGCACGCGCGTGAACTGGCTGTCCAGGCCGCGCACGGAGATGTTGCGGCCTTCGCCGGCATCGCGCGAGATCGACACGCCCGGGATGCGCTGCAACGATTCGGCGAGGTTGAGGTCCGGGAAGTCGGCGATGTCTTCGGCGACGATCGCGTCGACGACGCCAATCTCACTGCGCTTCTTGTCCAGCGCCTTCTCGAGCGATCCGCGGAAGCCGGTGACGGTGACCGTGTCCAGCTCGGTCGGCGGCGGCGCGTCGGCGGCCGTCGCCGCGGCTGCCGGCGCTGCCGGCGCGGTGGTCGCCGCCGCGCCCGCGTCCTGCGCGAGGGCGCCCGCGGCGCTCAGCTGCAGCGCAAGGCCGATCGAGGCGGCCAGCAAGGTAACCGGTGTCTTTTTTGGTGCACGCTGAAATTGCATAGGTTCTCCCCTCCCATATGGCACTACAGCTCAAAGGTGCTTGTTGACTGGCTTAGGACGCTTGCTATCGTGTTCGCGACGGTGGAATGACACCGATGGTCAAAACCCTAGCACCTGGATTGGCGAACCGCATGCTGCGGTGCGCCATACGGGTCCGGAAGCCCGGTCGCGACAGGATGCGATGGGCCGGGAAGCAGGCAGAATCGACGCGGTTTGCATCTTCAAGAAGGAATGGGGAGTTCGGATGAGCGCAATGAGGAGCCCGGCGTGAGCCGCATCGTCTGTTTCGGTGAGTTGCTGCTGCGCCTGTCGGCGCCGGGGCGCGAGCGCGTGCTGCAGTCGCCCGCGCTGGACGTGCACATCGGTGGCGCGGAGGCCAACGTCGCGGTCCTGCTTGCGCAGCTGGGTCACGACGCGGCGATGGTGTCGACCGTGGCCGACAACGCGCTGGGCGCGGCGGCCGTCGGCGAACTGCGCCGTCATGGCGTGGACACGCGCGCGGTGCGCGCCGCGAACGGCCGCATGGGCCTGTACTTCCTTTCGCACGGCGCGATGCAGCGTCCGAGCGAAGTGCTGTACGACCGCGCCGATTCGGCATTCGTGCGCCATGCCGACTACGACTGGGACGCGCTGCTCGATGGCGCGTCGTGGTTGCACCTGTCCGGCGTCAGCCCCGCATTGGGCATGGCGACCGCGCAGGCGACCATCGACGCCGCGCGTGCGGCGCGCCGGCTCGGGGTGAAGGTGTCCTTCGACGGCAACTTCCGCGGAAAGCTCTGGCAGGCCTGGGACGGCGATGCCGCCGGACTGCTGCGGCAGATTTTCGAGGAGGCCGACATCGTGTTCGCCGACCATCGCGACATCGCCATCGTGCTGGGCGAACGCGTGCCGTCCGAAGGCGAGAAGGCCGTGGCCGAAGCCGCCACGCGCGCCTTCGCCGCGCTGCCGAACCTGCAATGGCTCACCTGCACCCTGCGCACGCAGCACAGCGTCGACCGGCACACGCTGTCGGCGGTGATGGTCGAACGCGACGGCACGCGGCGACGCGCGCCCGACTACGAACTGGACGGCATCGTCGATCGCATCGGCACCGGCGATGCGTTCGCTGGCGGCGTGCTGCACGGACTGATTGCGGGCCTGGCGCCGCCGGAAGTGCTGCATTTCGGTCTCGGCGCGGCCGTGCTGAAGCATTCGATCCCGGGCGATTTCTGCCTGGCCAGCGCGCAGGAAATCTCCGACGTCACCTCGCAGGCGGGATTCCATGTCCGCCGTTGACGCGCAGGCGCTGCTGCACGGGCACCGCATCATGCCGGTGTACACGCCCGCCAGCGTGGACGAGGCGCGAAACGTCGCGCGCGCGCTGCTCGCCGGCGGCATCGGCGCGATCGAGGTGACGCTGCGCACGCCGGCGGCGATGGGCGCGGTCGCCGCGCTCGTGCGCGAACTGCCGGACATGCGCGTGGGCGCCGGCACCGTGCTGGACGTCGAACAACTGCGCCGCCTGAAGGACATCGGCGCGGCCTTCGCCGTCTCGCCCGGCAGCACGCGCGAACTGATGGACGCGGCGGTGGAACTGGAGATCGCCTACCTGCCCGGCGTCGCCACCGGCAGCGAAGTCATGGCCGCGCTCGCCGCCGGCCATCGACTGCTCAAGGTGTTTCCGGCCGAACCGATCAATGCGCTCGAACTGATCGACGCCTGGCGCGGCCCGTTCGCGCAGGCGCGCTTCTGCCCGACCGGCGGCATCGGTGCCGCGCGCGCCCGCGACTACCTGCGCCGGGCCAATGTCGCCTGCCTCGGCGGTTCGTGGCTGACGCCTGCGGACGCGCTTGCGAACGGCGACTGGGCACGCATCGAAGGCCTCGCGCGCGAGGCGGTGGCGCTGTCCGCGGAGTGACGCGGCGCGTCGAAAAAGGCGCATCCAAGCACCATGCCGACGCCCGGACCCGGCCGGGATCGTCAAAGTTGCGAAATTCCCGCACTTTTTCCTGCAAAAACACTTGGCGCAGCGTTTGTGTTGCCCTACATTCCGCTTGCCTAGCTGCGGTTTACGGGCATCCATCAACCATCGAGTATCACGAGACACATATGGCGAAGACGAAGAAAGTGGCAAAGAAGGCCGCCCCGAAGAAGGCCGCTGCCAAGCCGGCCGCTCCGAAGCCGATCAAGGAAGTGCTGTCCAAGTCGGGTCTGGTCGCGCACCTGTCGGAAACGACGGGCGTGGTCGCCAAGGACGTCCGCAACGTGCTGGCCGCGCTGGAAGGCGCTGTCCACGCGTCGGTCAGCAAGAAGGGCGCTGGTGCGTTCACCCTGCCGGGTCTGCTGAAGATCACCGCCGTCAGCGTTGCGGCCAAGCCGAAGCGCAAGGGCATCAACCCGTTCACCAAGGAAGAGCAGTGGTTCGCTGCCAAGCCGGCCACGGTGAAGGTCAAGGTCCGTCCGCTGAAGAAGCTGAAGGACGCCGCGGCCTGATGACCGCGCGGGATGCGGCGCGCGAAAGCGGCCGCATCCTGTTGATGTTGTAAACGGGTAAGGGCAGGAACGAGCGGTGGGAAAGCGATGCCTTTCCCGCCACTGGTTCCTGCCCTTATTCATTGGCGCTTTTATTGGTGCGCTCGTGGCGCGCACGTCGAGTGCATCGCTCCTCAAGCCCGCGCTTCAGTCCCGCGCGTGGCCATCGTCCAGCCAGCCCCGCGCGATCGCCTGCGCCACGTCGTCGGGCGTATCCAGGTCGAGCGCAAGCTCCGGCGCGTCCAGCGTCCACACCTGGTCCAATGCGCTCAGCCGCGCACCGAGACCGACGTCTCCGCGCAATTCGATGGCGCCGTGCAGCAATTGCGCGCTGACCACGGCCGGCACGCCGAGCCGGTCGCCATGGCGCGTCGCCGCGCAACCCGACGACGAATGCGCAGCGCCATCGAGAAGCTCGCGCAGATGGTGTTCCTGCAGCGCCGGTTGATCGCAGACCAGGATCAGCGCAGGCGCATCGGTCTGGCGCAGCGCGTGCGCCGCAGCGGCGAGGCTGGTGGACAGGCCCTGCGTCCAGTCCGGATTGGCGATCAGTTCGACCCGGAGATCGACCGCGATCACCTGCAGCGCCATCGCCACCTCGTGCGCGTAAGCGCCGGTAACGACCAACAGGCACGAGGGATGCGTCGCCGCCGCCAGTCGCACCGCGCGATGCACCAGCGCCTCGCCGTCGCGCGTGAGCAGCTGCTTCGGCCGCCCCAGCCGCGTGCTGCCGCCCGCCGCCAGCACGATCGCGGTGTGGTGCTTCATGCCGGCGTGCCGTGCAGATGCCGTTGCAGTTGTGCGGCGATGCTCAGCGCGATCGCCTCCGGCCCGCTGCCGCCCAGGTGCAGGCCGACGGGTGAATGCAGGCGCGGCGTCAGCGCTTCGCGCGCATCGCCTGGCAATACGCGGAAGAGGTCGTCGCGACGGCGCACCGGGCCCAGCAGGCCGATGAAACCGATCGGCACCGAGGCCAGGCCATGCAGCGCTTCGCGGTCGAGTTCGAAGTTGTGATGCATCACCAGCGCGACGTCGTGCCGGCGCATCGGGCCCGACAGCGCCTGCGTCGGCGTCAGCGCGATCGCGTGATCGGCCAGCGAACCGGCGTCGCTCCAGCGTGGCCGGCGTTCGACCAGCGTCGTCCTCGCGCCGAGCGCGCGCAGCATCGGCAGCACGAACGGTGTTTCCGGCCCGGCGCCGAACACGATCACCGACGGCGCCGCCGGCACGGTGAGCGACCAGTGCGATTGCGCGTCGGGCCACGTCGGCGTGTTCGCGGACAGGCGGTGCGTCGCCGCGTGTTCGCCGATGGCGATGTGTACCGTGCCTTCCAGCGCGATGTCCAGGCGCAACGCGTCGCCGTCGCGCCAGGCCGCCACGCGCGAAGGCCAGTCGTCCAGCGCGGCCAGCGGCAGCAGCGCGACGCGCAGCCGCCCGCGACAGCCAATCGCCGAACCCGACAACAGGTCTTCGTCGAACCGCGTGTCGATCTCCATGAATTCGAGGTGCCCCGTGCGCGCGGCTTCCTCGGCGCGCAGGGCGATCTCCGGCTCCAGGCAACCGCCGCTGAGCCAGCCGACCTGCGCGCGTTCGCCATCGAACAGCGCCATCGCGCCGGCGCGCACGTAGGTCGAGCCGCTGGTTTCCAGCACGAGGGCGAGCGTGGCGGGGATGCCTCGCCGCGATGCAGCGACGGAGGCTTCGAGCACCGCGCGCGCCCCGCCGGCCGGCAGCGCGGAGGGAAAGGCGGAAGCGCCGTCGGGCATTCGCGAAAGGTCCATTCGGAAGAGGATCGGCGGTGAGACGACGCGGGAGCGTGATCGCAGCGTAAGGGAACGGCGACGCGCAGCGCCGCGTCGCTGGAGGATCGGGCAAGGATTGACGACGAACGGGCTAACGATCCCTTCGACGGCGAGGGTCTACTGTAGCGGTCCGGTCCGCCGTTCCAACCGAAGGTGGGACTTGGTCGCCCCAGCCGCCGCGAGGGATTCCATGAAGCTGCAAGTGAACGGCACCGAACACGTCGTCGACGCCCCGCCCGACATGCCCTTGCTGTGGGTGCTGCGCGACGTCCTCCATCTCACCGGCACCAAGTTCGGTTGCGGCATCGCGCAATGCGGCGCCTGCACCGTGCACGTCGACGGCGCCCCGCGCCGCGCCTGCGTCACGCCGGTGTCCACGGTCGAAGGCCACGCGATCACCACCATCGAAGGACTGTCGAAGGACGGCATGCATCCGGTGCAGCGCGCCTGGACGGAGCTGGACGTGGTGCAGTGCGGCTACTGCCAGTCGGGCCAGATCATGTCCGCCGCCGCGCTGCTTGCGAAGGTACCCGCGCCCAACGACGCCGACATCGACCAGGCGCTGTCCGGGAACATCTGCCGTTGCGGCACGTACCAGCGCATTCGTGCGGCGGTGCATCGGGCGGCGGAGATCGGGAAGGGTTGAAGCCCTTCGCTTTTGGTCCCTCTCCCTTCGCGGAGAGGTTCGTCCTTTGGCTTTGAGCCCCTCTCCCATCGGGAGAGGGGCTGGGGTGAGGGGCAACGGAGCGTCAAGTACAGACCAGCAGTGCAGTGAGGCACTGCGAGTACGAACCTCGACCCTCCGTTTCCCCTCATCCGCCTAAACAGCAGAATCAGCGGAGCACGCCATGAACGCACGCCTGCACCCCTCCCGCCGCCAGTTCCTCAAATCCACCGCGACGATCGGCGCCGGCCTCGTCGTCGCGTTCGTCGTCCCCGGCGCGCGCCGCTTCGCGCAGGCCGCGCCTGAAGACGCCGCCGCCGTGTCCACGGGACTGCAGCCGAACGCCTACCTGCGCATCGCGCCCGACGACAGTGTCACCGTGCTGCTCGCGCATTCGGAAATGGGGCAGGGCATCTGGACCACGCTGGCGATGCTGGTCGCCGAGGAACTCGACGCCGACTGGACACGCATCCGCGTCGAACACGCGCCGGCCGCGCCGCCGTATGCGCACACCGCGTTCGGCATGCAGATGACCGGCGGGTCGACGACGACGTGGTCGGAGTTCGAGCGCTACCGCCAGGCCGGTGCCACCGCACGCGCGCTGCTCGTCGCCGCCGCCGCGCAGAAGTTCAACGTTCCGGTCGCGCAGGTTCGCACCGAGAACGGCACCGCCATCGCCGGCGATCAACGCGCGCGCTACGGCGAGCTCGCCGTGCAGGCGGCCACGTTGAAGCCGCCGGCGAAGGTCGCGTTGAAGGACGCGAAGGACTGGAAACTCATCGGCCATCCGACCAAACGCCTGGACACGCCGGAAAAGATCTCCGGCCGCGCGCAGTTCGGCATGGACGTGCAGTTCGACGGCCTGCTCACCGCGGTCGTCGCGCGTGCGCCGGTGTTCGGCGGAACGGTGAAATCCTTCGATGCGACGGCGGCGAAGGCCGTCGCGGGCGTGCGCGATGTCGTACAGGTGCCCAGCGGTGTCGCGGTGGTCGCGGACCACTACTGGGCGGCGAAACTCGGCCGCGACGCGCTGAAGATCGACTGGGACGCCGGCCCCAATGCCGCGCTCGACACGGCCGCGCTGCGCGAGCAATTCCGCGCGCTCGCGCTCACCGAAGGCGCGCTCGCCAAACAGGCGGGCGATGCGAAGGCCGCGCTGACGAAGGCGTCGCGCACGGTGGCGGCCGAGTACCACGTGCCCTACCTCGCGCACGCGCCGATGGAGCCGCTCAACGCGACCGTGAAATTCGAGAACGGCGTGTGCGACATCTGGACCGGCACGCAGTTCCAGACGCTGGACCAGCAGGTCGCGTCGAAGATCCTGGGCATCGCGCCGGAGAACGTGCACATCCACACGACCTTCCTCGGCGGCGCCTTCGGTCGCCGCGCGACGCCGACGTCGGACTTCGTCAGCGAAGCGGTCGAAGTGGCCAAAGCGGCCGGAAAACCGGTGAAAACCGTCTGGACGCGCGAGGACGACATCCGCGGCGGCTACTACCGTCCGATGTACGTGCAACAGGCGCGCATCGCACTCGATGACGCCGGCAAGCCCGTTGCGTGGCATCACGTGCTGGTGGGACAGTCGATCCTGATCGGTTCGCCGTTCGAGGCGGCGATGGTGAAGGGCGGCATCGATGGCACGTCGGTCGAAGGCGTGGTCGATTCGCCGTACATCGCCGACCTCGCCGATCACCGTGTCGAACTGCATTCGCCGCGCACCGGCGTGCCGGTGCTGTGGTGGCGCTCGGTCGGTCACAGCTACAACGGCTTCGTGATGGAAAGTCTCATCGATGAACTGGCGCATGAGGCGAAGCAGGATCCGGTCGAGTACCGTCGCTCGCTGCTGGCGAAACATCCGCGTCATCTCGCCGCGTTGAACCTCGCGGCCGAAAAGGCCGGATGGGGATCGGCGCTTCCGCAAGGCCGTGCGCGCGGTGTCGCGGTGCACGAATCCTTCGGCAGTTTCATCGCGCAGGTGGCGGAAATCTCGATCGATCCCAACCCCGGTCTGCGCCATCGCGTGCGCGTGCATCGCGTGGTGTGCGCGATCGATTGCGGCATCGCGGTGAATCCCGAAGGCGTTCGCGCGCAGATGGAATCGGGCATCGCCTTCGGCCTGGGCGCGGCGCTGCATGGCGCGCTCAGCTTCAAGGACGGGCACGTGCAGGAGTCGAACTTCCACGATTACCGCGTGCTGCGCATGGACGAGATGCCGCAGGTGGACGTGCACATCGTGCCAAGCACCGAAAAGATGGGCGGCGCGGGCGAGCCCGGTACGCCGCCGATCGCCCCGGCCGTCGCCAACGCGATCTTCGCGCTTACCGGACAGCGCCTGCGCGAACTGCCGCTGCGCCTGCCACCTGCCAACGCCGCCTGAGGAGAACGCCATGCGGGTTTTCCGCTCCATTGCACTGGTCTGCCTCACGCTGCTGGCTGCGTGCGCGCCCAAAGTCGATCCGCAACAGAAGGCGCAGGCGCTGACCGCGTTCGCCACGGTCGAGAAGGTCTTCCAGCATCCGCGCTGCAGCAACTGCCACATCCCCGGCGATGCGCCGCTGCAGTTCGATTCGCAGACGCCCCACATGATGAACGTCGTGCGCGGGCCCAAAGGCGAGGGCGCGCCGGGTCTGCCGTGCGCGGCCTGCCATGGCGAGGCGAACCTTCCCGAAAGCTACGGCCCGCACGCGCCGCCCGGCGCGCCGCATTGGGCATTGCCGCCGCCGGACCAGAAGATGGCGTGGATCGGCGTTCCGTCTCACGAGCTGTGCTCGATGATCCAGGACCGCAAGCGCAACGGCGGGCGCGACATGGAAGCGATGTTCAAGCATGTCGCCGAGGACAAACTCGTGCTGTGGGGCTGGTCGCCGGGCGGAAATCGCGTACCGGTGCCGGTGCCGCACGACGAGTTCGTGCGTGCTTTCCGCACGTGGATGGATGCCGGCGCGCCGTGCCCCGAGGCGCCAGCGCGCGGCTGAGCTTCGTAGCCCGGGTAAGGCGAAGCCGCACCGCGCCTCTGTGTAATGCGGACCCGGAAGCAATGAACGCGCCGCAGCGCGTGGTGACATTAACGAGCGGCTTTGCGTCTGGATTGAGCGCTGCCAGCCCGGGTGCGCGTCGCTCACCCGGGCTACAGCTGACGCGTTACCTGCTGCGCCGATGCGCCCACGCATACAACGCCGGCAACACCAGCAGCGTAAGCAGCGTCGAAGACACGATGCCGCCGATCACCACCGTCGCCAGCGGCCGCTGCACTTCAGAACCCGCGCCGACGTTCAACGCCATCGGCACGAAGCCCAGCGACGCGACGAGTGCCGTCATCAGTACCGGACGAAGTCGCCCCAGCGCGCCGTCGAGGATGGCCTCGTGCAGCGGCGCGCCGTCCTCGCGCAGACGACGGATGAAACTCACCAGCACCAGTCCGTTGAGCACCGCCACGCCCGACAGCGCGATGAAGCCCACGCCCGCCGAGATCGACAACGCAATCCCGCGCAGCGCGAGCGCGATCACGCCGCCGGTCAGGGCGAGCGGCACGCCACTGAACACCAGTGCCGCATCCTTCGCCGAACCGAACGCCCAGAACAGCAGCGCCAGGATCAACGCCAGCGTGAGCGGCACCACCACCGCCAAACGCTGGCTGGCCGAGATCAGCTGCTCGAACGTGCCGCCGTAACCGAGCCAGTAACCCGACGGCAGCGTCACCTCGCGCTGCAGGCGCTGCTGCAGTTCGTCGACGAAACCGCCGAGGTCGCGCCCGCGCACGTTCGCCGTGACCACCACGCGGCGCTTGCCATCCTCGCGGTTCACCTGGTTCGGGCCGAGCACGGTGTCGATCTTCGCCACTTCGCGCAGCGGCACCGTGCGCGGCGCGCCCGAGGCCCACGTCGCGGCCCGACTGGACTCGTCCGCGTTGCCGCCATCGCGCAGCGGAATCGGCAGGTCCGCCAGACGCGCCGGATCGGCACGCAGCGCTTCGGGCAGCCGCACGACGATGTCGAAACGGCGGTCGCCTTCGAACAGTTGTCCGGCCACTTCGCCGCCGATCGCCGTCGCCACCGTGTCCTGCACGTCGCCGGGATTGAGCCCGTATCCGGCGAGCGCGCGGCGATCCGGCGCGATCGACAGCAGCGGCAGGCCGGTGGCCTGTTCGCTCTTGACGTCGGCCGCGCCCGGCACGGTGTTCATCACGGCCTCGACCTCGCGCGCCACGCGCACGAGCGTGTCGAGATCGTCGCCGTACACCTTCACCGCGACGTCCGCGCGCACGCCGGAAATCAGCTCGTTCATGCGCATCTGGATGGGCTGGGTGAACTCGTAGTTGTTGCCGGGCAATCGCCGCGCGGCGGCTTCCAGTTCGGCCAGCAGCTGCGTGCGGGGCTTGCGCGGATCGGGCCACGCGTCGCGCGGTTTGAGCATGACGTAGGTGTCCGTGACCGACGGCGGCATGGGATCGTTCGCGATCTCCGCCGTGCCGATCTTGCTGAAGACGCGCTCCACTTCGGGCAACGACTTCAAGCTGCGTTCCAGCTGCGCCTGCATCGTCACCGCCTGGCTCAGGCTGGTGCCGGGGATGCGCATCGCGTGCACGGTGACGTCGCCTTCGTCCAGGCTGGGGATGAACTCCGTTCCCAGCCGCGTCAGCAGCAGCGCGCAGCCGACCATCAGCGTCGCGGCGGCGCCGATCACCACGCCGCGATGCGACAGCGACCACGCCAGCGCCGGGCGATAGATGCGCTGCGCGAACGCGATGACGCGGCTCTCCTTCTCCGCCACGCGCCCGCGCAGGCACAGCGCGATCGCCGCCGGCACGAAGGTCAGCGACAGCAGCATCGCGCCGGTCAACGCCAGCACCACCGTGATCGCCATCGGGTGGAACATCTTTCCCTCGATGCCGGTCAGGGCGAAGATCGGCAGATACACCGCGGTGATGATGCCCAGGCCGAACAGGCTCGGGCGGATCACTTCCGCCGTCGCCGATGCGGTGACGTCGAAACGCTCCTCGTCGGTGAGTTCGCGCGCGAGTGCGTGCTGCGCTTCCCCGAAGCGGCGCAGGCAGTTCTCAACGATGATCACCGCGCCGTCGACGATCAGGCCGAAATCCAGCGCGCCCAGGCTCATCAGGTTGCCCGACACGCCGCCGCGCACCATGCCGGTCATCGTGAACAGCATCGACAGCGGGATCACCGCCGCCGTAATCAATGCCGCGCGCAGGTTTCCCAGCAACAGGAACAGCACGACCACGACCAGCAACGCGCCTTCGACGAGGTTCTTCGTCACCGTGGCGATGGTGCGGTCCACCAGTGCGGTGCGATCGTAGACAGCGTGCGCCTTCACGCCTGGCGGAAGACTCGCGTTGGCGGCTTCCACTTTCGCCGCCGCGGCCTGCGCGACGTCGCGGCTGTTCGCGCCGACCAGCATGAACACCGTGCCGAGCACGACCTCGCGGCCGTCCTGCGTCGCCGCACCGTTGCGCAGTTCGGGCCCTTCGTCGACCTGCGCGACATCGCGCACGCGGATCGGCACGCCGTCGCGACGGTCGAGCACGATGTCGCGAATGGCGTCGAGGCCCGCGACCTGCCCCGGCACGCGCACCAGGAACTGCTGACCGTTGCGTTCGATGTAACCCGCGCCGACGTTGCGGTTGTTCGCCGCCACCGCGGTGACCACGTCGTGCAGGCTGAAACCGAGCGCGACCAGGCGTGCGGGATCGGGCGTGATGTGCACCTGCCGCGCGTAGCCGCCGATGGTGTTCACTTCCGTCACGCCGGGCGTGTCGCGCAACTGCGGGCGCACGACCCAGTCCTGCAGCGTGCGAAGGTCGGTCGATGTCCACGGCGTGCCGTCGCGCTTGCGCGCGGCGGGGTCGGCTTCGACGGTGTACATGAAGATCTCGCCCAGTCCCGTCGCGATGGGGCCAAGTTCCGGCTCCAGTCCCTCGGGAAGCTGCGATTCCACCTGCTGCAGCCGCTCGGCCACCTGCTGGCGCGCGAAGAACAGATCGGTGCCGTCCTTGAAGACGACGGTTACCTGCGACAGGCCATAGCGCGACAGCGAACGCGTGTAGTCGAGCTTCGGCAGTCCGGCCAGCGCGGTTTCGATCGGATAGGTGACGCGCTGTTCGGATTCCAGCGGCGAATAGCCCGGCGCTCCGGTGTTGATCTGCACCTGAACGTTGGTGATGTCGGGCGTCGCGTCGATCGGCAGGCGCTGGAAACTCCACACGCCCACGGCGATGAGCGCGGCGGTGAGCGCCATCATCAGCCAGCGGTGGCGGATCGCGAACCGGATGAGTCTTTCGAGGAAGCCGGCGTCAGTGGTCATGCGACGCCCCCGACTTCTCGATGTCCGCCTTCACCAGGTAGCTCTGTTCTACGACGACCGCATCGCCGGCGCGCAGGCCCGAGAGCACTTCGACCTGCGTCGCATCGCGGCGTCCCAGTTCGAGCGGGCGGACTTCGTACGTATCGCCGACGCGGACGAACACGACGTCCGAGTCGCGGAAGGTCTGCAACGCCGACAGTGGCACCGCGAGCGCGACCGGCTGCTGCGCGACGGTGACTTTCGCGCTCACCGCCGAACCGGGGCGCCACAGGCCGTCGGCGTTGTCGAGCGTGGCGCGCGCGACCGTGCTCTGGCTCGCGGTGGCGGTACCGGGCAGCACACGTTCGAGCGTCGTTTGCGCACGCACGCCGTCGCTCATCCGCGTCACCGTGACCGGCACGCCAGCGCGCAGGTGCGTCGCGTCCGCGCCGAAGACATGCAGGTCGACCCACAGCTTCGACAGGTCGGCGATCTCGAACAGCGGAGCGCCTTCGCTCGCGATGGCGCCGACGGCCGCATTGCGCGAGAGCACGACGCCGGAGATCGGCGCGGCGACGGTGTACGTCGTCAGGCTCATGTTGCTTTCGATCGACGCCAGCGGCTGGCCCGCGCGCACCGCGTCGCCGACGTTGGCGCGCAAAGCGCGGATCGGCCCCGGGAATCGCGCCATCGCGCTGGCGACGCGTCCTTCCACCGGCGTCAGCAGGCCCTGCACTTCGTGTTCGTCGGCGATCGTGCCCGGTCCGGCCTTCGCGACGCGGATGCCGGACTCGCGCGCGACGTCGGCCGCGATGACGGTGCGTCCCTCGTAACTCGGGAACGTCCACCGCAGCGTGCGGCCGTCGATGCGTGCGGTGACGGCGACGTCGAAGGAATGCGGTTCGGCGACGACGGAGTCGGCCATCAGGCGACCGTCCTTGCGCGCGCGAAGCGTGTGCGTTTCACGCAGGCCGCCCAGCCGCACGAGCGCGACATCGACCTCGCCGGCCTTCGCGGGCTGCGGCTTTCCATCGCGATAGAGCCAGGCTTCGTACTTTGGCGGTGTGCCGTCCTCGGCGATGGCGAGTTCGACGGCGATGTCGTCCTGCTTCAACAGGCGGCCGCCGTGCTCGCCGCGTGCTTCGGTTTCCTCGTGGGCGCCTTCGGCGACGTGATCGTGACCGGCTTCGCCCGTGGTGCCGGAATTTCCGCAGCCGGCCACGGCCAGCGCGACGAATGCAGCGATGAGTCGGATCTTCACGGTGAAACTCCCGTTTCCATGGAGCGCGCCGGCTGCACGAGGGCCTGGCCGGTCAGTCGCTGGATTTCGATGAGGGCGCGCTGCGCGTCGAGCGCGGCGTCGAGTTGCTGGCGGCGCATCGCGGTGCGTTCGGATTGCAGTTGCGACCATTCCAGGTACGTCGTCGCGCCGGCACGCCACGCGCGCTCGGCGGCCGTTTCCGCGCGTGCCAGTCGCGGCAGCACGTCCTCGCCCAGGCGCAGCACTTCCAGCTGCGCGACGCGGTATCGCCCGTGCGCTTCGACCAGCGTCGAATACAGGGACAGGTCCTGCGATTCGCGTTCGATCTCCAGCGCGGCGAGTTCAGACTGCGCGGCGCGGACGCCCGGCTCCGCACGACGCGCGGCGCCGAGCGGGATGGACGCGCTCGCGATCAGCGCCATGTCGTCGTTCGCATTGAGCCAGCGCGCACCGATCTGCCATTCGACGTCCGCGCTGCGCTGCGTTTCGGCGAGCCGCACGCGTGCTTCCGCGATGCGTTGGCGGTCGGCGAAGGCGCGCAGTTCCGGCGTGCGCTGCAGCTCGCGGGCGAGCGCGTCGAAGTCGGCGATGGCGGGCAGGGCGAGCGGATCGCCTGCGACGAGATGGAAGCGCGGCTCGCGTTCGCCCCACAGCGCGGCGAGGTGCTGCTTCGCCGCGACGGCCTGCTGCTGCGCGCGACGGAGGTCGAGTTCGGCCTTCGCCAGCGCGGCCTGCGCGGTGAGCACGACCGATTCGGGCGCGCCGCCGGCGTTCATGCGTTCGCGTGCGGCGGCGACGGCGCGACGGCGTTGTTCGATGTCGGCGCGTGCGATCTCCGCGCTGCGTTGCGCGGCGATCACGGCGAGATGCCGGCGAGCGATATCGGCCAGCAGGTCCAGTCGCGTGGCTTCGCGCTGCACGGCGAGCGAATCGATGCGGCCCTGCGCCAGCGCCATGCGCGCATCGCGCTTGCCGCCGCGTTCGAGCACCGAGGCGAGCGACAGCGTCGCTTCGGCCGAATCGAGCGCGGCGTAATCGCCGGTGCCGAAGGCGTTTTCGAGCGTCGCGCCCGCGGTGAGCGCGGGGCGTTGCGAGGCTTCATCGCGTTCGGCTTCGAGGGCCTGCTTGTGCGGTGCGTACAGACGAAGATCGGGGTGTGCGCTAGCGACGCGTGCGAATGCGTCGTCCAGCGTGAGGCGGTCGCCGGCGCGTGCGGGCGAAGCCGCAACGAGCGCGACGACCAGCGCGGCTAGAGCCGCGGGTCGAACGGACATGGAATGTCTCCGGAGTAGGGCGGACGGAACGCCGGCAACGGCCGGCGGCGACGTCAGGCCGCGATCGGAGGACGGAACGGCGCGGTGCGCGGCTCGGGCGCGAAGGCGATGCGCTCGCGGTCCATCGGCGAGGCGTTGTGTGCCACCGGCAGTTCGAAATGCACGCGCATCGGCACGGTGGCCTGGTGGCCGCAGCAGTGGGTCAGGTGGAAATGGTCGCCGTCGTGCGGCTGCCCGCCGCGCGCGTCGTTGTCGACTGCGTCGTGACCGGACGCGTCATCGTGCGAGCTGTCGCCCTCGGCCAGCGACGCGTGCGCGAGCAGATCGTGCAGCTCCTCGCTGGCCGCCAGCGCAGGCTTGATCGCCAGCCCGGCCAGCAACAGGCCGAGCAGCAGGCATTGGACGATCACGAGGGCGCGCAGGCGGAGCATCCGGCGAAGGGTACGTGCCGGACGCGGCGATACACAATTGCGCCCGCGTCCACGCCGTCGCGAACGTTGCATTGCCGCATTGCCGTCACATGCACTGCCTAGCCTGTGCCGGTTTTTGCAGGGGATGCGCAAATGCGTTGGACGGGTCTGGCGGGTGCGGGTTTGCTGATGTTGGCGCTGGCCGGATGCGGGGGCTCGCAGGCGCCGTCAGCGCAGGAGACATCGGCTTCGACTGCGGAGGACGCGGCGCTGCCCGCGCCCGTGCTGGAGCAGATGGAAACCCCGCCGCTACGCGCACGCGCCGAGGCCGCGCTGCACGAACAGCGACTGCACACGCCGGCCGGCGACAACGCGGTGGAGTACTACCTCGCACTGCGCGAGCGCGAGCCGGATGCGGGCGTCGCCGCCGCGCTGGCCGAACTGCAGCCGTACGTGCTGATCTCCTCCGAGCAGGCGCTCGGCCAGCAGCAGCTGGACGAAGCGCGCCGCCTGATCGGCCTGCTCGCACGGATGGACGCGCATGCGCCGGCCCTCCCGCGATTGCGCGAATCGCTGCGCGTGGCGCAGGAGAAGGCCGATCGCGACGAGGGTGCGCGGATCGCGGAAGCGGCGAAGCCGGCTGCGCCTGCAACGCCCGCGCCCACAGCAGCGGGCGCGATCATTCCCCCTCTCCCGCGCGCGGGAGAGGGCCGGGGTGAGGGCGAAGCTCGCGGGAGCGTTGCCAGTGCGACTGCACCCCTCCCCAACCCCACGGCCTCCGGGCATAGCCCGGAGGCGCTCGGCGAGGATGCACGCCAGTGGCGCGCAAACAACCCCGCCTCGCCCCTGCAAGCAGGGGAGGGAGTAGTAACCGCGCCTCCAATCGCTCCGAAGGAAACGGCTTCACCTTCCGCCACAGCCCGCAGCCAACCCGCACCCACCGCATTGCCCCGCCTGCTCCACGACGCCGCACCGCGCTATCCGCTGGCCGCGCGCAATCGCCGCATCGAAGGCCGCGTGCAGGTTGCCTTCACCATCCAGCCCGATGGCAGCGTGACCGACGCGCGCACCGTTTCGGCGCAGCCGGAAGGCCTGTTCGAGCAGGCCGCGCTCGCCGCCGCCGCGCGCTGGCAGTTCGAAAACACGCCGCGCCGGGTGAACACCACGCGCACGGTGACCTTCCAGTTGCCGCCGGAGCCGCCGAAGGGCTGATTGGCGCACCGTCGCAGAGCGGCGACAATGCGGGCATGAACACCACCGCCCCGCTGCTGGAAACCGTCGAATTCGAAACCGGACCGTCGCCGACGTGGTCCATCCTCTGGCTGCACGGCCTGGGCGCCGACGGCCACGATTTCGCGCCGATCGTGCCCGAACTCGTGCGCCGCGACTGGCCGTCGCTGCGCTTCGTGTTCCCGCATGCGCCGGTGCGACCGGTGACGATCAACAGCGGCATGCGCATGCGTGCGTGGTACGACATCGTGCATTTCGATTTCGACGCGCTGCACACCGATGCCGGGAAGAACCGCGCCGACGAGGCGGGCGTCGCCGAATCGGTGGCGCAGGTCGAGGCGCTGATCGCGCGCGAGAACGAACGCGGGATTCCGGCCGAACGCATCGTGCTGATCGGCTTCTCGCAGGGCGGCGCCGTCACCCTGTCGGCCGGCCTGCGTCGGCGCGTGCCGCTGGCCGGCCTGGCCGGGCTGTCGACCTACCTGCCGGAGGCGCCCGCGCAGGCCGCCGCCGCGCTGCAGGCCGCGGCGACGTCGCAGCCGCTGTTCATGGCCCACGGCCAGTTCGATCCGGTCGTTCCGGCGGCCATCGGCTTGCGCAGTTCTCAAGCCATGAAGGCCATGGGATTCGCGCTGGAATGGCACGAGTACCCCATGGCGCATCAGGTTTGCGCCGAGGAGATCCGCGACCTGGGCGACTGGCTGTCCCGTCGCTTTGCCGCCTAGGGCCAGCGGACGATTGGTAGCCGGCCCCGCGCGGGGCTATCCTCAGCCCAGACGGCTGTGCCGGCCTTGGGGATGGAGGCGCCGATGAGGGTAGTGATCGCCGATGACGAGCCGCTGGCGCGCGAGCGTCTGCGCGGGTTGCTGGCCGAGCAGCGTGGCGTCGAGGTCGTCGCCGAGGCGGCCGACGGCCAGCACGCGCTGCACGCCTGCGCCGAGCATCGTCCGGACCTGGTGCTGCTGGACATCGCGATGCCCGGCATCGACGGCCTTGAAGCCGCGCGCCACCTCGCGGCGTTCGATCCGCGCCCCGCGGTGGTGTTCTGCACCGCGTACGACGCGCATGCGCTGTCGGCGTTCGAGGCCGAGGCCATCGACTACCTCGTCAAACCCGTGCGGGCCGAGCGCCTGGCCGCCGCGCTGGAACGCGTTCGCACCTTCGCCGCCGGCCGCGAGAAGAACGGCGACAACGGCGCCGGGCCCGTCGGGCAACGCCGCAGCCACCTGTGCGCGCGCCTGCGCGGCAGCCTGCGGCTGATCCCGATCGAGGACGTGCACTACCTGCACGCCGAGGAGAAATATGTCGTCGTGCACCACGCGCGCGGCGAGGACCTCATCGAGGAATCGCTGAAGTCGCTGGAAGACGAGTTCGGCGAGCGCTTCGTGCGCATCCACCGCAACTGCCTGGTCGCGCGGCACGAAATCGTCGAACTGCGCCGCGCGCCCGACGGCCACGTGCAGGCCGTGCTTCGCCATGGCAAGGCGCCGCTGGAAGTGAGCCGGCGCTGCGTGTCGGGGTTGAAGGAAACCCTGAAGCACCTGTAACGAAGGCCGATTCCGTAGCCCGGGTAAGCGAAGCGCACCCGGGAACCCGTAACACTTGAAGCACCCGGCTGCGGCTTCGCCTTAGCCGGGCTACGACGCATCGCCGCTCGTTAGCGTCACAGCGCGCTGCGGCGCGTTCATCGCTCCCAGGTCCGAGTTACACGAAGGCGCGGTGCGGCTTCGCCTTACCCGGGCTACGAAGCATGGCCGCTCGTTAGCGTCACAGCGCGCTGCGGCGCGTTCATCGCTCCCAGGTCCGAGTTACACGGAGGCGCGGTGCGGCTTCGCCTTACCCGGGCTACGACGCATGGCCGCCCGTTAGCGTCACAGCGCGCTGCGGCGCGTTCATCGCTCCCAAGTCCGAGTTACACGGAGGCGCGGCTTCGCCTTACCCGGGCTACGAATGCCCGCTTCGTTTCGCGCTTTCCGCTTGCCCTGAGATAATGCGCGGATGAGCCTTCTCCGCATCGCCACCCGCAAAAGTCCGCTCGCCCTGTGGCAGAGCGAGCATGTCGCCGACCGCCTGCGCGCGACGCATCCCGGTCTCACGGTGGAACTGGTGCCGATGAGCACGCGCGGCGATGAGGTGCTCGACCGCTCGCTCGCGGCGATCGGCGGCAAGGGCCTGTTCCTGAAGGAACTGGAGCTGGCGATGCTGCGCGGCGATGCCGATTGCGCCGTGCACTCGCTCAAGGACGTGCCGATGGAACTGGAGCCGGGCTTCGCGCTGCCGGCGATCCTGGCGCGCGCCGATTACGCCGACGCCTTCGTCAGCAACCGCTACGCGAACATCGCCGCGTTGCCGCAGGGCGCGCGTGTGGGCACCTCATCGTTGCGTCGGCAGGCGCAGCTGCGCGCGCTGCGTCCGGACCTGCAACTGGCCGACCTGCGCGGCAACGTCAACACGCGCCTGGGCAAGCTCGACGCGGGCGAATACGACGCGATCGTGCTGGCGTGCGCCGGATTGCAGCGGCTCGGTTTCGACGACCGCATCCGCGACCGCCTGCAGGCGCCGCAGTGGTTGCCGGCGCCGGCGCAGGGCGCGGTGGCGATCGAATGCCGCGAGGACGACTTCGCCACGCGCGCGCTATGCGCACGCCTGGACGATGCGACCACGCGCACCTGCGCCGAAGCCGAGCGCGCGATGAACCGCGCGCTGCACGGCAGCTGCCATGTTCCGGTGGCGGCCTTCGCGCGTTTGGACGAAGGACGGCTGCATCTGTCCGGGCTCGTCGGCTCGGCGAGCGATGGCGTGATCGTGCGCGCCGAAGGCGAGGGCCGGGGAGATGCGCCCGATGCCCTCGGCATCGAGATCGCACAGAAGCTGCTGGCGCAGGGCGCGGGCGACCTGATCGCGGCTTCGCACTGATACGCAAGGCGCGCGGCGAAGGCGCATTCGACGCGGATACGCCGCGTCCGGTGAGCCGGACGTGTGCATGACGTGCGCGTCGCGCCAGGCGATACGGCTCCGCGCCGATTCGGTTCGAAGCCTTGCGCGCTTCTAGAAGCGGCGACGCAGCTCGATCTTGCTCTCGGCGGTTTCCTTGCCGCCGCCGTTCTGCGTGTCGTGGCGGATCGCGAAGTCGCTTTCCAGCGTCCAGTTCGGCGCGAGGTTCACGTCGAAGCTCACCGACTGCTTCACGAACGCCTCGCCGCGGCCGCTTTCGAACTGCACGCGCTGGGTCCAGGTCGCGCGTTCGCCGACCTTCTGGCCCAGGTTGAGTTCGCCGCGAAGCACCGGGCCGGCCTGGTTGATGCCGTCGTCGTACAGCGGCGCGAGGCGGTAGCCGGCGCCGAGCGTGAGGCCGACCTGCGTCGGGCCGTCGCGCACGGCCTGCACGCTGTAGCGCGTGCCGATGCGGAAATCGTTGGAGTACGAGCCCTTGCTGTCGCGCGGCGTGGCCGGCGCGCTCAGCGCGGTGTAGCTCTGGCTGCCCGGCAGGCGCAACGGACGGTGGCGCGCGTCGCTGGCGGGCTCCACCGGCATCGGTGCGGACATGGCGACCTGCCATTCCTCATCGCCGCAGCGCGTGGAAAAGCAGTACAGCCGCATCTGCGCCGGATCGCTCGCGATGGCCATCAGCGTCGGATCGCCGGGGGTGACCGGCATCGGCAATGTCACGAAGGGGCCGCCGAGCAGGGCGAGCCCGAGCACACCGAGCATCGTCATGGGTGAAGGGGAAACCGGCGGTCATGTTGCCGATGAAAGCGGTTACAGGCAAATCGGACGCGTCCGAAAATCCGTTTCCATTCAGCGACTTCAGTAATAAAGCGTGACCAGATGCCGGGCCTGGGCGAAAAACAGCCAGCGTTCGACCAGGGTTCCGGCCAGCCCCAGCAGGGCGCCGAGCGTGAAGACGGGGCCCGCCAGTTCAGGATTCGCCCACGCCAGCCACGCCGCGATCATCGGCACTGCGGCGAACAGCAGCAGCGCGATCGCCCGCAGCGGCCGCGCGTGCTTGCGCGCCAGTACGTAACCCATTTCGCGGTTGATGTAGTTGGCCTGCGTGTTCGGGCGTTCGAAGACATCGACGTCGCGCCCCGGCAGGCCGACGGCGTCGCCGCGCGTGGCGCCCAGCGGCTGGCGGTCGATGCGATGCCAGTACACCAGCTTCAGCAGCGCCGCGACGATCGCCAGCGCGAAGGTCACCAGCACGATCACGCCGAGCGCTTCGTCCGACAGCGCGCTCCAGTTCACCAGCGCCATCAGCACCAGCCAGCCGGTGAGGATCGCGAAGACGAAATAGCCCGGCAGCACCAGCGGATGGCGCCATGCGGGGATGGGCTTGAGCGAGGCGTAGATCATCGCGGTGCTGGCGATCGTGCACAGCGACAGCAGCAGCATGATCGCGGCGAGGATCGGCATCGCCGACCACCACGCGGGCGGCAACGCGCCGACGATCATCGCGCCGATGAGCGCCAGCATCGCGAGCACCGCCAGCGCCGTCGCCACCGCGAACACGCCTTCGCGCGACAGCCACGACGTGCGCCATTGCGAAAACGCGCGCCATGCGCGGCCGGGTTTGCCGAGATGAAGCATCGAGCTGAAGAGGCCGACCGTCGTCAGCACCAGTCCGAGGACGAGCAGCAGCGCCCACAGCAGCACCGTCGCGGCGTTCGCGGGCGTGCGGCCCTGCAATGCCGGCAGCAGGATCAGTCCGGCCGCCCACAGCAGCAGACCGTAGCCGGCGCCGGAGAGCGTGGTGAACGCGATGACGGAAAACGCTGGATGCATGTGATGTGACTCAGCGGCTGAGTACGCGGTCGAGCCAGCGCAGCATCGGCGGCAGCGCGGCGGTGTCGAGGGTTTCGTCTTGCGGCGGGGCGGCGGTCGCCTCGCCCGTGCGACGCGGACGCGGCGGCAGGTACTTGTTCACGGGCTGATAGCCCAGCTGCGGCAGAAGATCGACGCCGCCGCGTTCGGCCACCAGCCTGGAGACCTTCGAGTCCGGATCGCCCAGGTCGCCGAAGTGGCGAGCGCGCGTCGGGCAGGCCTGCACGCAGGCGGGCTGGCGTTCGGATTCGGCGAGGTTCTCGTTGTAGATGCGGTCCACGCACAGCGTGCATTTCTTCATCACGCCCTCGACCTCGCTGTACTCGCGCGCGCCGTACGGGCAGGCCCAAGAACACAGCTTGCAGCCGATGCACTTGTCCTCGTCCACCAGCACGATGCCGTCCTCGGCGCGCTTGTAGCTGGCGCCGGTGGGGCACACGGTGACGCAGGCGGGCGTTTCGCAGTGCAGGCACGAACGCGGAAAGTGCAGCGTCATCGCTGGCTGCGGCGTAGCGCTTGACGCGCAACCTTCCGTCGCCGCGACCTCGTAGCTGTGCACGCGGTTGAACCATACGCCCGAGGGCTCCTTGCCGTAAGGCTGCTCGTCGGTGAGCGGCGCGGCGAAACCGCCGGCGTTCCATTCCTTGCAGCTCACCGCGCAGGCGTGGCAGCCCACGCAGGTGTCCAGGTCGATGACGAGCCCGAGCTTCTTCTTCGACGGCGGCGGCAGATCGGTCATTCGGGTTCTTCAGCGTTTGCGGGTGCTGATCAGCCAGACGCCGATCGCGAACAGGGCGATGCCGAAACTCACGCTCGGCAGCATGCCGACCAGCACCGGGATGATCGAACTTGCGGTATCGGCGGGCGCGACCGGATCGAACACGCCGAAGCTGATCAGGATCATCACCGAGAAGCCGAGCACGATGCAGACCCAGCCGGCGAGGAGTCGAACGGATTTCATGACGGGCTTCCTTCGCGCTCGGCCTTGCGACTGGCGCGGAACTGCGCGCCATAGCGCAGCGGAGCGTCGTCCGCTTCGCCCATGGCCAGCGGCGGGAACTGCGGCGAGCTTGCCTTCACCAGGCCACTCCTGGCGGACGTCGACGGCGAGATGCGTACGCGCAGGTCGAACCACGCGGCCTGGCCGGTGACGGGATCGGCGTTGGCGTAATCGCCGCGCGGGGTGATGTCGGAAATCAGGTGGTTGAGCAGGAAGCCCTCGCGGCCTTCCGGCGCGTCCTTGCCGAGCTTCCACGCGCCGCGTCGCTTGCCGATGGCGTTCCACGTCCACACGGTGTCGGGCTGCACGTTGGCCGCGAACTTCGCCTGCACCGTGATCGTGCCGTGGTGCGAGGTGACGTCGATCCAGTCCTCATCCCGGATGCCGTAACGCGTTGCGGTATCGGGATGCAGGTAGAGCCAGTTGCGCGTGGCGATCTGCCGCAGCCATGCGTTCTGCGAGCCCCACGCGTGGTACATGAACATGGGGCGCTGGGTTACGGCGCTGAGGGGGTAGGGGTGGTTCTTGGCTCCCTCCCCTGCTTGCAGGGGCGAGGCGGGGATGTTTGCGCGCCACTGGCGTGCATCCCCGCCGAGCGCCTCCGGGCTATGCCCTAAGGCCGTGGGGCTGGGGAGGGGTGCAGTGCACAGCGCAGGATCCTCGACGGACGCATCATCGCCGCGCACGTCCCGACCCTCACCCCAACCCCTCTCCCGGTCGGAGAGGGGCTTTGCAATCTGCGCGCCTTCAAAGGGCTCGTACCATATCGGCAACGGATCGAAGTACGTGGCCACGCGCTCGCGATGCTCATCCGGCGGCTGCACCGCACCGTGTCCTTGCGCGGCGAGGCGGAATTTCTGCAGCGTTTCCGAATACACCTGCAACACGATCGGATCGGCATGGCCGAGGAAGCCCATGTGCTGCGCCCAGTCGAGGTAGCCGCGATTGGCCATCTTGAAATAGCGCGCGTCCTCGGGGACCTCGCGGCGCCAGAAGCCGCCGTTCTCGATGTAGCGCTGCAACTGCTGCGGATTGGGCTGCCCCTTCGCCTCGACCTCGCCGTGCGCACCACGCCAGCCGGCGAGCAAACCCACGCCCGGCGCGCGTTCGTGGCGGACGATGTAATCGGCGTAATCGCGGTACTTCGCCGTACCGTCCTCGTTCGTCAGGCCCGGCAGGCCCAGTCGAGAGCCGAGATCGATCAGCACCGACTGGAACCCGCGAACATCGCGGCCTCCGCGCTGCTTCGCCGGCGGCGCTCCTGCGCGTCCCGCGCCCGCGCCACTTGCACATCCCTGTGCGGGGTCCAGCACCGGATGGCGGATCGCGTCGGCCGCGCCGTCGGCATCGGAAATCGGCCGGTCGAGCAGGCTGATCGCGTCGAAGCGTTCCAGGTACGTCGTATCGGGCAGCACGAGGTCGGCGTAGGCGACCATCTCGGAAGCGTACGCATCGGCGTAGATGATGCGCGGGATGCGGTATGCGCCGTCCTCGCGCTTGTCGGTGAGCCACGCGATGGTCTGCGCGGTGTTCATCGACGAATTCCAGCTCATGTTCGCCATGAACATCATGAGCGTGTCGATCGGGTAGGGATCGCCGGCCCATGCGTTGCGGATGACGGTGTGCATCATCCCGTGCGCGGACAGGGGGTACGCCCACGAAAACGCGTGGTCGATGCGTCGTGGCGCGCCGGTTTCGTCGACGACGAGGTCTTCCGGCCCGTGCACGAATCCCAGCGGCGCCGCATCCAGCACGCCGTTGGCCTGGCGCGCCTTGCCCGGACGATTCGGCGGCGGCAGCGGCTTCGGGAACGGCGGCTGGTAGCGGAACGAGCCCGGCGCATCGATCGCGCCCAGCAGCATCTGCAGCAGGTGCAGCGCGCGGCAGGTGTGGAAGCCGTTGCTGTGCGCACTGATGCCGCGCATCGCATGCATCGATACCGGACGGCCCTGCATCGAGTCGTGTTCGCGGCCCCATGCGTCCGTCCACGCGACCGGCAGCGTGAATGCGCGATCGAACGCGGCCTCAGCCAGTTCGCGCGCGATGCGGCGGATCGTGTCGGCGGGGATGCCGCAACGTTCGCTCACCGCGTCGGGCGAGTACTGCGGGTCGAGGTAGCGTTGTGCGACCAGATGGAACGCCGGCACCGCGCGGCGTCCGTCGCGCAGTGTGTACTCGCCGACCACGCGCGGCGCGATGCCGGTGTCGTTCGCGCGCGCGAAACGGTGCGAGTCGATCGCGCAGAGCGGATGGCCTTCGAGGTCGCGCGCGAACAGGCCGTCTTCCGGACCGCCCGGATCGTCCACCACCAGCCAGTGCGCGTTGGTGTAGCGCACCAGGTAATCCAGGTCGATGCGGTCGGCGTTGAGCAGTTCGTGGATCAGCGCGAAGGCGAACAGGCCGTCGGTGCCGGGGCGGATGCCGATCCATTCGTCGGCGATGGCGCCGTAACCCGAACGCACCGGATTGATCGCGACGATCTTCGCGCCGCGCGCTTTGAGCTTGCCCAGGCCCAGCTTGATCGGGTTGGAGTCGTGGTCTTCGGCCACGCCCCACAGCATCAGGTATTGCGTGTGCTCCCAGTCGGGCTCGCCGAATTCCCAGAAGCTGCCGCCGACCGAATACAGCCCGCCCGCGGCCATGTTCACCGAGCAGAAACCGCCGTGCGCCGCGTAGTTCACCGTGCCGAACTGCTGCGCCCACCAGCCGGTGAGCGCCTGCGACTGGTCGCGACCGGTGAAGAAAGCCAGCTCATCGGGATTGCGTTCGCGGATGGGCTTCAGCCAGGACGTCGCGATCTCCAGCGCTTCGTCCCACTCGATCTCGCGGAACTCGCCGGACCCGCGCTCGCCCACGCGCAGCAGCGGCTTGTCGAGCCGTGCCGGCGAGTAGTGCTGCATGATCCCGGCCGAACCCTTGGCGCAGAGCACGCCCTGGTTCACCGGATGGTCCGGGTTGCCCTGGATGTAACGGATCTGCCCGTCCTTCAGCCACACCTTGATGCCGCAGCGGCATGCGCACATGTAGCAGGTGGTGGTCCTGACCTCATCGCCGATGCTGGGCGAGGTGTCGATGGCGGGCTCGGGCTGGCGCATTGCGACATTGTGCCTGCGTGCGGCACGGTGCGACACAGGCCGTGTTCGCACCGCAACACGCAGTTGTGCGGCTTCTGCGGACATCGGCCACGAAGATCGGCGATGTCCGCGCCCATCACGTGGCCTGCAAAGGTGACCGCAGTATCGTAATCGTGCGGTTCAGCGGGCCGGGGTCACCCTGCTGGCGACCCGACGCTGGCGGCCGCCATGTCGCGGTGCGATCCTTTCCCTCCGCTTCCTCGACCGCGACCCATGGAACGCATCGAACGCATCCACGCCCTCCACCGCATCCTCAGCGCCGCGCGCTATCCGGTCACGGTGCAGCGGCTCCAGGAGGATCTGGAATGCTCGCGGGCCACGGTCTACCGCGACCTGGCGTACCTGCGCGATTACCTGATGGCGCCGGTGGTGGGCAACGGCGAGGCCGGATTCCGCTACGACCACAGCGAAGGCGAGCGCTTCGAACTGCCTGGGCTGTGGCTCAGTTCCGAGGAGCTGCATTCGCTGCTCGCCGCGCAGCAGTTGCTCGTGCGCAGCGGCGGTGGCGTGCTGTCCAACGCGCTGGCGCCGCTGCAGCACCGCATCGAGAAGCTGCTGGACGAACACGCCGGCGGGCGTCGCGTGCCGGTCGAGCGCGTGCGCGTGATTCCGCACCGCACGCGTCGCCTCGACGAAACCGCGTTCCGCACCGTCGCCACGGCGGTGCTCGATCGCAAGCAGCTGAGTTTCGAGTACCGCGCGCGCTCGACCGACGAGCAGACCCGCCGCACGGTCTCGCCGCAACGGCTTACGCATTACCGCGAGAACTGGTATCTCGACGCGTGGGACCACAACCGCGAGGCGCTGCGCAGCTTCGCGGTGGACCGCATCAGCGCGGCGAAACTTTCCGAGGAGGCCGCGCGCGACGTGCCCGACGAGGAACTCGACAAGCACCTGGCGTCCAGCTACGGCATCTTCTCCGGCACGCCGAAGGGTTGGGCGACGATCCTCTTCACCCCGAAGGCCGCGCGCTGGGTGGCCGACGAGCACTGGCATTCGCAGCAGCAGGGACGGTTCCTGCCCGATGGCCGCTACGAGCTGAAAGTGCCCTACAGCGCCGGCCGCGAACTGCTGATGGACGTGATGCATTACGGCAGCGACGCGGAAATCGTCGAGCCGCCGGTGCTGCGCGAACAGGCGCGCGCCTTGCTGCAGCTGGCGTTGAGCAACTACGAGCGGTGAAGGGCACTCCAGCGCCTTGGTAGCCCGGGTAAGCGAAGCGCACCCGGGTCAGGCGTTACCGCGGCGTTACCCCGGGTGCGCTGCGCTTACCCGGGCTACAAGAGCATCGCTCTGCCGGATCCGTCGCAGCCTCTGAGATAACGGCCCCGCAGGCTGTCTCCATCCAACGGAGACCCGCCATGCAGACCCGTCCCGACACCCATTCCGGCCTCGATGCCCTGATGCGCCACGCCGTCGCCATCGGCGCGGTCGTCGTCGCGCTGCTGCCGGCCGCGCGCGGTTTCAGCCCGACCTTCGGCTGGATGCCGCTGTGGCTGGTCGCGATGCCGCTGTGCGCGTGGTGGGCGCTGCATCGCTTCCGCCTGCCGGCACGCGAGTCCGACCAGGCCGCGCCGGCCCGCACGCGCCGTCGTGCCGGGGCCCAGGCGCGTCGCCGCCGTCCTTCGATGCTGCGCCGCCGCCACACGCAGGCGGCCTGAGCCGCGGATTGCCTGCTCTCGTAGCCGCGCCCCTGTAGCCCGGGTAAGCGAAGCGCACCCGGGTTGGGCGTGACGGGGTCCCGGGTGCGCTTCGCTTACCCGGGCTACAGACGTTCGGGGAAGGACCATGCAGGCCGCCGAAGCGCCGGGAGCGGACGCAACCGGCAAACCGGCGGTCTCTACGTGCTGTGCTAGCGTTCCGGGTCCACTCACGCACCCGGAGCGCCGATGCCGAAGCTGTCGACTGCCTGCCAGAGCCTGATGTTCTCCGCAGGCCTCGCGGCCGCGTCCATCGCCGGGGCCGCACCCAAGGAGTCCCCCGTGTCCGCCGATCCCTACGCCTGGCTCGAAGACGTCACCGCCGAGCGTTCGCTCGACTGGGTCAAGGCGCATAACGCGAAGGCCGAAGCCGAACTGGCGATGTCGCCGCAGTTCGCGCAGCTTCAGTCCGACATCCGCGCCATCCTCGATTCCGACGCCAAGATCCCCGGCGTGGAGAAGATCGGCGAGTACTACTACAACTTCTGGAAGGACAAGCAGCACGAGCGCGGCCTGTGGCGCCGCACGACGCTGGCCGAATACCGCAAGGACAAGCCGCAGTGGGAAACGGTCATCGACCTGGACGCACTGAACCGGGCCGAAGGCGAGAACTGGGTGTGGCACGGCGTGGACTGCCTGAAGCCCGACTACACGCGTTGCTTGATCGCGCTCTCGCGCGGCGGCGCCGATGCCGACGTCACGCGCGAATTCGACCTGTCCACGAAAAGCTGGGTGAAGGACGGCTTCTTCCGAGACGAAGCCAAGGGCGCGCTGGGCTGGATCGATCGCGACACGGTCTACGCCTACACCGATTTCGGTGCCGGTTCGATGACCAGCTCCGGATATCCGCGCATCGTCAAGGAATGGAAGCGCGGCACGCCGTTCGACACCGCGCGGGTGGTGTACGAAGGCAAGCCGACCGACATGTACATCGCCGCGTTGCGCGATCACACACCGGGGTTCGAGCGCGATTTCGTCAGCCGCACGCTGGCGTTCTACAACGATGAGTTGTACCTGAAGGATGCATCGGGCTCGTTGAAGAAGATCGACGCGCCCAACTCCGCCAGCAAGTCCGTGCATCGCCAATGGCTGCTGCTCGAGCTGCGCGAACCGTACGACGCACACGGATGTGCGAGTGCCGCGGGCGCAGGATGCGCAGGAGCGGCCGAAGCCGGCGGCAAGACCTGGCCGGCCGGCAGCCTCATCGCCACGCATTTCGACGATTTCATGGCCGGAAAGCGCGAATTCACCGCGCTGTTCACGCCGACCGAACGCACCTCGCTCGCGGGCTACACCTGGACGAAATCGCATCTGGTGCTGAACGTGCTGGACGACGTGAAGAACCGCCTCAGCGTGCTCACGCCGCAGGCCGGCGAATGGACGCGCACGGAATTCACCGGTGCCCCGACGTTCGGCACGCTCGGCGTCTCCGCCGTCGATGCGGACGAAAGCGACGCCGTCTGGCTCACCGCCACCGATTACCTGACGCCGACGACGCTGTCGCTCGCGCAGATCGGCGCGAAGCCCGAAGTGCTCAAGACCATGCCGGTGTTCTTCGATGCGTCGAAGGACGTGATCGAACAGCACTTCGCCACGTCGAAGGACGGCACGCGCGTGCCGTATTTCCTCGTCCGTCCGAAGGATCTTGCCTTCGACGGCACCGCGCCGACGCTGCTGTACGGCTACGGCGGTTTCGAGATCTCGCTGACGCCCGCGTATTCGGGCAGCGTCGGCAAGGGCTGGCTGGAGAAGGGCGGCGTGTATGCGGTCGCGAACATCCGCGGCGGCGGCGAGTACGGCCCGCGCTGGCATCAGGCCGCGCTGAAGGCCAATCGTCACAAGGCCTACGAGGACTTCGCGGCGATCGCGCAGGACCTGATCGCGCGCAAGGTCACCTCCACGCCGCACCTGGGCATCCAGGGCGGCAGCAACGGCGGCCTGCTCACCGGCAACATGCTCACGCAGTATCCGGACCTGTTCGGCGCCGTCGTCGTGCAGGTGCCGCTGCTGGACATGAAGCGGTACAGCCACCTGCTGGCGGGCGCCTCGTGGATGGCCGAATACGGCGATCCGGACACGGCCGACTGGGATTACATCCGCACCTTCTCGCCGTACCACCTGTTCGATGCGAAGCGCACCTATCCGCCGGCGCTGTTCATGACCTCCACGCGCGACGACCGCGTGCATCCGGGTCATGCCCGCAAGATGGCCGCGAAGATGCTGGACGCCGGCAAGGACGTGCGTTACTACGAGAACATCGAGGGCGGCCACGGCGGTTCGGCCAACAACGCCCAGGCGGCGCATATGAGCGCGCTGGCGTTCACGTTTTTGTGGAATGAGCTAAGCGGCAAGTAACGCAGCTTTTGCCCCTTCCCTGCGAATGCAGGGGGAGGTGGGGAGGGGGTGCCGTAGGCGCCGTCAAGCTCGACCGCTACACGGACTTCACCCCTCCCAACCCTCTCCTGCATTCGCAGGGGAGGGAGAAGAAGTCCATCAGTTGTCCAACGCACAACCGGACCCCATCCATGAACACGACTCACCTTCTGCTTTCGGCCCTACTCATGAGCACGACCGCCCCGACCCTCGCCGCCACCGCCACCCCGCCCGATGCGGCGAAGAAGCCGCATGTCGTCAAGGCGCCCTTCGGCGCCCAGCGCAACGACGAGTACTACTGGCTGCGCGACGACGACCGCAAGAATCCCGAGATGCTGGCGTACCTCAACGCCGAGAACGCCTACGTCGATGCCGTGATGGCCCCGCTGAAGCCGCTGGAGAACAAGCTGTACGAGGAGATCGTCGGCCGCATCAAGCAGGACGACAGCTCCGTTCCGTACCGCGAGCGCGGCCACTGGTACTACAGCCGTTTCGAAACCGGCCAGGACTATCCCGTCTACGCGCGCCGCCCCGGTTCCATGGACGCCGCCGAGCAGGTGCTGCTCGACGTGAACGTCATGGCCGCCGGCAAGGACTACTTCAACGTTGGCGACTGGGAAGTCAGCCAGGACAACAGGATCCTCGCCTGGGCCGAGGATGCGGTGGGCCGTCGCCAGTACGTCATCCGCTTCAGGAACCTGGAAACGGGCGAGGTCTACAGCGACCAGATCACCGGCGTCTCGCCGAACCTGGTCTGGGCCGACGACAACAAGACCCTGTTCTACGTCGAGAACGATCCGGAAACGCTGCTCACCGTGCGCGTGAAGAAGCACGTGCTCGGTACGCCGTCCTCGAAGGACGTGCTGGTGTACGAGGAAAAGGACGACAGCTTCTACATGGGCATCGATCGCTCGCGCGACGACAAGTTCATCTGCATCGGCGTGGAAAGCACGGTGTCCAGCGAAATGCGCTGCGCCCCGGCGAGCAACCCGGAGAAATTCGTCGTCCTCGCGCCGCGCGAACGCGACGTGGAATACCAGGCCGACCACCTCGGCGACCGCTGGGTGATCCGCACCAACGAAGGCGGCGCGTCGAACTTCAAGCTGATGACCGCGCCGTCCGATGCCACTTCGCGCACGCAGTGGAAGGAGTGGGTGCCGCACCGCGACGACGTGTTCATCGAAGGCTTCGAGCTGTTCGACGGATTCACCACGATCGCCGAGCGTTCCGACGCGCTGGAACGCCTGCGTGTGCTGAAGACCGATGGCAGCGAGGAGTACGTGAAGGCCGACGAGCCCGCGTATTCGATGGGCCTGTCGACCAATTCCGAACACGACACGCCGTGGCTGCGCTACAGCTATACCTCGCTGACCACGCCGGGCACGACGTTCGAGACCAACGTGCTCACCGGGGAGCGCAGGCTGCTCAAGCGCGAGCCGGTGATCGGCTACGACCCGGAGAAGTACGTCACCGAACGCGTCTGGGCGACCGCGCGCGACGGCGTGAAGGTGCCGGTGTCGCTGGTCTACAAGAAGGGTTTCGAGAAGAACGGCAAGGCCGCGATGCTGCAGTACGCCTACGGCAGCTACGGTTCCTCGACCGATCCGCGCTTCAACGGTCCGGTGGTGAGCCTGCTCGATCGCGGCATGGTGTATGCGATCGCGCACATCCGCGGCGGCCAGGAAATGGGCCGCAAGTGGTACGACGACGGCAAGCTTTTTCACAAGAAGAACACCTTCACCGACTTCATCGACGTCACCGACGACCTGGTGAAGCAGGGCTACGCGGCGAAGGATCGTGTCGCGGCCTACGGCGGCAGCGCCGGCGGCCTGCTGATGGGCGCGATCTCCAACATGGCGCCGGACCGTTACGCCGTGATCCTGTCGCAGGTGCCGTTCGTGGACGTGGTGACCACGATGCTCGATCCGACCATCCCGTTGACCACCAACGAGTACGACGAGTGGGGCAATCCGGAGAAGAAGGAGTACTACGACTACATGCTGTCGTACTCGCCTTACGACAATCTCTCGAAGCAGGCGTATCCGGCGATGTTCGTCGGCACGGGCCTGTGGGATTCGCAGGTGCAGTACTGGGAACCGGCGAAGTACGTCGCCCGCCTGCGCGACCTCGACCAGGGCCAGGCGCCGATCGTGTTCCGCACCAACATGGACGCGGGCCACGGCGGCAAGTCCGGCCGCTTCCGCCGCTACCGCGAGTTGTCGGAGATGTATGCGTTCATGCTCGACCGGCTGGGACTGGCGGGCGTTTCGGCGCCGGCAGTCGCGAAGTAGCGGGCGCCTTGAAGCCCCTCTCCCACCGGGAGAGGGGTTGGGGGTGAGATGCCGCTGCTTGCGAACCACCGGTTCGCGCGCCTTCGAACGCCCGAACGCCATGCGTTCGGGCCGGGAAGGGTCGGAGCACGGTAGTGCTCGCGCTCGCGATGCCCGCCTTCCTATGATTCCCCCGTGACAACACCCCCCGACTCCCCCCGGCACCGCCCCACGTCCCGCTTCCGCTGGGCCTGGTGGCTGCTCGCCTACGCGAGCCTCGCGCTGGGCATCATCGGCATCGTGGTCCCGGGCCTTCCGACCGTGCCCTTCGTGCTGCTGTCGGCCTTCGCCGCCGCGCGCGGCTCGCGGAAGCTGCACGACCGGCTGCTCGCGCATCCGCGATTCGGCCCGATGATCCGCGACTGGCAGGCGCACGGCGCCGTTTCGCGTCGCGCGAAGCGGCTGGCGGTGTCGATGATGGCCGCCTGTGCGGTGATCATGTTCCTCACCGCGCCGCGCTGGTGGATGGCCGCGACCGGCACGGCGATCATGACCGTCGTCGCGATATGGCTCTGGCGCCGCCCTGAACCGCCGTCTCCGCCGGGTGTCTGACGACCCATCGCGGGCTACACTTCGGGCATGAATCCCGTCCGACTTTCCGCTGCCGTCGTTTCCCTGGCCGCCCTGCCGCTGCTGTTGTCGGCCTGCGGCAACAAGGGCCCGTTGATCCTGCCGCCCAAGAGCGTGCCGCAGGTCGTGATGCCCTCCGGCGCGCCGCCCGCGCAGGATGCGCAGCAGATCGGCGATCCCAGCGACTCGCTCGACCAGGCCCCGACGGCCGGCGACACCAACGCCGACACGGACCTGAAGGACGAGGGCGACACTGATCCGCCCGAAAACACCGAATCCGACACGCCGTAACGGACCGCGACCATGACGCTGGGCTCCACGAAGCTGCGCTTCACGAAGATGCATGGCGCGGGCAACGATTTCGTCGTGCTCGACCTGCGCGGCGATGCGCCCGAACCCAGCGCCGCGCTGTGCCGCTCGCTGGCCGACCGCCACACCGGCGTGGGCTGCGACCAGATCCTGACCGTCGAGTCCGCCGATGGCGACGCGACGGCGGCGTATCGCATCTGGAACGCCGACGGCTCGTCCTCGCAGCAGTGCGGCAACGGCGCGCGCTGCATCGCGGCGTGGGTCGTGCGCGATGCCCAGGCGCGCGGCGAAACGCTGGGCGATGAATTCGTGCTCGACAGCCCGGTCGGCGCGCATGCGGTCACGCAACTGGACGGTGGACGTTTCCGCATCGAAATGGGCCTGCCGCGCTTCGCGCCGAACAGCATCCCGCTGCACGGTTTCGAAGGCGCACAGGACGAATACGTGCTGTACCACAACGATGCGGTGTTCACCTTCGGCGCGGTGTCGATGGGCAATCCGCACGCGGTGATCGAAGTGGACGACATCGATCACGCGCCGGTGGAAACCGTCGCGCCGATGCTGCAATCGCATCCGGCCTTCCCCGAATCGGTGAATGTCGGCTTCGCGCATGTGGAATCGCGCGACCGCATCCGCCTGCGCGTGTACGAGCGCGGCGTCGGCGAGACGCTCGCCTGCGGCAGCGGCGCATGCGCGGCCGCCGCGGTGCTGATGCGGCGCGGGCGCGTGGATCGCGACGTGACCGTCGCATTGCCCGGCGGCGAACTGCGCATTACGTGGCCGGCCGACGACGCGCCGCTGACGATGTCGGGGCCGACCGCATTCGTGTTCGAAGGGGAGTGGAACCATGACTGAAACCCAGGAAAAGCTCGGAGCCCACGAGGTCGCGGCATTCCTGCGCCGGCATCCGCGTTTCCTGCAGCAGTTTCCCGACCTGGCGATCAGCCTGGTGGTGCCGCGCGAGGAAGGCTCGGCGGCGTCGCTGGCGAGTTACCAGCTGGAAGTGCTGCGCGACAAGAACCGCGAGCTGTCCCGGCGACTGCAGGACCTGTTCGCCAACGCGCAGGAAAACGAACGCCTGTCGGTGCGCACGCACCAGCTCACGCTCGCGCTGATGCGCCAGCACACCGCGGCCGACACGCTGCGCGCGATGGCCGCCACGCTTGCCGAGGATTTCAACGGCGACCTGGTGCGTCTTGTCGTGTTCCAGCCGGTTGCGGGCCTGGAAGATGCCGAGTGGTTGCAGGTCATCGCGCACGACGATGCGCGCCTGCAGCCGTTCCGCGATTGCCTCGCCGATGGCGAGCCGCTGTGCGGCCGCCTGCAGCCGGAAAAGCACGCGCTGCTGTACGGCATGCGCGCCGAGGACGTGCAGTCGACCGCGTTGCTGCCGCTGCCGGGCGTGGGCCTGATCGCGGTGGGAAGCCGCGACACCAACCGTTTCTTCCCCGGCATGGGCACGTTGTTCCTGCGCATGATGGGCGAATCGCTCGCGACGGCGCTAAAGCGTTTCGAGGGCTGATGCTCCGCTGCCCGCACGTGGCTGTTCCACCTCTCCCGCACGCGGGAGAGGGCCGGGGTGAGGGCAGGCCGCGATGAGCGCCGAAGAACGCCCGCAGGCCCCCGTCGCCGACATCGAGGACTATCTCGCGCACCTGCAGGTCGAGCGCCGCATGTCCGCGCACACGCTCGATGCGTACCGGCGCGATCTGGCTTCGCTGGCGCAGTGGGCGCAGCACGAAGGCGTCGAGGTGTCCGCATTGCATGGCGAACAGGTGCGCGGCTTCGTCGCCGCCGAACATCGACGCGGCCTCTCGCCCAAAAGCCTGCAACGCCGTCTTTCGGCATGCCGCAGTTTCTATGCGTGGCTGGTGAAGCAGGGCCGCATCGCCGCCAGTCCGGCCGCGGCGATCCGTTCGCCGAAGGCGCCGCGCAAGTTGCCGCAGGTGCTCGATCCCGATGAAGCAAAAGCGCTGGTCGAAGTGCCGACCGACGCGCCGCTCGGGCTGCGCGATCGCGCATTGCTCGAACTGTTTTATTCCTCCGGCCTGCGTCTGTCGGAACTGTGCGCGCTGCGCTGGCGCGACCTGGACCTGAGCGATGCGCTGGTGAACGTGCTCGGCAAGGGCAACAAGCAGCGCAGCGTGCCGTTGGGCTCGCATGCGCGTGCGGCGCTGGCGGAGTGGCGCGGTTCGACGGGTGCGCCGAACGATGCGCATGTGTTCCCCGGTCGCGGCGGCGGGCCGATCACGCCGCGCGCCGTGCAGCTGCGCATGCGCCACCTCGCGCAGCAGCAGGGACTGTTCAAGCGCGTGCATCCGCACCTGCTGCGGCATTCCTTCGCCAGCCACATCCTGGAGTCGTCCGGCGACCTGCGCGGCGTGCAGGAGCTGCTAGGCCACGCCGACATCGCCACGACCCAGATCTACACGCACCTGGACTACCAGCACCTGGCGAAGGTCTACGATGCCGCGCACCCGCGTGCGCGCCGGAAAAGCGGGGAAGGCTGAACGGTTGCCCTACACGCAACCCCCGCGAGCACGCCGGGGCGGGGTTGCGGCCTTTTTCTGATTCGTCTCAGTTCTTCCGCCGTTCCGCGCTGATAGGTTTGCTTGCACAGGCAAGCATCTACGCGGAAACCGGGCATGGCCAAGAATTTCCCCCTGAATCCCAAGCACCCCGAACGCATCTGTTGGGGCTGCGACCGCTACTGCCCGGCCCAGTCGCTGGCCTGCGGCAACGGCTCCGGGCGCGTGATGCATCCGGCCGAAACGCAGGGCGAACACTGGTACGAGGACTGGGGCATCGAGCCCTCGCCGGAAAATCCGCGCATGGCGCAGTTGTAGGGCGCATTGCCGCAGGAGCGCGTTCGTAAGCGTTTCGTTGCGCGCACGCCGCCGGCTTGAACCGGCCCGCCCATGCCCCCACCGATGGGAAATCCCCCGGAGGTTGCATGGACCCGAGTCAGAACCCCAACGTTTTCCACGCCACGACCATCGTCTCGGTTCGTCGCGACGGCCACGTCGCCGTTGCTGGCGACGGACAGGTCACGCTCGGCAACACCGTGATGAAAGGCAACGCACGCAAGGTGCGACGCCTCGGCCGCGACGGCCAGGTGCTGGCCGGTTTCGCCGGCGCTGCGGCCGATGCGTTCACGCTGTTCGAACTGTTCGAAGCCAAGCTCGACAAGCACGGCCAGCTCACGCGCGCCGCGGTCGAGCTCGCCAAGGATTGGCGCACCGAACGCCGCCTGGGCAAGCTCGAAGCGCTGCTCGCCGTCGCGGACCGCGAAACCTCGCTGATCATCAGCGGCACGGGCGATGTCATCGAGCCGGAGGACGGCATCATCGCGATCGGTTCCGGCGGCATGTACGCATTGTCCGCGGCGCGCGCGCTGATCGCGCACACGCAGCTGGACGCGCGCACCATCGCCACCGAGGCGATCAACATCGCCGGCGACGTGTGCATCTACACCAACCGCAACGTGGTGGTGGAAGAGCTCTAGCGCCGGGATTCGGGATCGGGGATTCGGGATTCGTAGAGCCCAGCCCTGTCCCGTTCACCGCTCCTGCTTTCGCCAATCCCGAATCCCGAATCTCGAATCCCCCGAACATGCCCATCAAACCCGACACCTCCAACGCCACCATGACCCCGCGCGAGATCGTGCAGGAGCTGGACCGACACATCGTCGGCCAGCATTCGGCCAAGCGCGCGGTCGCCATCGCCCTTCGCAACCGCTGGCGCCGCATGCAGCTGCCGGCCGAGCTGCGCAATGAAGTGATGCCGAAGAACATCCTGATGATCGGCCCGACCGGCGTCGGCAAGACCGAGATCGCGCGCCGCCTGGCGACGCTCGCCAACGCGCCGTTCGTGAAGGTCGAAGCCACGCGTTTCACCGAGGTCGGCTACGTCGGCAAGGACGTCGAGCAGATCGTGCGCGACCTCGCCGACACCGCCGTCAAGCTTTATCGCGAACAAGCCAAGCAGCGCGTGCGCACGCAGGCCGAGGAACGCGCGGAGGAACGCATCCTCGACGCGCTGCTGCCGCGCCGCCAGGGCGCACCGACGGTGTTCGGCTTCAACGCCAACGAAGAAGCGAAGGACGAGCCCTCGTCGCAGGAGAACGAAACCCGCGCGAAGCTGCGCAAGCAGCTGCGCACCGGTTCGCTGGACGATCGCGAGATCGAGATCGAAACCGCCGTGAACGTCGGCGTGGACATCATGGCGCCGCCCGGCATGGAGGAAATGGGCCAGCAGCTGCGGCAGATGTTCTCGCAGGTCGCCGGCGCGAAGACGCACAAGAAGACGCTGCCGATCCGCACCGCGCGCACGCAGCTCACCGAAGAGGAAGCCGGCAAGCTCGTCAACGAGGACGAAGTGCGCGAGGCGGCGATCGAGGCCTGCGAGCAGCACGGCATCGTCTTCATCGACGAGATCGACAAGGTCGCCAAGCGCAGCGAAGCCGGCGTGACCGGTGGCGATGTCAGCCGCGAAGGCGTGCAGCGCGACCTGCTGCCGCTGGTGGAAGGTTCGACCGTGAGCACGAAGTACGGCCCGGTGAAGACCGACCACATCCTGTTCATCGCGTCGGGCGCGTTCCATCTGGCCAAGCCGAGCGACCTGATCCCGGAGCTGCAGGGCCGTTTCCCGATCCGCGTCGAGCTTTCGGCGCTGAGCAAGGACGACTTCGTGCGCATCCTCACCGAACCCAAGGCCGCGCTCACGACGCAGTACGTCGAACTGCTGCGCACCGAAGGCGTCGGATTGGAGTTCACGCCGGATGCGGTGGACCGGCTTGCCGAGATCGCCGCGCAGGTGAACGAGCGCCAGGAAAACATCGGCGCGCGCCGCCTGCATACGGTGCTGGAACGCCTGCTCGACGTGTTGAGCTATGAGGCGCCGGATCGTGGCGGACAGGCGGTGAAGATCGACCGCGAATACGTCGACAGCCACCTGGGCGAGCTGGTGCAGGATCCGGATCTGAGCCGGTACATCCTGTAAGCGCCAACGCTTCTGTAGCCCGGGTGCGGCCTTCGGCCTTACCCGGGCTACGGGAGGAGCTGCCTTATCGCGGCTCCACCGTCACCTCGGTCTTCACCGAAGTAGCAATAAAACAGTTCCGGTGTGCCGACTCGTGCAGCTTCTCCAACGCTGCCGCATCCGGCGCATCGCCCGCGAAGGTGATCTTCGGCCGCAACGTCACATGCGTCACCGCCGCGCGGCCTTCGGCGTTCTTGCCGAGCGTGCCGACCGCGTCGTCCTCATACGCGTCGACGGTGAAACCCTTCTTCGCCGCGACCGCCAGCAGCGTCAGCATGTGGCACGACGACAGCGCGGCGACCAGCATTTCCTCCGGGTCCACGCCTTCCGCGCTGCCGAAATACGCCGGCGCCGCCGAACCGGTGATGCGCTGGCCGCGTTCGAAACGCACGTCGTGGTCGCGCGGATAGTGTTCGTAGTCGAACGGCTGGCCGTTGCGGGTCCAGCGGATCGAGGCGGTGTGTTCGGACATGGCGGCGGCTTCCGTGTGGGCGGGCCGCCACCATGCCACAGCCGCGTCAGCGGGCGACAGCGTCGCCCTTGGTTGCAGTTCCTTGCGATGCGGCGGCCTTGCGACGCGCGGTGTCCTCGACGAGCTGCTCGCGCGCAGCCTGCTGCAGGCGTTCGATACTCACCTTGTCCGGCGATG
>Ga0102589_1001204_pt1 | contig 37840 bp, 36 predicted proteins | sample AraplaMF_Col_mLB_FD_76858 | JGI IMG/M metagenome (GOLD analysis project Ga0102589, IMG submission 76858) | Arabidopsis root microbial communities from the University of North Carolina, USA - plate scrape MF_Col_mLB | ecosystem: Host-associated > Plants > Roots > Endosphere | place: USA...
AGTCCACATGGCATAAAGTTCCCACATATGACCGAAATAGCCGTAATTAGAGAGCATGACCGGCTTATTGTTAACAACATTTTTAAGTAATTTAATAGAGAACACGGACTGTTTTGAGCTGTTGGGCGCATCCTCTACGATGAAATAAATGATACAGGCGGCAAGTAAAGAAAGGATGGAGCTGACTGTAACGACCAGTCTCCAATCTATTCCGTAAAAAAACACTCTAATTAAGTGTGGTAACGACGATCCAAGTGTCACTGCTCCTATCAATGTACCAATGGCAAATCCTTTCTGATTTTGGTACCATTGTGAAATAAATTTTACCGAAATGGGATAGATTCCAGCCAAAGCAATCCCGGTCAAAAAACGCAGAAACACAATTTGCAACGGAGATTGTGCGAAAATTATGCAACCATTTAACAAAGCCCCGACAACCGCACAAACGCCAAAAATACTTCGCGCATTGAATTTATCGGCCAGGCCTAAAGAAGAGCTTACTAATGCCCCTAAAGCAAAACCTATTGGTACTGCCGCAGTAATGAAGTTTTCAACAAATGAATCAAATGCCCATATTTTCTTTAATTCAGGGATTATTACTGATGTACTAAACCAAAGACTTAGAGCAAATACTTGGGAAACTGACACCCACCAAAGCGTCTTCCATTTTCTCATTAAATCACTCTCCCAAGTTTTTAATTATGCAATGTTCGCTCCCAGATGGGCAGTTCAGTTGAAAACGTAACCTTCGTTAATGCTGAAAAATCTTGGCCATCATTAACCTAATACGTACCATCATGAATAATTCAGGAAGCTCTTCTTAAAACATGGAATTAAACATTTCTGCCTTCTTGGGAATAAGGGGACCAACATTACTTTTTTCGCCAAGTTATCTACCAACCTGAATTCAATAACGGGTATAACCACTCCCACTTTTGATTTACAATTGGTATAGCCTTTTTGATTTTCGGCCCCCTTTTGCCTACTCAGATAAGATCATCACTGTAAGACATCATACTAGCAACACAATGACGTTATTGATGCTGAACTTGAGATTTCGTTTGAATAGCTTTAAATGCCTGATTCAAATCTTCGATAATATCCTCAACATCTTCTATTCCTATAGAAAGGCGGATTAAATTGGAAGGCAATGATGCTAACTTGCGTCCTTCGTCCCCTTGTTGTCGGTGAGTAGAAATAGTAGGAAGGGTAGCAACTGATTTTACACGTCCAAGATCAGTTGCTGTCCAAATAATCTTAAATTGATCCAGTAAATCTCTTGCAGCCTGATGGCCACCTTTTACATTAAAGCTAAGTAAATAGCCGTAGCGATTGATTTCTTCGCCATTTTCATCTTCACTATCAGCCAATTTCATTAAGCTTTTTGCAACGCTGTGACCCGGATGGCTTTCTAGTCCCGGATAGGAAACACACTCTACCTGGTCAAGACTATTTAAAAACTCGGCAACTTTCATTGCATTATCGCTCATCAAATCCACCCTTGATCGCAAACTTCTTAAATCATTTAAGACGAAGAATGCACTTATAGGTGATAGTGCCGTCCCATGATCTCGCATTGGGTTAAACTTTACATATGTTACAAAATCTTTTTTAATTTCTTCTGATAAAAAGTTACTAACAATTTCATTTTTAGAAATGATAGCACCAGCAATTACTGATCCGCTTGCTGCCATTGCTTTACTTACTGAATGGACCACAATATCTGCACCATGTTCCAAAGGTCTAAATAGAGCAGGAGTAGCCAAAGTTGAATCTACTATTACCGCAATCCCCTTTTTATGGGCAATTTCAGAAAGCGCCTTCACATCAGTTAAGTTTAGACTTGGGTTAGCAGGAGTTTCCGCATAGACAAAACGTGTATTTTCGTCCATTTTTTCTTCCCATTCATTGAGATCTAAAGAATCTTTTACCCAACGAATTTCTAAGCCTCGTTCTCCTTTGTAGCGTTCATTAAAAATGGTGAATGTGCCTCCATAACAGCGTGCATCGACTACAATATTAGCTCCTTCACAATTCGCTAAAAAAGGATTTGTTGCCATAAATACCGCTGCCATTCCGGAACTAGTTAAGACAGCACTAGTCTTTTCTGATAGTTTATATCCTTCAAGCATTGCTATCGTTTCTTCCACATACGTCAGGGTAGGATTCGTGATTCTAGTATAGATCCATGAAGGAATTTGCTGTTCTTGTGCAGCTTCCAAATGATTGGAATTTTCATATTGTTGTGCCGAAGACATGTAAATTGGTTCAATAATGCTTCCGTTATTCTCGAGTGCATCCTCTAAAGAATAAAGACCATGAACAGCTATCGTATCAAATTTCTTTTTCCTCATGTTTTCTCTTTTTTTCTCTACTCGTTCCACTAATTGTTTTCCTTTTTCTGCATAATACTGAACATTTTTTTCGATCATAGTCATTCCTCTTTTCCTCCCAGCACACTAAATTAATAACTTTACAAAACAATTGAAATGCTTTGATTTAATTATTGAAAAGAATTGTATCACGAAATCTTACAGTGGCGATAGAGAATACAGAATATTCTAACAACATTACAATTTATCTTAATTCTAATTAATTTTGTTCATTTTTATCGTTCATTTTTTCATTATTATTCATTAAGCTATATCATGAAAAAAGACCATAATGGGATCCATTAACAAAAACCAAAGTAAAGAAAAAAACGCATTTAGACACTCCTTTAATAGAGTCTAAATGCGTTTTTTCACTTATAATACTTTTTCTAAGAAGTCTTTCGCACGCTGTGTAGAGGGTGATGAGAAAAACTGTTCTGGTGGGGCGTCCTCAATTAACTTTCCGCCATCAAGGAATAGTATACGGTCAGCCACTTCACGTGCAAAGCCCATCTCATGCGTTACGATTAACATCGTCATACCGGTATCAGCAAGATTTTTCATAACGGCTAATACCTCTTTTACCATTTCCGGGTCAAGAGCTGAAGTAGGCTCGTCAAATAAAATTACTTTTGGATCCATTGCAAGTGCTCGAGCAATAGCAACACGTTGCTTCTGACCTCCTGATAGACGACTCGGATATTCATTACGCTTATCAAATAGGCCAACCTTCGTTAATAAATCTTCAGCCTTGTGGATAGCTGCTGTCTTATCCATTCCTTTTACATTAATCGGTGCGTATGTTAAATTTTCAAGCACCGTTTTATGAGGAAATAGATGGAAATGTTGAAATACCATACCAACTTCTTCGCGGATCTTCATAATGTTTGTCCCTTTGTCCGTTAGAACGTCACCCGCAATTGTAATCTTTCCACTCGTTGGTTCTTCTAATAAGTTTAAACAGCGCAGGAATGTTGATTTACCAGACCCTGATGGACCAATAATAGCAATTACTTCTTTTTCTTTAACTTCTGTTGAAATACCCTTAAGTACTTCGTTTTGTCCATATGATTTGTGTAAATCTTCAATTTTAATCACTTCTTCTCATTCCTTTCTCAATTCGTCTACCAAGGAACGTTAATACTAGCGTCATAATGTAGTAGATTACACCCGCAAATAGTAAAGGCTCAAGATAGCGATATGTTGAACCACCTACAATGTAAGCACGGCGCATAATATCAAGTGCACTAATAACCGTCACAACAGCTGTTTCTTTATTTAATGTAATAAACTCATTAACTAAAGATGGTAAAATATTTTTTACGGCTTGTGGGATAATAATATCTTTCATCATTTTCGCATATGGAATACCTAGCGCTTGTGCCGCTTCCATCTGTCCTTTATCAACCGCGTTAATACCAGCGCGAATGATTTCTGAAATATAAGCACCAGAGTTTAACCCGAATGCAATAATAGCCGTTGGAACTGGCTCAATTTGAATATCTAATAATTGTGGCACTGCATAATAGATAATCATTAATTGTAGTACGAGTGGTGTACCACGGAAAATTGATGTATAAAAATCTGCAAACCAACGTAAAACACTCACTTTACCAATTTTGCATAACGCTAGTAATATACCAACTATAAAACCGATGATTGATGCACCGATTGCAATTTGAAGTGTAACACCTATCCCTTTTAATATATAAGGAATAGAGGGAATGATAGCTGTAAAATCTAAATTCACAGTGCCCCCTCCTTTCTTGTTCTTTTTTCAGGAAATGAAAGATATAAGCGATAGCTCGAGATAGAGCTATCGCAGTAAACTTACTTATTTAACTTTTAACCATTTTTCTTCTAGCTCTTGAATTTTACCTTCAGCAGCTAATTCTTTTAATGCTTTGTTAATTTTATCTTTAAGATCGCTACCTTTTGGAACAGCGATTGCTTTAAAGTCTTCAGGTTGCTCTTTAACAGGGAACGCTTCTAGTTTATCGTTCGTATCAAGATAGCCTTTCGCTACACCACTTTCTACAATCCCAGCATCTAAACGTTTTGACATCATGTCTTGAACAATTTCAGGAATTCGAGTACGACCTTCAACAGTGGCATCTACTTCTTTTGCAATTTTATTACCTAAAGTTTCTTGGATAGAAGCGTTTTGAACACCAATTTTTTTACCAGCTAAATCAGCCTCTTTTTTAATGCCGCTATCCTTTTTCACGATAAACACTTGCTCTGTTTGATTATATTTATCAGAGAAATCTACAACTTTTTCACGTTCTTCATTAGGTGACATACCAGAGATAACAATATCAATTTTTCCGGCTTGTAGAGCTGGCACTAAACTATTGAAGTCGATATCTTGAACTTCTATTTCAGCACCAATCTTTTCACCAACTAATTTAATTAAATCAATATCAAAACCAATAATATCATCGCCTTTTGCAGCATCGACATACTCAAATGGTGCATAATCGGATGAAGTACCTACTTTTAATACTTGCTTTTGTTCTACGCCTTCGCTAGCATTTGAATCTTTATCGCTCGCCTTATCATCTTTTGCGCCACATGCCGCTAGTACAGCAATTACTAGCACGAGCATAAGCATGAAAAATTTGTTTTTCATATTCAACAATCTCCTTTTATTTATGTTTTATTGTCTATAAAACTCTTGTTCTTGAAAATAAGAGAATGGATATTTATTCACTACAGAGAATAAATATCTATCTGCTAATAAGATATACTCTTTCGAAGTAATAATCAAGCTAATCTGAAAATTTCCCGATAAAACATTATATACATAATTTTCTGAAAAATCAATCCATTTAGATTTACCACCTACAAAATAAGTTCCTCATCATAACGTAGGAGCGATTTCCGTTCCAGCTGGACGCTTCACTTGTACTCCCAACAACTATACATGGCGTACGTTTTAACAAAAAAAGACCCCGAAAATGGGGGTCTCAGATTATTAACTAACGCTACTCATGCGGGATAAGCTTGAAACAAGAGCCACACCCAAGGAAAGCGTCCACTCGGAGTGGAAATCAACCATTATTGCTTAATTCACATTTATGCCTTTGGAAGTTTGCCACTTATTTTATTTTTCATCTGCAAATAACTTTTCCTTTAGCTCATCCTCTCCGGACCCTTCTGCTAAAGGTACGCGCGATCGATACGCAGCTCGACATATTAAATGCCCTGCTACAGGAGCTGTTACAAAAACGAAGCCAATTCCTAATATTAAACGTACACTAACATATCCATCATGAACCCAAAAGTAAATAAATGCGCCTAATAGACATGTTAAGACGGACAATGTCGAACTTTTCGTTGCAGCATGTGAACGCGTGTATACGTCTGGTAAACGAATCATTCCAAATGCACTAATAACACTTACAATAGAGCCAATCAATATAAGTATAACTGCCGCCCATTCAATCATTTGATTTACGTTCAACAATCACACCTCTTTCAATATATTTCGTAAATGCAATCGTGCCGATAAAAGCTAAAATCCCTAATATTAATATCGCCTCTAAATACGCCTTTGTTTTCAAAATAATAGAGACGATAGCGATTGCTGAAAGTAGATTAACACCTATTGTATCAAGTGCAATAGCACGGTCAGGCAACGAAGGGCCTCGAATCACACGAAATAGCGACAACGCAATCGATACACTGAATAATGCAAGTGCCAAAAGTAAAATTTTATCAATCATTAACGTGTCACCTCCATGATCGCTTGTTCAAATTTTCCTATTGAACGAATGACAGCTTCTTTCGATTGTTCAATATCCATTGCATGAATATAAAACATATCTCCCTCTTCAGAAACTTCCATAACGACTGAACCTGGAGTCAGCGTGAGCAACAATGCAAGAGCTGTTATTTCCCAATCTCCTTTTAGCGCTGTTTTATACGTAAATATTCCAGGAGTTATAGTGAGCTTCGGCGTCGTAATTTGTCTTAATACGCTGTAACTCGATAATAGTAGCTCCCAATTAAAGAGCCATAATAATTTAATGATTGAAAACACACGTCGTAAATAAAATTGTGTGCCGTAAAAGCGGTGCATCGCATATAAAATCCCTATTCCGACGATAAAGCCCATTAGAAATGTCGAAAACTGTGGTACCACTTCATCCTGTAACAAGAGCCAAAGTGTTGCGATAAATAAATTCAGGATAAATTGCATCGCCATTATTCATTCACCTCACCTTGCCATGTTGTGCCATCAAGCACTGCATCAATATAGATTGATGGCGTATAGAGCGTCTCTGCCGCATCTGTTACGTACGGAGCCATCCATTCAGCTCCAATTCCTAAAGCAATTGTACAAGCTGCCAACAATGTTAATGGTAAAACCATACGCTTTGGTAACGGCTTTTCATCCTCTAGACTAATAATCGTTTCCCCAAAGAATGAGGAAAGAAATATTCGTAATAGTGAATACAAAACAATTAAACTAGATAAAAATCCTAGCCCTAGTAGAACAAAATTTCCGCCCTCAATAGCTCCTTGTCCTATTAAAACCTTACCTAAAAAGCCACTCAATGGCGGTATCCCAGCAAGGGAACACATGACAATAAAGAATAACCAGCCAAAAAGAGGGTAATTTCGAATAAGCCCACTCATTTTATCAATAACCGTTTCGCCAGTAACATACATCATCATGCCAACTGCTAAAAACAGCATGGCCTTAGCTACCATATCGTGCATCAAATAGTATGTTACACCCTGTAAGGCAGACTCGGTACCGATCGCTAGACCAGCTACTATAAAGCCAACACCAATAAGGACATTATACGAGGCAATTGTTCTTACATCTCGTCCTGCTAGTGCTCCCATACATCCAGCAATAATCGTCAGCCCTGCCATAATTCCTAGTATCATATGAGTCACTTCAGTATTATTCGGGAAAAGTAATGTAAAAGTGCGGACGAGCGCATAAATTCCAACCTTTGTTAATAATGCTGCAAAAAGTGCGGCTATAGCTGTTGGAGGTGCACTGTATGAGCCTGGAAGCCAGAAGAATAATAATAGGCCCGCCTTCAAGCTAAAGACAATTAAGAAAATAAGAGCCACAGTCGTGATCAGTGGGTCAGCTCCTAGCTCCATCACACGAACTGAAATATGTGCCATATTCAACGTTCCAACTGTTCCATATAAAAAAGCTAATGCCACTAGGAAAATCCAAGATGCAACAATATTAATAAGAACATATTTTAATGCCTCTCGCAGCTGGACTTTCTCGCCGCCTAAACTAATAAGTGCATAAGAAGCAAGTAACATCACCTCAAAACACACAAACAAGTTAAAAATATCCCCTGTTAGAAATGAGCCATTCACACCCGCTACCATAAGTAGGACAAACGGGTAAAAATACATCTTTTCAAAGCTCTTACCGATTGTAAAAAAGGCATATAACAGACAAATGGCTGCGACAATATTCGCTACTAATACGAGAAGCATTGCGAACGAATCAGCGACAAATAAAATGCCGAATGGCGGTGCCCAGCCACTAAAATCAATACGCATTACACCTTGTATTTGAATCTCTAGCAATAAAATTACACTAATAAAAGCAACAAAGCTTAATGTCACCAAACTAATGATGCGCTGCAAAAATACATTGTCACGTAAAAACACAAGTAAAATGGCCGTAATAACCGGCACGATTAACGGTAAAACAATTAAATTACTCATCCGGCGTACCTCTCAATTCATCAAAATTCGCCGAACCGTTCGTTTTATAAGCTCGGTAACCGAGAACAAGAACAAACGCCGTCACCGCAAAGCTAATCACGATTGCAGTTAATATTAATGCTTGCGGCAGAGCATCTGTGTAAGGACCTTCTGATTCCTCTAAAAGTGGCACATTCCCCTTCTTCAGTCCACCCATCGTTAAAATCAGTAAATGTGCCGCATGCGATAATACTGCCGTTCCTAAAATCACACGTAATAACTGTTTCGAGAGGATTAAGTACGTCGCAACAGCTACTAATACACCAACTAACACTAGTATTAAAGACTCCATTGGCTACTCATCCTCACTTATACTTAAAATAATTGTGACTACAACACCAACTACTGTTAAAGCCACGCCAGCCTCGAAAATGGTTACCGTCGAAAAGCCCATCTTCCCGAATATCGGTACATTTAAATAGCTATGTGTCTGCGTTAAAAACGGAACATCAAAAAATAGTGAGCCAATTGCTGTGCCCGTCGCAAGTAATACGCCAAGCGCAGCAACTTTTTTAAAATCAAAAGGCATCCCTTTATGCACTGTTTCAATGTCATACGCTAAATATAGTAGAACAATACCGGAGGCTAGCACGAGACCGCCTATAAAACCTCCACCTGGAGCATGATGCCCTGCAAAGAATAAATAAATTCCAAGGGTTAAAATTATGAATACGACTGTCTTTGTGACAGTACGTAAAATGACGTCATTGATTTTCATGATCCGTTTCCTCCTTTCGTGGCTTTAGCTTCGTTAATGTATACACTCCTAAGCCAGCAATCAGAAGAACGACAACTTCTAGCATCGTATCAAACGCACGGAAATCGCCTAATATGGTGTTGACGATATTTGAACCACCCGCCAGCTTGTAAGAATCATTAAAGTAAGTAGCTACTGGCTCAAAGCGATCGAAATGGACAACCGCTAAGCCTACTAATGTAACTGTGGCGCCCACGAAAATGGATATTATGACCTTAGACCATTGCATTTTTTTGCGGGAGGATTCAGGCATTAAATCAGGTAAATATTTAAAGCATAGAAGGAATAAAGCAGTTGTCACAGATTCAACGACTAATTGCGTTAATGCTAAATCCGGCGCACGGAAAATCACAAAGAAAAATGCGATTGAATAGCCAAGTACGCCATTCAATAACATTGCTGTTACGCGTCCCTTAGCAAAAATTATCCATACGGCAGCAAACATCATGACAAACACTAAAATGAGCTCATAGGACTCAATTGCGGAATCCTTCGCAAAATTAAATACAATCGCATCCGACCATATAAAATATCCTGCGATAAGGGCAACAAAGAATACATATATATAGACAAAATAATGCGTTAAATTACCTGTCATATAACGATTCGTAAGCTTTGCAGAACTATTTTCACCAAACTCAATCAAACGATTATAATACATATTAAACGTATATCTTTGTGGGAATATCCGATACAAAGGCTTCCAACTTTTTAACGTTTTAAATAAAATAATCCCTATAATAATGACACCAACAGTCATTAACAATTCAGCATTAATGCCATGCCAAGCATGAATATGTGGTGTTAATTCACTAGTCGATGGGAATGCTGGATAAATACTTGCCATAGCAGGCTCTAAAATATAATGCCCAAGTACATTTGGGAAGAAGAAAATCCCAACTACAAAGACGCACAAAATAATTGGCGAAATTAGCATACCTAACGGAGCCTCATGCGGTTTTTTATCCAACTTATCAAGCTGTAGTTTTCCGAAAAACGTTCGACTAATTAAAATCATACAGTAAACAAATGTAAAGATACTTGCTACCCATGCCACTATTGGAAATAATAGTCCCAAGTCAGAAATTGAAAATGCCTCTACATTACGAATAGTTAATACTGCAGCGAAAAACATTTCCTTACTTAAGAAACCGTTAAATGGAGGTAAGCCGGCCATAGAAAATCCACCAATAACTGCAATGGTGAAAGTTATGGGCATTAAGGCCATTAACCCTCCAAGACGGCGAATATCACGTGTGCCTACCTCATGATCGACAATACCGACCATCATGAAAAGTGCACCTTTAAACGTGGAGTGATTAATAAGATGAAACAACGCCGCAAAGCTTGCCTGCGTGTAAAGAACAGTATCTGCAGCATAACCGTAATAATGTGCTACTGATCCTAGTCCAAATAAACTCATAATCAAACCGAGCTGACTAACCGTTGAAAAGGCCAGTAACGCCTTTAAGTCTGTTTGCCGCACAGCATTAAATGAACCCCAGAACAACGTTACAAGACCAATCACACTGACTAGCCAGAACCAAACAGCCTCTCCTCCAAACACTGGAGAAAAACGTGCAACTAAATAAATCCCGGCCTTTACCATTGTTGCCGAGTGTAAGTAAGCACTGACAGGAGTTGGCGCCTCCATCGCATCAGGAAGCCAAATATGGAAAGGAAACTGTGCAGATTTTGTAAATGCACCGATTAGAATAAGGATTAACGCTGGAATAAACAATGTATGATCTCGTATAACCTCTACGTCGGCTACGATTTCACGAATACTAAATGTACCCGATGCCACATACAGCATCAAAAAGCCTGCAAGCATTGAAAGACCACCAAAAACGGTAATTGTCATCGCTTTTCTTGCACCAGCACGAGATGCTTTTCGATGATGCCAAAATGCAATTAACAGGAATGAAGACACACTTGTTAGCTCCCAAAATGTGTATAATACCATTAGATTATCTGAAAAGACGACGCCAAGCATTGCACCCATGAATAGTAATAAATAGCAGTAAAAATGGTGAAGAGATTCTTTCGTTGATAAATAAAATATAGAATATAAAATGACTAAACTACCTACACCCGTAATCAGCAAGCCAAAAATCATACTGAGTCCGTCGAGGTAAGTTGTGAAATTTATATTAAAAGAGGGAATCCACTCATATGTATGAATAAACGTTTTACCCTCGGCAATTTGAGGAATATAGCGCGCGAGTAAAAGAAATAGGATGAATGGAACGGATAAAACAAACCAGCCAAGATGTGCAACACGCCTTAGTCGCCTATAAAGTAGTGGAATAAGCGCAGCACAAACAAATGGTAAAAGTATCGCAATGAGAACTGTAACCAAGTGAAAACCTCCTACTATCAATTTCGTTCAGCAACTGTTTACTATAGTGAATGCGAAAAACTGTGATAACCGATAATAAAGTATTCCCAAATCTACTGAAGTTACTACTGTTTATACTTTATTTCGAACACAAAAATTCTATAGTAATTGCTGGAGACTCTAACTTTATTCAGCAAACGTTTACACTGAAAAAAAGTTAAGCCTTTTTGCCTCCCACCAGGAAGATGTAAGATCAATAAAGCTAATTAACATATCAGAAATTTTCTTGAAATTTGATTTTTTCACGTAATAAACTTGAATTGGAAAGTAAGCGGTATGTGTTGTAATAATAGACATTATAAATATAGACAAATCTAGATCATTCAACATTCAACATTCAACACATACTTTATGCAGAGAGAAGCTTTTGATGGTAGCACTGCATAAAACCTGGGGAGCTTTTTTAGCTATTTAGCTTCATAACCTGAGAAGCCAAAATAACCAATATTGCCTTAATCCTATAGAGAATGGCATGATTTTTAAACGAGATAATATGTACACACACAATGGCGTACCAAGTCACTTGACTATCTATTTAACTAACTGCATAATAGTGTGGCATATAGAGGCAATTGGTTTAAATGCACGAAATGCATAAATCAAATAACTGTAAAGTATAAAGATAACCCAGTTTTCTCAAGGTTTTCCCGATATATTGTCATTAACTTTTATACGTTTTTTAGTATACAATATAAATGAGCATAATGCACTGTATCAGCATCGATTTTAGCTGTTTTAGGATATTTTTTTCAAAATCGACAGTAGAATTAACAAAATAACAACATGATATGAGGTGTTAATTTTTATGAAGCATGTAAAAGGGCGTTTAGACGAAAGTATATTAGTTTGTGTTTACTATGGGCTTAACGGCGAGCGATTAATACGACGCGGTCATAAAATGGCTACAATGCTAGATTGTCCACTCTATATCCTTTCAGTCGATTCGCAACCCCTTGATGCCTTTGACGCAGAGAAGTCTAGCTACATTGAGCAATGGAAAAAGTTATCTGATGAGCTTGAAATTGAAGAGTTCATATTACAAGATAATGAAAAGCGTCCAATACAAAAGGTTATTGCAGAAGTGGCAAAAAATTACGGAATTTCTCAAATTATCGTAGGCCAAAGCGCACAAAGCCGCTGGGAAGAGATTACAAAAGGTTCCTTCCTAAATGTATTATTAAAAGAGGTTCCTTTCGTTGATTTTCACATCGTGGCTGTCCAACGTCCAACTGACGATGATGATGCAAACGATACATATGAGAAAGGTGTACGTGCTTATTTAATTCAAGAACATGGAGACTTTAAAGTAGCATTTACATGTCCTAAATATGTATCCATTGAAGGGATATTCTTCAAAGAGATTGGTACTGACTTTGATAATGGTATTTTTAAATTTACTTACAACGATAAAATGCATGAAGTTCACATATCAGAGGGCTATATACTAGATAAGGGAAAACTTCCATCTGAATTTTTATCACCATTACGTCAATAATAAAAACGCGTTTCTCTAATTTGAGAACGCGTTTTATTTATCGATAAAATAATAAATATAAATTAAAGTGAAGCATTAAACAAAAGTTGATTTTCACTCCGAGCTGGCGCTTTCCGCGGGCTTGGCTTCAATCTCCTCGTCACTACGTTCCTGCGGGGCTTTCAGCGCAAGCTCATCCCGCAGGAGTCGCCACTCTACGTGAAAAATCAACAGTTCCTCATCAATAGTTTGAGTAGCAAGCTGAACCAAAATAGTATAATAACATTGATTAAAAAAATTTATTCTCCCAAAACAAGCCTCACCTTGGAGGGATGAGGCTGTTCTGATGCTCCTCCACCATACAACTTATGATTACACCGCCGAAGCTGGCTTATCCTTAGGTAAGAAAAAGGCTACTAGTAATAATAATGGTAGCAAAGATACAACCATCATCGTAAAATCAATCCCCCTATGATCCATCAATACACCAATGACCATCGCACCTATTGCCCCCATTCCGAAAGCAAAACCAGTTGTTAAACCAGCCATTGTACCAATTTTTGTTGGAACAAGCTCCTGTGCGTAAACCACCGTTACCGAGAAGCTAATCATAATGAGTGTACCGATAATCACTAAAAATATAACGGCTGCCCATAATGGTACATATGGCAACGCTAAACAAAATGGCATCGGTACAACAACGGACAGTAAAATAACATTTTTTCTACCAATTCGATCTGATAATGAACCCCCGAAAAATGTACCAATAACGCCAAATGCCATAAAGGTGAATATTAAAACTTGGCCTAGTTGAAGGCTAACCCCATAATGATTCATTAAATAAAACACATAAAAACTTGTAATATTAGTAGTATAAAATGATCGCGCAAAAATAATAGTAAACAGTAACGTCAACGCAATGCCAACTTGTTTCTTCGTTAATGGAGGCAAGTTAGAAACTAATACTCGTTTTTTCTTTGCCATACGTTCTTGCTCCAACTGTTTTTTATACCACTTTGCAATTTTACTTAACAGTAGAATACCTATTACCGCCACTACTAGGACAATTGCTGCACCACGTTGTCCAAAAATAGCGAAAACATAAGCGCTAATTAATGGTGCAAGTGCTTGCCCAGAGTTACCTCCGACTTGATAAATCGATTGAGCAAGTCCTCTTTTTGAGCCTGCTGCCATAAATGAAACACGTGAACCCTCAGGATGGAAAATAGCTGAGCCAAACCCTAAAAATAGTACTGCAATAATTATTATCCAATACTGGGATGTGAACGCTATAATGGCTATGCCAATAAATGAACTAATCATACCAATTGGTAAAGCATAAGGCATCGGCTTTTTATCGCTAACAAAACCTACAACCGGTTGCAAGGCAGAGGCAAACATATTTAATACAAACGAAATAAGACCTATTTGAGTGAAAGTTAACCCTAAATCACTCTTCAATATTGGGAACATCGCTGGTATAACAGCTTGCATCGTATCATTGATAAGATGGGCAATAGCTATTGCTATCATAATTGGATACACTGGGTTATGAAGATTTCCGTCTTGTTTCATGCTGCCACCTCACTTTCTAAATTATCTCAAAATTCGTTTACAAATGATTGTCGCATACTATTGACCTTTTTGCACAAGCTATTTTTCAATAGCAGTTTAAGGAGTTGATTTATGTATGGACAATTTTTTTCACGCTCATTTTTGGGAAATGATACTTAGAGCAACACTTTCCTTTTTCGCACTACTGATGGTAGCCCGTATTCTTGGAAAAAAACAGCTTGGTCAGCTTACATTTTTCCACTATACGACAGGTATCACATTCGGTTCGATTGCTTCTGAAATAGCAGCACAGGCAGAAACGCCATTTTTAGATGGTCTTATTGCATTATTTTGGTGGGGCGTATTAACTTATTTGATGACTATCCTTACGATTAAATCTAAAAGAGCTCGTGTAATTGTTGATGATAAGCCGACAATCCTTATTCAAAATGGACTTATTTTAGAATCTGCCTTAAGAAAAAATCGTTTGCATATGGATGAGTTAACGATGATGCTACGAGAACAAGCGGTATTCTCTGTACAAGATGTGCAATATGCACTACTTGAAACTACCGGTAGGCTTAGTGTGCTACCAAAGCCTGCTGAACAAGCGGCTACAAAACAAGATGTAAAGGCCGATGTAACACCACCAACTTATATTCCAACAGAAGTAGCATCAGATGGGCAAATTATTTATGAAAACTTAGTTGAACTTGAATTGACGGAAGAGTGGCTTATGAAGAAGTTAAAAAAACAAAATGTCCAATCCGTTACAGATGTCTTTTTTGCCCAAGTTCAAGCAAACGGCTCCTTATATATAAGCTTGAAGGATAAAGCAAGACGATCAAGCCCTTAACAGCTTGTCTCGTCTTGCTTTATCTATTTTTACAATATTTATCGGTTTCACAATGCCGATTCGTTTTTGTTGGCCCGCCGTGGGCTTGAGAGCGGTGTTCCCGCCCCACTCCTTGTAATATCTTTAGCTTCCTAAATCGAATTCGAAGATTAGAAAACTTAGGGGTTATTGATCGATACACTATCCAAATAAACCGAATTAAATTAGGAATAGTTTAGAAAAAAAACATCAACTCAATAAGAATCTACCAAGTTGATGCTCTTAAATATAATTAAGTTGTTTAAAAACAAAGTACTTATGTATTTCAACAAACATGGAGTTCTTGAGGACCGACACGATGTCGGTCATTTCGGTAATGCCACCGGACGTGGCGTTCTTAGACTAAGTTCCTCTATTTCAGCGGGTGTTTGGAAACCCGCTGAAATAAGTTAAATTTTCGCCATCGATGCGTTTTTCTTCATCGTCAAAATTCCTATACTCATACAAATTATCGTGATCACTAATATTATAGATAAACTCCACCAATAATCCGACATCTCCATTGTACCCCTCATTAATTGAATACCATATACCGGTAATTTCCACGGTGATATTGTCCAAAATGCACCAACTAAAGCATCCACTATTTGCCCAATAAATATGAACGCGAATGCACACGTTGTTGCTACCACTGTTGTAAAAGCTGCACTCATCATTAATGTCACTGCTATTACGAAGAGTAGCCAAGAAAAATACGTGAAAAAGCTTGCCATAAGTGGCCCTATCTCAAATGTCCCATAAAGCACGACCGTATAGTATACGCTCGCAGCAAAACCAGCTAAAATGCTAATGAAGCTAACAGTACTCATGACGATAAATTTGCTCATAAAATAAGCACTGAACGATATAGGACGTACATACAATAAAGTAGCCATTCCACTTGCTCTTTCCTTACTAATAGCTCCTACAAAAGAAGCCATTAATACGAGTAAACCTATCGTTTGAAATTGCCCAATGGAAGCTTGTAATAGGTCAACTGGCATTAATTCCGGCATCAACATTTCAAAGCCTTCTGGTACGTTACCAACAGCATTTAAAATATCCATCATGTAATAGTTTGTTAGTGGATCACTCATACCGAGCAATGCAAATACAAGAGGTATCCATAAAAATTTCCAACTTCGCCAAGCTTCTCTGAATTCCTTTTGCAGAAGCACAGTAAATCCTCTCATATTTTTCTCGCCACCTTCATGAAAATCTCTTCAAGTGATGCTGTTTGTCGCTCCACTTTTCGTATTTTATAAGGACTACTACTTAAATATTGAAGCAGCTCTTGCATACTCGGCTTCGCATCAATAATTTCTATATAAACATTGCTGCCCCTTGCTTCTCCAATAAGTTCAGATTGACTAGCAAAAAGTTTTGCCTCTTTTTCAGTGCTAAATTCTACAACATAATTTGGTTCATCGAAACGTTGTCGAACTTCACGTAATGTCCCCTGTTCTACTAGCTTCCCATCACGTAAAAACAATAATTGATCGGTCATCTCTTCGGCATCATTTAAAATATGCGTCGAATATAATATAGTTGTTTCTTGTTGTAAGCCCTTCAATAAATCAAGAACTTCCCTACGACCTACCGGATCCAATGCAGACACAGGTTCATCCAACAACAGTAATTTAGGCTTATGCACAATTGCCTGGGAAATTCCAAGCCGTTGCTTCATGCCACCAGAAAATGTAGCAATCTTCTTATTTAAATCCTTACCTAGACCTACAAACTCCAATGTTTTTTGTGCTTCTAATAGTGCCTTTTTTGCAGGCACACCATTTAACTTTGCAGCCATTTCAGTAAACTCTAACGCACTTAACCAAGGATGGAATTGCGGATATTGCGGCAAGAAACCAATATTAGCTCTTAAATTACCATCCAGCATTTTTACACTTCCAGAGGTTGGTTTTAATAAACCTGTTAGCATCGATAATGTGGTTGTTTTACCAGCGCCATTAGGTCCAATTAAAGCTGTTGATGTATTTTTTTCTAATGTGAACTCGATTCCGTCCACAACTACTCTCTCTGCAAACTGCTTTGTAAGTCCTGTTACCTGGAATAATATCGTCATGATTGTTTTCTCCCCACTACAAAGTACGCAATTGATCCAATAATATTTGTAAAAATAATAAGAAACACCCATAAGATCTTAGGACCATTTGTTGCATGGATTTTACGTAAATCTACTAGAGCTACAATCATTAAAATAACTTGGACCACAATTAGTGGTGCTATGATTGCCCATGGAACTTTCGCTAACTCCTCCATCATACAGATCACCTCATATTTGTTATATTATTACTATAACAGAAACTGTTCTAATATGTATAGCACAATTTTATGTATGTTGGGAATATGTAAAATTGTTTATTCTGTTAGAGGACTATTAAATGTTATGTTTATCGACTAACTAAAAAAGAAGATGTACCAAAGTTCGGTACATCTTCTCATTTATTTATATAACTTCTGCAAAGCATCTGCCATTTTTGGTCGAATTGTTACTTGTGGACGCGCAGTCTTTACAGCCACTTCCGCTTCCTCTAGAGAATCAGTCATGCCAAGCTCCATTAGTACAGCAGTGGCTGCCACTCCTGCACGGCCTCCTCCACTTCCACAATGGAAGTACACCGTCTGCCCGCTCTCATAGGCTGAAACAATTTCTTTCGCAACTTTTTGAATAGATGGTGCTACTTCTATGTCCTCATCAGCAATTGGCATATGCTTGTACACATATGAAGCCGCTTCCTTCTCCTCATTAGATAAACCGTTTACGCGAACATCAATCACAATATCCACCGTTTCTTGTTCAAAAGCTACATCTGCATCTTTCGCACCGCCAAAGAATAATCGATCCTTCACTAATACATCGTAATTTTTCTCCATTGTATGCACACTCCAAACGACTATTTAAGTAAATGCTTAATATCATCAAAGTATGGAAGAGCTGTTAATGCCCCTGCTTTAGTAGCTGCCAAAGCACCTAGCTTATTGCCAAAACTTGCACAACGAACAAGTTCTTCCTCTGTTGTAGGTAAACCATTGTAATGAACATCGCGTAATACACCAGCCATAAATGCATCTCCAGCACCTGTAGTATCTACTGGCACAACCTTTTCTGTTGGTACATGGATAACCTCACCATTTAATACCGCATATGTGCCATTTTCCCCTACTGTTACTAAAATAATAGGTACTAAATAGCTGTTTAATTGCTCAATTCCCTCTTCCAAGCTCGTTGTTTCTGTCAGGAAAAATAATTCCTCATCAGTGACCTTTAAAATATCTACGTTCTCGAAAAATGACGTGATCGTCTCACGGCAAATCTGCTCACTGCTCCAACGTAGAGGGCGAATATTCGCATCCATTGCGATAATTGCACCTTTTTCTTTTGCCATCTCTACAGCAGCACGTGTTGTATCAAGGGCTGTAGGGTGGAACATAGTTCCCGAGCACACTGTTAAAGCAGATGCATGTTTAAAAGCTGCTTCGTTTAATTGCGTTGCTTCTACTTGTAAATCTGGCGTCTCATCGACATAATCTTTAAAAATTCGCTCGCATGCCTCTGTTAAATGAACATAGACACCACTAACACGCTTCGCAGGGTCAAAAACCGCATAATCCAGGTTTACCCCTTCTTGTGCAAGGCCATCTCGAACGAATTGAGAGCCTTCGTCGTCTCCAGTAATCGTAATTAATGCAGACGGGGCACCGATACGGCTAATTCCCGCAGCAACATTTACCGTTGCACCGCCCATATATTTAGTAAAAGATGTATTTGTTACATCATCAGCGATATAGTCAATAAAAGCATCTCCATAAACTAAAATATAATCCTTATCTTCCTTTGTCATTGTTGTCCTCCCGAAACTCTAGTCTTTATAGATTAACACGAAATCAGATATCGTATAAAGTTTTAAACTTTCGGAAAAATAATCAAATATGGCTTAGTGTAATTGTAGCTGTCGCTTTGCTTTCGGGCAGATAAACAATACGGTAATAATGCCGTCAGAATATCACCATTTATTCAAAAACTTGAGTCATCCTTTATCTTTGTTATACTTGCCTATAGAAAGGTAGGGATTTTGACAATGAGTATTACAATTCGACAAGCGCAACCACAGGATGCCCATGCCGTTATACCACTAATTATTGATGCGATTGGTGAAATTGCCAACCGTTTAACAGGAGAACAGACAGCTGAAGCAGTAAAACAAGAACTTACTGTACTATTCAAGCGTGAGGATAATCGACATTCCTATTTAAATACTTTTGTGGCAGTTGAGAATGAGCAAGTACTAGGAATTCTTGTTTACTATAATGGTGTCGAAGCCATTCATATGGATGCGAATCTCGTAAAATGGCTTGAGGAAAAAAATGCACCATCCATCATTATCGATAAAGAAGCTCATGAAGATGAATATTATATTGATACTATTTGTGTAGCACCAGAAGCTCGTGGTAAAGGAATAGGAACATTATTACTGCAATTTGCCATAGAGGAAACACAAAAACGGGGCTATAAAAAATTATCATTAAACGTTGAAACGCAAAAAGAGGGCGCTCGTCGTCTTTATGAACGTATGGGCTTTGTCATTACAGAGCCATGGTCCATAATCGATGAACCATTTCATCATATGGTGAAACAGTTTTAGGAAGTGAAATAAAAAACATGAAAAAGAATTTAATTTATCCTCTTTTGATTGTCATTGCTTCTAGTAGCTACGGTGTACTATCGACAATTGTCAAAGTAGCTATGCAGCATGGCTTTACAACAGGAGAAGCAGTATCGAGTCAATATATTATTGGCTTTATGCTTGTTGCAACTATTTTTATAATGACACAAAGACAATTACCGAGGCTTTCTAAAAAGGGACTACTTATTTTGGTGTGCGCCGGGATATTTACCGGGACTACAGGAATTATATACGGCGAATCATTAAAGTATCTACCAGCCTCTCTTGCAGTAGTAATGCTCTTCCAATTCACGTGGATAGGCTTATTAATAGATTGCGCACTTCATAAACGCTTACCAAGTCGGACTGAAGTGATTTCAATCATTGTATTATTTGCTGGAACTATTTTAGCTGCTGGCGTACTCAATGTAGATTTAAGCGGTATTGCTATTCAAGGCTGGCTACTAGGATTTGCTGCTGCCTTTACTTTTGCTTGCTTTATCCAATTTAACTCTCGTCACGTGGAGGGTATTACAACGACATCACGCGTGTTGATTGTTTCTTTTGTCGCCCTTATCATTATTGGTATTTTCCTAAACCCTGAAGTTCTATGGAACGGTAAATTATTTGCCGGTGGATTATGGAAATTTGGACTAGCATTAGGACTCTTCGGTATTATTTTGCCGATTTATTTATTCTCTATAGCAGTTCCAAAAGTAGGAGGAGCTCTTGCCTCTATTTTAAGCGCTATGGAGTTACCCGTAGCTGTAACTGTTTCAGTTATTGTTTTACATGAACCTTTAACTTTTTTACAAATAGCGGGTATTATTTTGGTTATTCTAGGTATGATGCTACCAACAATACTTTCGCAGCGACGACAAAGGGATAAATCTTTAGAGCCTAATAGTAAATCAATACTTTAATCTAAAGGGAGATGTATCATATTTTTTAATACATCTCCCTTATTTCTTTATTAACTTTTATAAACCAAGCACTCGAGTTAAGATTTCATCTGGTCTAAAATTACCGTTACCATCGCCTAGTACAATATGTATCCTTAATTTAAAGTTGATAAAAGGGATAAAGCCACTTTGGGCAGATGATAAATTACCAACTCTTTTTTATGTGGGGTGCTACCACATCTATAAATTATTTTTTTCTTTATAAAATATTATATTTACAAGCAAATTTAATACTAAAAAAACTAGTATAAATAGACCCCAATATGTAACTAGATTCTCATACCCCAACAACATTACTCTATAAATAATTTTATGTATAACTACAGTTAATAGTATTAATACACAATTGATTACAGATAATGCTATGATTTTTTTCATCTTATTCTCTCCGCTCTATATGAATCATTCTATCTGATCGTTCAGCTACTTCTTTATCATGAGTTACGCAAATTATTGTTTTTCCCAAATCTTTTAAATGCTTAAATAAATTCAAAATCACTTCTTTATTTAAATCATCAAGATTTCCTGTTGGCTCATCTGCTAATATTATTTCGGACGGTTTCAGCATCACTCTTGCTATAGCAATTCTCTGTTGTTCACCGCCACTTAACTGGTAAACTTTCTTTTCTAAATACGTAGCATCCAATCCAACTTTTTCTAAATTATTTATCATTATCCCATTACTAAAATTGTTACTATACGCCTGTGAAATTAGTAAGTTATCTTTAACTGTTTCATTATTCATTAACACATAATTTTGAAATATATATCCGAATTTATACCTTCGCAAATACATAGTATCTTTACTATTCGGATTTAAATGACCGTCTATAGAAACAGTACCTTTTTCAGGCTTATCTAATAGGCCAATCATATTTAAAACTGTCGTTTTACCTGCACCACTTTCACCTATAATAGATACAAATTCCCCTTTATTAATGCTCAGTGAAAAATTTGCAAGTATAGTTTTCCCCGAAAAACTTTTACTTATATTTTTGAGTTCAATCATTAGATACTCAATCCCCTTTTACTACTTTGTTTGTATTTTTCTCGTTCGAAAACTTGATAGATATATTTAAAAATTGAAGTTCTAAAAACAAAATTCCTAAAAGCAGAAATGTAACATTAGTACTTTTGAAGAAATAAAACACCAATGCAGCTGCGAAAATATTAGAGAGACTAGCTATAAGAATAATAGTTTTATTTCGTTTCCAATAAGAATAACCGAACAAATATTTAAGGGTTAATTGATAAAGATATGCATTATAGTAAGACCAAACATATGCAATAAAAAGTATAAATGAAAATATAATAACAATAGTTAAACCAATTAGTTGTTGAAACAATTCCCACTTGAGTTCAATTATTTCTGCACTTGCTTCGTCATAAACAGATACTACGTTATTTATTTCTTTGACGTTTGCTTCTTCTAAAGATGAAGAAATATTTTCATAGGCATTTCCATTCGAATTATCTAAGATAAATAATGAATGTGTCGCATACGCACCTATAGTAGAAGTATCTAAGCTATCAGTGTATAACATAGCGATAGGGTCTATAACTCTATTTTTTTGGTTTCCTCTATAATTACTATATGTAAAATATTCTTGTCCTTTTTTAGTATAGATTATATTAATTTTCAAATCGTCTATTTTCTTTTCAATTAATGGTTGAGCGAGTTCTTTATTATACATATTGACAATTTCAACGCTTTGGAAATAAAACCATTCTCTATACGAATTCGCAATATGCTCTTCGATAACCTTTAAATGTTCAGGTACTAACACATTCAAGATGTTTTTATCCTTATTCAACTGCTTATTAATCGGCACACCACTACTACTTTGAATCGGGTTAACTTTGAGATAATTTTCATCTATAACAATACTTCGTCCATGAGGGGTATAAATATCATTCGTATTTTTAATACCTGACATATAGCTATATATAGGCTTTCCATCTTTATAATCAATAACACTAAATTTTTCGGCTTCTATGAGAAAGGCCTGATTGTTTTTTTTGATTTTTTCATAAAAGAGACTTAATCTATCATTTAAATCTCTATCTAGTTTTAGATCATCCGAAATATTATTATTTAGCACACCCACTTGAATACGAAATACATTTTGGTTGTCATCCCAGTAACTTAAACTATTTAATTTATTGGTTAAATTATTATATTTCATAAAAGAAAAACTAATCATACTAAAAAGAACAATAGATACTAACGTCTTTAAAATAATCGACATCCACTGAATTTTTCGAAATGGTAAAGCGCCTTTAACACTATGATGATACTTATTAAATTTAATAATTAGTAAAATACCTAGTAATGTAACAAATAGAAGAATCATTAAAATTGAAATATTCACTAGTATGAACAGTGGGAAAAAATCTTTTAAAAGGTGCACTTGTTTAAAAATTACTGAAATTATAATTATTCCAATCGAGAATAATGTGAATATAATGAATAAGAACCTTAAAAAGGGACTGAAAAAAGAACATACAATTTTCGCTTTCGAGTACCCCCATAGATAATACAACAGTAAAGTTTCCCGTTTTTGGATTAAAAAATAAAACATTCCTATTATATAAATAACAAAAGAAAAAATAACAATCATTAATAAAGAAATATTTGTTAATACTAAACTACTTATATTTTCTTGTTTGGTTAGTACCTTACCAAATGGGGAGAATTCTTTAGTAAAAGAATGGAGGATTTCTTTATCTAAACTACTCAAATAAAACTCATTTTTAAATCCTACATTTTTTATTTGTTTAAAGTCATATATATGAAATTCCCAATTAGATGATGGGAAATAAAAAATACCTGATTGATTTATTTCATCTTCTTTTAAGTGATTAGCGATAAAATGCTTTCCAATCGGAAATTCTCCAGATTTTAAGTTTATATACGAATCTTTTAAAACGTTCGTAGAGTATATATTTAAAGAATTGTCGCTTACAAAATTATATTGAGAAATATTAATTTTATTTTTCTTTGAAAATTCAACTAAATGTTCAATAAATTCATTTTCGTTGAAGTTTATTTTGGCATAACTATAATCAATCATAACAATTTGATTTCTTTTATATAAAAAATCAACTACTTTATAATTCGAAAATAACGAATAACTGAATATATTTGATGTGATTATCACGATAGTTAAAAATAGATATATTATTTTTTTCATAAATATATCCTTTCAATAAACACAAAGTATAGGAAAAATCCCTACACTTTGTGTTTGTTTAATATTTATTTAACATTCCAATTTGCTGTGTTACCCCAAAGTGAAGATTTAACCCACACATACGCTAAGTTACCTGGTGCTTGCCATTCACTCTGACGATTGATACTCCAATTACCTGCGCTTGATCTATGAACTTTTGAAGGATGGTTGTACTCCGAGGAATGACGATCCAATCCCCAGACTACGTTCCATGTACCGCCTCCAGCTGATACAGCTGCTCTAGCGAAATTATTAGTATCATCAATTAGGAAAGAACCTGTTTCTTCTTGGGCTATTAATGCATCCAAGTCAATACCGCCCCCATCTGTAGGTAATTCTTCTGCAGAAGCCCCTTTTGCTGATATACTTAAACATGTACAAACTGCTAATCCTGCTAAAATTCCACGAAACGATTTTTTAATCATTATAAAAACTCCTTTACTGGGACGATTAGAACATACATAAAAAATTAAATTTTATAGATGTCCTTGTCTCAAATCGTAGCATTAGTTTCAAAATAATTGAAATCAACATTTGTTTACTTTTGAGAAAATTTTGATAATTTTAGAATTTCGTACTTACAGAACTATGTCTGCTAAAGTCCCATGAAACAATTTTTTATCAGAATAAAACTACTTTACTGCAGTATTTAGACATACCTAAATTAAACTTTATAGATATCTTTTTTTAGTTTCTAACACTCATTTCAAAATTAGCAAAATCAATTTTTGTTCACTTTTGAACATATTTTGATAATCTATTCCGAAAAACTTCAATTCTCGCTATTTTAAAGGGTTTCCGTCTCTAATAAAGCGCCATTGCTATCTAGTATTTATTTAGCTATGATGAATCCAATTATAATTTTTTAATTATTCTAACATTAATGCAAGGTCTCCGGATTATACTGCTATATGTAAGTTTTTCACTATTAGAGAGGGGGAAGATTATGCAGAAAACACGTATCTTCGGTTTTTTACTTGTGCTGATGGTTATTGTCTTAGCTGCTTGTAGTAATGATAAAGCTTCTACAAAAGATGCAAAAGATAACGACAAAACGTCTAATTCTGAAAAGACTGATGCGGTAGCTACACCATCTGGAAAGCTTGTGATCTATACGGGGCGCGATGAAGAAATGGTGCAAAAGGTAATCGATCAGTTTAATGAAAAGTACCCGGACATTGAAGTGGAATTTTTAACGATGGGCGCGCAGCAAATTTTAGAACGCCTACGTGGTGAAAAAGCTAATCCTCAGGCTGATTTTTGGTGGGGCGGTACGCAATCTGCACTAACTGTAGGCGCCGATGAAGGTTTACTTCAGGCTTGGAAGCCTAGCTTTAACGACTCTATTGATGCGGCTTATAAAGATGAAGATGGTCGTTGGTTTGGTGAAATGTTACTACCCGAAGTTATTATGATTAACAGTGATGTATTAAAGAAAGAAACAGGCCCTCAGGATTGGGATGATTTATTAGATCCAAAGTGGAAGGATAAAATTTTAATTCGAGGTGTATTAGCTTCTGGGACGATGCGCACTATTTACTCCTCTATGATTTTACGTCAAGGCGCAGATTCACCTGAGAAGGGCTACGATTGGCTATTAAAATTAGATGCCAACACGAAGGAATATACACAAGATCCAAATGCACTTTATTTAAAGATGACACGACAAGAAGGCAGCGTTTCTTTATGGAATTTACAAGATATTTTATTAAAGAAATATACGACTGATTATCCATTCGATTACATTTATCCGAAGAGTGGTGCACCGATTTTAGTTGATGGTGTTGGTGTTGTAAACAATGCTAAAAACTTAGAAAATGCAAAGCTCTTCACAGAATTCATATTTGAAAAAGGTATGGTGACTCAACTAGCCAACGATTACTATCAAATCCCTACTCGCTCAGATATCGATAAAGAGGCAATGCCTGAGTGGTATAAAGAATTAGATTTAAAAACTTTTGATATCGATTGGAAGCTCATGACTGAGAAAGAAGCTGAATGGATGGAGCATTGGGATAACAATATTAAAGGCCGCGGAAAAAAGTGACCGATTCCTAACTTGTCCTATGGTTCTGAAATCATAAAACATCTACGAATATTGTTCATGTTTATAAGCCTCGAGTATATCTTGCTCGAGGCTTCATGCTACTAATTTTCTAACGAGAAAGGAGCATTTCAGTTGAAAAGTGTCAAAATAGAAAATGTCTCTAAGCGATTCGGTCATATTCACGGCGTAAAAGATTTAGATCTTCATATTAAAGCTGGTGAATTTTTCACGTTCCTCGGTCCAAGTGGTTGTGGGAAAACGACAACTCTCAGGATGATAGCAGGCTTTTATTACCCGACTGAGGGGAAAATTCTTTTCGATGATTTTGATGTGACAAGGCTTCAACCTAATAAACGGAATATTGGTATGGTGTTTCAAAATTATGCCCTCTTTCCACATATGACGGTGGACGAAAATATCGCGTTTGGATTACAAGTACGGAAATTTTCAAAGGCGGAGATTAAGCAAAAGGTTGACCGTATTAGAGGGCTTGTCCATTTATCGCAATATGGTAATCGAAAAATTAATGAATTATCTGGTGGGCAGCAGCAACGAGTTGCATTAGCAAGGGCGCTTGTCATAGAGCCTGATATTTTATTATTAGACGAGCCCTTGTCGAATTTAGATGCTAAACTACGCGAAGAAACCCGCGTTGAAATAAAACGTATTCAATCCGAGCTCGGCGTTACAACCATCTATGTTACGCACGATCAAATGGAAGCTATGTCTATGTCCGATCGGATAATGGTCATGGAGAATGGGAACATCAGACAAATCGGTACACCACAAGAAATTTATAACCGACCTGCAAACCGCTTCGTAGCAGATTTTATTGGTGAGACGAACTTAATTGAGGCGACAATCGATGCTATTAACGGTAACGATATACAAGTAAAAACAGCGAGTGGACTTGTTCTCACTGGGCGAAAGCAACAAAGCTCCCCCACTTTAACGCATATGATTGGAGACAAAGTGTTTATTTCTATTCGCCCTGAATCTATTCATGAAGGTACTGGTGAAAACACATTAACGGGTAAAATCACTTTTGTTGAATTTACAGGAATTAGTGTGAACTACATTGTGGAATGTCTAGATTTTTCACTAAAAGTAATGATTATTAATATGAATGGTCAATTCAAAAAAATTGGTGAAGAAATCACTCTAACTATAGCCCAAGATTCACTGTATTTTTTAGGAGAATAGGAGGGTACCAATATGGAAAAAACACAACACAGTTCTTCTGAAGGAAATGCATGGACACGTCTAACTAGCTCAAATTGGTTTGTCTATATTTTAGTTGCACCTTTATTTTTAGTATTGTTTGCCTATGTGGTCTACCCGTTCTATCAAACTTTTAAAGAGAGCTTTTCTAGTGCTGATGCACTCTCTAATTATAAAAATTTTTTTAATATAGCTAGCCCAGCAAATATAGAGGCATTGTGGACTAGTATATATATATCCGCTATCAGTGTTATTTGTTGTGCGGTCGTCGGTGTAACTATGGCATTTCTTCTTGAACGCTATAATTTCCCAGGTAGACGGATACTCTCTGTTTTAGTATTGGTACCTATGGCTCTTCCACCGTTAGTAGGTGTACTGTCCTTTACTTTTTTGTATGGAGACAGTGGTATTTTCCCACGTGCGTTTCAGCACCTATTCGGTTTAGAGCAAGTACCCTTTTCGTTAAAAGGCATATGGGGGGTTATCGTAGTACATACATTCACTATGTACACTTATTTCTACTTAACCGCCTCAGCAGCTATTAAAGGTCTTGATCCAGCTTTAGAAGAAGCCGCTACTAGTTTAGGTGCCGGGCGTATTCGGGTATGGACAAAGGTTATTTTGCCCATGTTAACACCTTCGATTGTTGCCTCCTCCTTACTCGTCTTTATGATATCTATGGCATCTTACACTGCACCTTTAATGTTCGGTGTTGAACGTACAATGACCATGCAAATCTATTTATCTCGTACGAATGGGAATTTAGATATGGCAGCGACACAATCTATGATTTTATCCTTTGTGTCCATTACCTTTTTAATCGTGATGCGCTGGTATCAAAACCGCCGAAATTATCAAAACCTCAGTAAAGGTATTAGCGTTCACCGTTCTGAAGTGTCTTCAAGAGGCATGAAAATTATAGCGACTATTGCGTCTTTCATAGGCACATTATTCTTAATCTTGCCGATTTTAGTGCTTATATTAATTTCATTTTCCGTTGATGGTGCATGGAAAACACAAATTCTCCCAACAGACTATACATTGGATCATTATCAAGCACTTTTTACAGATGAACGAACGTGGCGACCGATTTGGAACTCCATTCAAATGGGAATTGTTGCAACGTTCGGCAACATTCTTTTCGGTGTTGCAGCAGCCTATGCAATGGTTCGCTTAAACTTTAAAGGTAAAACATTACTTGATATTTTAATTATGGTTCCTTGGGCATTGCCAGGAACGGTTGTAGCTGTCAATTTGATTGCAGCATTTAGTACAGAAAATATATTCGCCTTTAATCAAGTTCTTGTCGGGACGTTCTGGATCTTGCCGTTAGCTTATTTTATTAGACATTTACCTCTTGTTTTCCGATCTACATCGGCATCACTTGTTCAATTAGATCAATCTATCGAGGAAGCGTCACGAAGTTTGGGTGCAACATGGTGGTATTCATTTAGACGTATTGTACTTCCCCTTACGTTTACGGGCATTTTGGCAGGTACGTTACTAGCACTTGTTCAAAGCTTTGGCGAATTCGTAGCGTCTATTCTTATTTACAGTACGTCTACCATCCCATTATCAGTGGCGATCTTCCAAAAACTATATTCGTTTAAATTTGGAACTGCTTGTGCATATGGCGTCTTACAAATTTGTTTAATTTTAATTGTGCTTATTATTTCCGAGAAGTTATCTAAAGGCAGTGCTGGTTCGGCCATATAACTGCTAATCTAATAGGAGGCAATTCATATGTTTGAAGATTTTCGCAACAAAACACAGCAAGAAGATGGGATGATCTTCCCTTCTAATATTTATCGTAAAATTGTCTTACAGCCGGCTTACGATGAAGCCAAGAAAAACTTTTTAACAATTATTCTACAAATCAATATTGCACACTTAAAAATGTTAGAAGAACAGGGACTAGTAAAAAAAGAAGAAGCTAAAGAAATCGGAATCGCTCTAAAGAAACTAGATTTGAACTATTATCGTATAGAGGATTACAGCCCACTATATGAGGATTTGTTTTTCCGCATCGAAAATAAATTAATAGAGCTTGCTGGCGATGTTGCTGGAAATCTTCACATTGGGAGAAGTCGTAATGATATGGGCATTGCCATCTATCGAATGACTTTAAGAAAAAAATTGTTATTGCTTATGCGAGAATTATTGACATTACGGGATGATTTAATCGCAGCTGCTGAGGAGCACGTTGATACGATTATGATTGGCTATACACATACACAGCAGGCACAGCCAACAACCTTTGCTCATTATTTGAAGGCTGTCATCGATCAACTTGAACGCGATTTTGAACGTTTACAACATGTCTACAAAACGGTGAATCGCAGTAGTATGGGAGCAGCCGCATTAACGACAACTGGTTTCAATATTAATCGAGAGCGCATGCGTGAGTTATTGGCCTTTGATGATATTATCGAAAATGCGTGGGATGCTGTTGCTGGTGCAGATTATATCGCAGAGGCAGCAAGTATCGTTCAGCTTGCGGCACTTAATCTTGGCCGTACATCTCAGGATTTCCTACTTTGGGCTACACAGGAATTTAATGCATTTACGTTGGCGAGCCCGTACGTACAAGTTAGCTCGATCATGCCACAAAAGCGCAATCCTGTTTCAATAGAGCATACACGTTCATTGCTATCAGCAGTTGTTGGTGACGCTAGTACAGTATTACAAATGGTACATAATACACCTTTTGGAGATATTGTAGACACAGAAGATGATATGCAACCATATTTATGGCGCGCCATCGACCGTTTGAGAGGTATTTACGAACTATTTGGTTCGCTAGTTGTCACGATGGATGTAAACAAGAAAAAACTAAGAAATCGAGCAAACAATAGCTTTGCCAATGTTACAGAGCTTGCCGATACGTTAGTGCGTTCTGAAGGGATTTCGTTCCGGCAGGCACATAGTATTGTTAGTAAATGTATTAAAGTATTGCTCTCTCATGGTGAAGAATCTTTAGCAAGTCTTACATGGGGGCTTACTAATACACAATCCAAATTAATTACGGGTAAACCTTTAAAAATTTCTGAGGAGGATTTTTACAATACATTGAAACCAGAGACCTTCGTTGGTGTACGTACATTACCTGGTGGTCCAGCACCCGAAACGATGAAAGCATCTCTTGAACACTCCAAGGCAAATTCCAATAATCTTTATGAGTGCATTCGTTTGAAGGAATTTAAAATTATTGAAGCCGAAAAACAATTAACAGTATTTTTAGAGGAATGGAATCAATGATGGGATGGCTACTTATTATTGACGGTGGTGCTACAAAAACGGCATGTGCGCTCGTACATGCCGAGTCTGGTGAAATAATCTATACAATATCAACAAGTGGCTCGAATTATCAAGCAATCGGTGCTGAATCTGCTACAGAAATAGTGCAAGCGTTATTAGCAAATGTGCAGTACTTTTTGCAAAAGCAAGATGACTCCACTATTGCTGTAGCTACCTTTGCAATGGCTGGGATTGATTCTCCCAAAGATCACGAAATCGTATCAGCAATCGTTCATAGCGCCATATCAACATTACAGCTAAAAATTGATACGCTTATTATAGAAAATGATGCGCAAGCCACCTTACTTGGCGTTACTGCTGGACAGGCAGGCGCATTACTCATCGCTGGAACAGGAGCCATTGCTTACGCATTTACCGGTACACAAATAGTACGTGCAGGTGGCTGGGGGCATCGTGCTGGAGATGAAGGCAGTGGCTATTGGCTAGGGCAAGAAGTAATACGCGCCATTTTCCGCATGGAAGACGGGCGTGGTGAGCCGACCATATTAAAAAATGCTGTCTATAATCACTTACAGATTCAAGATGTTACAGAGCTAGCTACATGGCTATTCCGTCCATCTTACACGAACGCGCAGCTTGCAAAAATGGGGGCATTTTTAGCAGCTGCTGTGGACAAAAAGGATCCATGCGCCATCCAAATATCAATGCGTGCTGCCCATGAGCTAGCGCTCCTTGCATGTGCTGTGTTGAAAAAAATCGACTATCAAGGCGACGTATTTAGCCTTTATTGTAATGGTGGTGCCATTACGCATAATCCTTTAATTTTTAAAACTTTTTCACAGGAAATGAAATCGATGTATCCGCAAATTGAAGTTTCTCTGTGTCAGCATCCACCAATCCACTATCTTATAGAACGGACAAAAAGGGCCTATGACAATCTATAATGTCATAGGCTCTTCATGTTGTTGCTCAATGGAATCAAGGTGTGTATTTAAACAAAGTACTACTCTTCGGCAAAGCGAGGGGTTGGACATGTCACTCATATCATTTTATTGATCAAGTTAAAGCGCCATTTTTTTCAGTTCATTTGTCGTGAAATATAAATAGTTGTCCTTCACAAATAAATCCTTCGTTTCTTCCCTATTTAATATTTGTTCTCCGCTTCCATCCGGACGAATCTTCGTTAAATACGCTCCTTGTGAATAATTACTAAAATATAGCCAGCCACCAGCATAAACGAGGTACTGGGCACGTGAATTGGAAACGCGTTTCGATTTACCTGTTTCTAAATCAAGCACGTACAATTTATTATTATCAGAAACATTAGTATAAAATATTTCTTGCCCTACCTTTACAGCGAAATCTACATTGTGAAAGTAGTTATACTTTGTACTCGTTGCTTTCGGGTAGTCTTCAGCAATCCACGTATGGTCTTTTGCCATCGTTCGATCATCCACTAAAAAATATTGATAACGTACTGCCCCTTTTCGATCAGGCACCGGATCGTTCCATGTAGTATCCAGGTGGTACCATTGACCATCCAGCTTTACTAAATTCCATGCATGTCCTTCCTGTCCGACATAGCCTACTATATATTTTGTTTCTATACCAAGCTTTTGTAACATCGAATGCGCCAACAATGCATAGCCCTGGCAAACGCCACCATGTTCTGCAAGCACTGTATAAGCGCTATGTGGACTTGAATTCGTTTGATCCGTATAGGCAGTATTGGCAACGATGTAATCATTGACTGCCCTAACCTTTTCTACATCACTTAATGATTGTTTATCGATAGAAGCTACAACCTCTTGAACATTCATTTCAACAAATGCGGACTCCTCTGGTGTCATTAAATAACTTTGCTCCCCAAAGACTTTGGCCGTTCTTCCTCCATATTCAAAACGAATTGAGTGTTTACTAATATGGCCGTATACATAATCATCTCGTTTAATAGCATTTTCATAAGCTTCTTCCACTAACTGTTCAATTCGTTGTGTATTGCCTTTATATTGAATCTCAAACGTAGGTGAAAAACTACTGTAGTACGCATACATCGCATCAGCCATTTCCTTTGCATTTGTTACAACTAACTTTGCTTCAGGTTTTTTGACTGCAGGAGCTGTAACAGCTACCCCTTCTTCTGGCTTTTCTTCTATAGGTGGTGTGGCCGTTTCAATGGAGGTATTCTCTGAAAGTTTAGCAGTAACGTCTATTATTTTTTCTTTTGTTGAAAGAAGCATCGTTTCTATCTCATCATTATTTGCCCAAGTTATCACTTGTTGTACAACTGCCCTACCAGCCGTATAAATGGGGTCAATAAAAATAATGATTATTACGATAATGGCTAACTTTTTCCACAAAATCCTCACCTCCAACCGTTTTCCTGTATTCATTATATACAAAAAAAGCACAAAGAACTCAGTTGGAAGTCCTTTTGTGCTTTCATTTTATCAATAGATAAGGATATTCTTATTTAATTTTAAGTTTCTGTTCTTTGCCCTTAACATTATAGACTAAAGAATTATCATTAATTCTTAGATCTGTAACTGCTTGTTTCACGAGCACCTCAGTTTTTAATGTTTTTAGATTTAATTTTGTTAAGTAACCGCTGTTACTGTAATCACTGAAATATAAAAAGTTATCTGCTCCTGTAATATACAAGGCACGTTTATCAATGACCTTTGTTTTCTTTCCACTTGCTAAATCAAGCTTATACAATTTATCTTTATCTGCTGTATTACTAAAGTATAGTGTATTTTTATCCTGATATGCAAAATGAACATTTAACATATAGTTATATTTTGCACTTCTTGCAGCTGGATAATTTAAAGCGATCCACTTATGATCTTTCTTTAATTGTGCATCCGTTACTAAAAAATAATCGTACGATGAAGCACCGAAACGATTTGGTAATGGATCATTCCATGTTGTATCTAAATGATACCAGTACCCATCAACCTTTACTAAATTCCATGCATGTGCCTCGTTCCCATTAACAGTACCAACAACATACTTTGCATCGAATCCAGCTTGTTCTAACATTTTATAAGTCGTTAATGCATATCCCTGACACACAGCTTGTCCTTCCATTAACAATGCATAGGCACTATGGGGACTAGTCTTTGCTTTAGTACCATATGTAGCATTTGACACGATATAATCATTAATCGCTTTTACTTTTTCGAACTCTGTCATTGAAGGCTTAATAATTGTTTTTAATAGTTGATCAACCTTTTTTTGCACCGCCGCTTCTTGTGTTTGGTTTGTCAAATACTTCACTTTAAACGTCACATTGCCTGTTGAGTCTGCAGAAATAGTGGTACTTTCCATATGACCACCCGCATAGACTGCTTGCTCCTGTGCTTTTTTAAAGGACTCCATAAATTTCTTTTTGAAATCTGTCATTGATCCACTATATGTAATGTTAATTTCGGGAGCGAAATTATTTAATTGCTTTACGATTTCTGTTGTGAATTGATCCCAAGTTGTTACGTTAGTATTAGCTACTACATGATAAGCACTCACCGGGGAAGTATTTACTGAACGAGCGTCTGTATGTTGAGCATAGGCTGCTGTTGGACTTAACATCAATAATGCTGCTCCACCTATCAACCATTTTTTCACAATAAATCACCTTCCCATTTGTTATATTCTTGTAATTAGAATAACAGAGAAAGTAACTACCAATCTATCGGACAAGTTCACTAACTATGACTTTTAACTGTATAATCAATAAAGAACACATAGGTATAAACTCCTCCAAATAAAAAATAAGTATCGAATTAAACTATATTTTTGTACAAAAATAAAAACTCACCTGTTTTTAGTGAGTTTTCTAATCCCTTTTATCGAGAAGGCTTCTTTTTATGTTAACGACTTTTCACTACTAAATTAACTGCCTCTTGAATAACTTCATTCATTTTCTCGCCATCACCTTCAGCATTTTGTACACATTCTAAAAGGTTCGTACTAACAATGACACCTACTGTGCGATCTACTGCTGAACGTACAGCCGATAATTGAGTAATGACTGCCTTACAGTCCTTTTCTTCTTCCATCATTTTTAAAATCCCACGTAGCTGGCCTTCCATGCGCTTTACACGATTTTTCACTTGATCTGAATATTCCATCATCATTGCTCCTTCTTTCTATACTCGCTACGCTCTTGAGTAATTATATTCTAGTACAAAATTTAACATGTAGCTATTTTTCCCTTGGTTTTAAATAATTCATAAGCATTGTAGCAATAATTGACCCTGCATTTGTTATTTCATCATACTGTATCACTGTATTTTTCTTTATTCGTAATTGACCTATCTCTACCTCAAAAATTGGACACTTTCTTTTAAGCGCAGCGACTAGCATATTTGTGTCGTAGTCATATCGTTCACCTTTTACTTTCATCAGCCACGGTAGTTCCTTTATAGAAATAAACCGCAAACCTGTTTGGGTATCCACTAATTTTCTATGATAAAGGATTTCAAAAAACAAACTTGTTGCACGATTACCCCAGTAGGATAAAAGCGTACTGTCCGACGAATGGAAGTTACGTACGCCTAACACAATTCCTTCAGAAAATACCTTTGTCATCGTTAAAACGAGCTTTACATCTTGTAAAGTATGTTGCCCATGAGCACCTACTGTAATGACACCTTGAAACATGCTTCTTTGCGACCTTACATAGGCAAAGGCTGTTTTTAGTGCTCCTCCCTTACCAATATTGTGGTCATGCTCTAGTACTCGACAGCAATCAATCTTTTTTAACTCTTCAAATACATATGCATATTTTTGATTGCTACCATCATTGACAATAATAATTTGGCTAATGGTGGTGGCTAATAATTGATGGACATAAGTTATAAGTGACTGTTGTGGATTATAGGCTGGTATAATTGCTGCAATATTTTTCATCATCTCTATCCCCCGGATAACATGAAACTTTGACGGATGTACTTTTTTAATCGCTACTTCAAACCTCGACGAGTTTCCTTATATCACATAGTATCACGTAACGAGGACAATTCAACAATAACGGTATGTTCCCGATATATGAAAAAAGAGGACTTTTATGAAAGAGGTGAGTGCTATCGTCATTCAATATGATATTCTCCAAGATCAATGTAAGAAATTAAAAGCTTTGTCCTTCTTTAAATTGGCTAAAAATTTACAGGATGCTAGCTCTCTCGCCACGTCAAAGCCAGCTCTATCTATACAAAAATCACTCCTTATACTGGAGGGAATTTTATATGAGCTTTATAAACTAGAAATGGATTCAGAACCAAAGCTAAAAAACATTCGGTCATTACTCAATAACCGTAGCTTTGTTGCAAAAATTCATCCACGTCGCATTTATTTACTAATGAATCTTGTAAACAAAATGACCTCTAGTAATAGAAGTGAAATCGTGGAAGCAAAGGTCGCAAAAATTGTTCTTGATTATATAAGTGATATTGTTGAATGGTTTATTAAACGTTATGACAGTAGCGTAAAGGCACAGATAATTCGCATAGCCCCTAGTTTTGAAAATATTACTTCAGTTTTTGATGTAAATATGCTTCTTCAAGATAACCAATCAACCGAGGCCTATAAGAGTGCCGCAAATTGGTTTGAGCTTGCGGCAAAACAAGGGAATGCAAGTGCTCAATATAATTTAGGTGCTCTTTATAATCAAGGCCGTGGTGTTAAGAAAGATTATGCAGTTGCAAAAATGTGGTATGAACGTGCCGCTGCTCAAAATGATGCAAATGCACTTTATAGCTTAGGCGTGCTCTATCATTTAGGTCATGGTGTTGTACAAGACTATGAAGAAGCCACTCGCTATTATAGAGCTGCTGCGGATTTAGAAAACGCGGATGCTCAGTACAATCTGGGGGTCCTATACAACCAAGGGCTTGGTATGCCACAAAATTTTGAAGAGGCAGCAAAATGGTACATGCTAGCAGCCAATCAAGGGAATACAAGTGCTCAAAATAACCTTGGATTCCTTTATCACAACGGAACTGGCGTCGAGCAAAGCTATGAGGAAGCTATAGCCTATTTTGAAATGGCCGCATTAGCTGGTGATGCAAGCTCTCAGTATAATCTTGGCTATATGTACCTTAAAGGTCGTGGTATCTCACAAAATTTTGAAGAAGCTGCGCAATGGTTCCATTTAGCTGCACTTCAAGACCATACTAATGCGGAATTTCAATTGGCAATGCTATATAACACTGGTCAAGGTATTCCTCAGGATCGTATAGAGGCTATAAAATGGTTTAAGCTCGCAGCACATAAAGGACACTCAAATGCTCAATACTGTCTCGGTGTACTCTATGTCAAAGAAAACGATATACCTTTAGCTAAAAAATGGTTACAGTTAGCCACTAACACTGGACATATAAGTGCAGGATTTGAGCTTGGACGTATTTATCTATACCAACTTCAGCAACCAGAAAAAGCGCTCCCTTACTTCATAGCTACCGCTGAAAAGGGATATGCTGATGCTCAGTACGAGCTCGGATTATTATATGAAGCTAACTTGAATTATGATGAAGCAGTGAAATGGTGGAGAGCCGCTACTGATCAGTCCCATATTCAGGCTGAATATCAATTAGGGTTATTATATGAGCATGGATTGGGGGTCGAGCAGGACTTAGAAGAGGCACGGCGCTGCTATCGACTAGCAGCCACCCAAGGGCATTCAGGTGCTCAATATCAACTCGGTAATTTATTTGATAAGGGAAAAGGTGTCGCGCAGGATTATACAGAGGCAGCAAAATGGCTTGAACAAGCTGCCGCTACGGGGCATGCCAAAGCACAATATCAATTAGCTCAAATGCACAGTCATGGACAAGGGATACCGAAGGATTTTGGGAAAGCAGCCCAACTTTATCGACTCGCTGCCAATCAAGGACATCAAAAAGCACAATTCCAGCTCGGTATGCTTTACAAAAAGGGACATGGTGTCGCACAAGACTATACCGAAGCAACAAAATGGCTTAAGAAATCTCTTGAAAATATAAAGTAAATGGCTATCTCCATAGCGTAGAGTTGATTTCCGTTCCGACTGGGCGCTTTGGCCGCTGACGCTTCGCTTTCGCGCAGAGCAGAGCTTCCTGGGGGCGTCCGATGAGCCGCTTCGCTTCGCTGCAGGGTCTCGGGCCAACAGATGTTTTTTGCGCGAAAGCGTAGTGCTAACGTAGCGGCAGCAGCAGGATGTTGGTCACGAAGGCGTTATCACAGGATGTGATGGTCTTAGCCTTCGTTCCT
>Ga0102589_1000620_pt2 | contig 37817 bp, 41 predicted proteins | sample AraplaMF_Col_mLB_FD_76858 | JGI IMG/M metagenome (GOLD analysis project Ga0102589, IMG submission 76858) | Arabidopsis root microbial communities from the University of North Carolina, USA - plate scrape MF_Col_mLB | ecosystem: Host-associated > Plants > Roots > Endosphere | place: USA...
TCGGCGACCATCAGGAACAGCGACAAGGCGCTGAAGAACATCAGCTTGGACAGCGCCGACGGCCCCTGCTTGAAAAAGGGCGGCGGGGATCTGTCAAGGGTTCCTAAGGGCATGGTTCGCTGTCAAGATGGCCCCGCCTCATGCCGCCGCGCGGCATGAGATACGGTGTTGCGCTTATTCCGAAGTGAAGATGGAACCCAGGCGGTCCATGCGCTCCAGGGCGATGCCGCAGCCGCGCACCACGCAGGTCAGCGGGTCTTCGGCCACCAGCACCGGCAGGCCGGTTTCCTCGGCCAGCAGGCGATCCAGGTCGCGCAGCAAGGCGCCGCCGCCGGTCAGCATCATGCCGCGCTCGGCGATGTCGGCGCCCAGTTCGGGAGGCGTCTGCTCCAGTGCGTTCTTCACGGCGCTCACGATGTTGTTGAGCGGATCGGTCAGGGCTTCGAGGATTTCGTTGCTGGAGATCGTGAAGCTGCGCGGCACGCCTTCGGAGAGGTTGCGGCCCTTGACTTCCATTTCCTTGACTTCGGAGCCGGGAAAGGCCGAGCCGATGCTCTTCTTGATGGCCTCGGCAGTAGGCTCGCCGATCAGCATGCCGTAATTGCGGCGGATGTAGTTGATGATGGCTTCGTCGAAGCGGTCGCCGCCGACGCGCACACTGCCCTTGTAGACCATGCCGCCCAACGAGATCACGCCAACCTCGGTGGTGCCGCCGCCGATGTCGACGACCATGGAGCCGCTGGCTTCGGACACCGGCAGGCCGGCGCCGATGGCTGCGGCCATGGGTTCTTCAATCAGGTACACATCGCTGGCGCCGGCGCCCAGGGCGCTTTCGCGGATCGCGCGGCGCTCAACCTGGGTCGAGCCGCAGGGCACACAGATGATGATGCGCGGGCTGGGCTTGAGCAGGCTGCGCGGGTGCACCATCTTGATGAACTGCTTGAGCATCTGCTCGGTCACGGTGAAGTCGGCGATCACGCCGTCCTTCATGGGACGTATGGCTTCGATGTTGCCGGGCACCTTGCCGAGCATGGCCTTGGCTTCGTGGCCGACGGCCTGGATGGTCTTCTTGCCTTGGGGGCCGCCTTCGTGGCGGATGGCAACGACGGAGGGCTCATCGAGCACAATACCGCGGTCGCGTACAAAAATCAGGGTGTTGGCAGTGCCGAGGTCAATGGCCAGGTCGGTGGAAAAATACCGACGAAATGCTTCAAACATATGCAAGAGTCCAGTTGGGGCATGGGCATACTTCGTTGCGCCATCGCCTTTTTATTGATTAAGCCATTATCGGGAAACTCGGGCCAGAAGCGTTGGAAACCTGCTTCGGGCGCCTAAAAAGCGCCTAAAGAGCCCATCCGGCCCTGATTTCACACCAAAGGCGGGATAATACCGCATCCCCTATAGATCAATAGGCTTAAGAGGGCCGTTTTTTTGGCTTTACACCTCGTTTCAGGCCCTCATTTTTTTGTTATTTCTCCGCCTTTTCCACACGAATTCCGCTGCATTTTCTTCACACCTACCCCATGGCATTGACATCCCAAGATATCGCCCGCGTCGCCAACCTGGCGCGGCTGGAACTGCGCCCTGATGAAACCGAGCACACCCTGAGCCAGATCAACGGCTTTTTCGCCTTGGTGGAACAGATGGAAGCCGTCAACACCGAAGGCGTGGAGCCCCTGGCTCACCCTGCGGCGGTGATCGGCGAAGTCGCCCTGCGCCTGCGCGAAGACATCGCCAGCGAACCCAACCAGCGCGAAGCCAGCCAGGTCAGCGCGCCCGCCGTGGAAAACGGCCTGTTCCTCGTTCCCAAGGTGATCGAATGAGCGCCGGCACTCCGAACAACACCAACACCGCCCTGCACGAGTTGGGTGTTGCGCAACTGGCCGCGAAGCTGGCCGCGCGCGCGGTCTCCAGCGTGGAAGCCACGCAGCATTTCCTGGCCCGCATTCAGCAGGAGCAACTGGGCGCCTTCCTGGCCACCGACGCGAGTGTGTCGCTGGCCCAGGCCAGGGCCGCCGATGCGCGGCTGGCCGCCGGCGAACGCACGCCGCTGCTGGGCGTGCCGCTGGCGCACAAGGACGTGTTCGTCACGCGCGACTTCCCCACCACCGCCGGCTCGAAGATCCTGGAGAACTACCGCAGCCCGTTTGACGCCACGGTGGTGAGCCAGCTCGGCGTGGCGCAAGGCGCCGGCATGGTCACGCTGGGCAAGCTCAACTGCGATGAATTCGCCATGGGCTCTGGCAACGACAACAGCGCCTACAAACCCGTGAAAAATCCCTGGGACATGAGCCGCATTCCAGGCGGCTCCTCGGGCGGCTCGGCTGCCGCCGTGGCCGCGCGCCTGGTGCCCGCCGCCACCGGCACCGACACCGGCGGCTCGATACGCCAACCGGCCTCGCTGACCGGCATCACCGGCATCAAGCCAACCTACGGCCGCTGCTCGCGCTACGGCATGGTGGCCTTCGCCTCCAGCCTGGACCAGGCCGGCCCGATGGCGCGCAGCGCACTCGACTGCGCCCTGCTGCTGTCGGCTATGGCCGGGCCCGACCCGGACCGCGACTCCACCTCGCTGGACCTGCCCGCCGTCGACTACGCGGCTGAGCTGCTCGCCGCGCGCCCTGCCGGCGCCGGCGACAAGCCGCTCAAGGGCCTGCGCATTGGCTTGCCCACGCAATTCTTCGGTGCTGGCTGCGCGCCCGACGTGCTGGCCGCTGTGCGCGGCGCACTGGCCGAGTATGAAAAGCTGGGCGCCACGCTGGTGGATGTGAGCCTACCGCTGACCGAACTCTCAATCCCGGTGTATTACGTCATCGCGCCGGCCGAGGCCAGCAGCAACCTGAGCCGCTTCGACGGTGTGCGCTACGGCCATCGCGCCGCCCAATACACCGACCTCAACGACATGTACAAGAAGTCGCGCTCCGAGGGCTTCGGCGACGAGGCCACGCGCCGCATCATGATCGGCACCTATGTGCTGTCGCACGGCTACTACGACGCCTACTACCTCAAGGCGCAGAAGATCCGGCGCCTGATCGCGCAGGATTTCCAGACCGCCTTCACGCAGTGCGACATCATTGCCGGCCCGGTGTCGCCTACCGTGGCCTGGAAAATCGGCGAAAAATCGGACGACCCGGTGGCCAACTACCTCGCCGACATCTATACCCTGTCGTCCAGCCTGGCAGGCCTGCCAGGCATGAGCGTGCCGGCAGGCTTCGGCGCCGGCGGCATGCCCGTGGGCCTGCAGCTGATCGGCAACTATTTCAAGGAAGCGCAGCTGCTGGGCACCGCCCACCAGTTCCAGCTGGCCACCGACTGGCACCTGCGCCAACCCCCAAGCCTTTGAGTGATTCGACATGAGCCAGACCCAACCCGCCGTCAACCCCTTCGCCGAAATGCAAGCCGGCCGCCCTACCGGCCCGCTGGTGCAAGGCTATGAAGTCATCATCGGCTTTGAGACCCACACACAGCTCACCACGCAATCGAAAATCTTCAGCCGTGCCTCGACCGCCTTCGGCGCCGAGCCGAACACGCAAGCCTCGGCCGTGGACTTCGCACTGCCCGGTGCGCTGCCGGTGATGAACAAGGGCGCGGTGCAGCGCGCCATCGAGTTCGGCCTGGCCGTCAATGCGCACGTCGCCGAGCGCAGCGTGTTCGCGCGCAAGAATTACTTCTACCCCGACCTGCCCAAGGGCTACCAGATCAGCCAGTTTGAAATCCCCGTGGTGCAGGGCGGAAGCGTCGAGTTTTTCCTGGACGGCGAAAAACGCTCGGTGCGCCTGGTGCGCGCCCACCTCGAGGAAGACGCCGGCAAGTCGCTGCACGAAGACTTCATCGGCATGAGCGGCATAGACCTGAACCGCGCCGGCACGCCGCTGCTCGAAATCGTGACGGAGCCCGATATGCGCTCCTCGGCCGAGGCCGTGGCCTACGCGAAAGAGCTGCACAAGATCGTCACCTGGATTGGCATCTGCGACGGCAACATGCAAGAAGGCAGCTTCCGCTGCGACGCCAATGTGTCGGTGCGCAAACCGGGCGAGCCGCTGGGCACGCGCCGCGAGATCAAAAACCTGAACAGCTTCAAGTTCATGCAGCAAGCCATCGATTTTGAGGTACGCTGGCAGATCGAGGAGATTGAAAGCGGCAGGCCCATCCAGCAGGCCACCGTGCTGTTCGATCCGGACACGGGCGAGACGCGCAGCATGCGCACCAAGGAAGACGCGGCCGACTACCGCTACTTCCCCGACCCCGACCTGCCGCCACTGGTGATCTCGCGCGACTGGGTTGAAAAAACACGTTCGGAGATGTCCGAGCTGCCGCGCGTGATGGCGGCACGTTTTGTGAAGGACTACGGGCTGCCCGAGTACGATGCCGGCCAGCTCACGCTGAGCAAGGCGACGGCCGCGTTTTTTGAAGCGGTGGCTGAAGCCAGCCAGCAAGCCAAGCTGGCCAGCAACTGGGTCATGGGCGAGCTGTCGCGGCGCCTTAACATCGAGGAAAAACCGATTGAAGCCTCCGATGTCAGCGCCGCACAGCTGGCGGCCCTGATCACCCGCATCGCGGACGGTACGATCTCCAACAACGCGGCCAAACAGGTATTCGACGCGCTATGGACCGGTGAGGGCTCGGAAGTCGACGCCGTCATCGAGGCCAAGGGCCTCAAGCAGATGAGCGACACCGGCGAGCTCGAGAAGATCATTGACGATGTGCTGGCCGCCAATGCCAAGAACGTGGAAGAGGTCAAAGCTGGCAATGCCAAGGCCATGAACGCGCTGGTCGGCCAGGCCATGAAAGCCACCAAGGGCAAGGCCAACCCGGCCCAGGTCAACGAGCTGCTGAAGAAAAAACTGGGCACTTGAAGCAAGCCGGGCAAGTTGCCCGGCCGCTCAGTTTTTGGCTGTGGCCGCCGGGACTGCGGGCCCTTCCCTCAGGGCCCACAGCTGCTTGAGCTTGACCAGCTCTTCGTCAAAGCGCTGGTTGACACGCTTTTTTTCCTGCTCCTGGTCCAGGACGAATTTCTTCTGCACGACTGAGCTGGCCTCGTTTTCCTCAAGCCTGCGCTTGAGCGCGGGCGGCGCCTTGCTGGGATCTTTGGCGTAAAACTCGAATTCGGCCTGGATGGCTTTGCGCTGCTCGGCCAGCTCCATCGTCCGCTTGTTGGAGGCCTTGATGACCTCATCGACCTGGGCCAGGGCGATGACGCGCTCCTGGTCATGCACGGCGCGTGTGGGATAACGCAGCAACAAAGCGCGGTCACGGCGCCTGTCCTCGGCTTCGCGAGCGAGCGCCTCGGCCGCGGCCTTGTCCTTTTCCTCTTGTGCCGCGCGTTCCTGCGCGGTCAAAGAGGGCCCTACTTGGCGCCTCACGGTACCCGACTTATTCAGCTCCTGCTGGGTGCGGTCTATGCACTCGACGATGGGCCGGTCGGCCGTGATCTTGCGGCCTTTGCCGTCCACGCAGGTATAGATGTTTTGAGCCGCTGCATGGCTCGCCGCGAAGGCGAGCCACACCCAGATGACCGTCAGCGCTGTTCGCAAGAGCAAATCGACTCCTTAATCCACGCCGTAGCGTTTTCGGTAGGCCACCACGGCCTGGTAGTGCGTCTTCAGGGACAGTGAATCGGGCCCACCGGCCTCTGGCTCATCACTCTGTGCAGAAAGATATTGCAGCAAGTCGGTCAGACGCGCAATCGCGCAAACCTCAAGCCCCAGCTGTTTCGTAACATATTGCACCGCACTGTGGTCCACGTCCACGCCATTTTCGGTGGCTTTCTCCTGACGGTCCAGCGCGAGTGCCACTGCATGGGGAATGGCGCCCGCAGCCTGGATGATGGCGATGGATTCGCGTGCGGCCGTACCGGCGGACATCACGTCGTCAATGATGAGCACGCGTCCCTTGACCGGCGCGCCGACCAGCGTGCCGCCCTCGCCGTGGTCCTTGGCTTCCTTGCGGTTGTAGGCGAATGGGTAGTTACGCCCCAGGCGCGCCAGCTCGATGGCCACCGCCGCAGCCAGTGGAATGCCCTTGTAGGCCGGCCCGAAAATCATGTCGAAAGCCAGGCCCGTGCGGTTTTCCTCGGCCAGCAGGTGGCGCGCATAGAATTGCGCCAGCCGTCCGAGCTTGGCCCCGTCGTCAAACAGGCCGGCGTTGAAGAAATACGGGCTCATGCGCCCGGCCTTGGTCTTGAATTGCCCGAAACGCAGCACGCCCGCCTCCACGGCGAACTGCACGAATTCCTGTGCCAGCGCGCCGTCCGCGGAAGTTGCCCCGCCCTTGTTGTCCTGTGGTTGCCCTGCCGTGCTCATTGAAAAAGTCCCATGTTTAAATTGACCAGCCTTAACCTCAACGGTATTCGCTCCGCAGCCAGCAAAGGCCTGCTGGACTGGGTTGCGCAGTACAAGCCGGATTGTATTTGCGTGCAGGAACTCAAGGCCCAGGCAGCCGACATGAGCGGCCGCTTCGAGGAAATCGGCGGCCTCAAAGGGTATTTCCAGTTCGCCGAGAAAAAAGGCTATTCCGGCGTGGGCATTTACACGCGCCACGAGCCCAGCGACGTGATCGTCGGCTACGGTTCAACCGAATTCGACGCCGAAGGGCGCTATGTGGAACTGCGCTTTGACAGGCCCGGGCGAAAGCAGAGCCCCAAGCTTTCCATCATCAGCTGCTACTTTCCCAGCGGCTCTTCGGGCGAGGAACGCCAGGCCGCCAAATTCCGCTTCCTGGCCGAGTTTTACCCGCGCCTGCTGGCTCTGAAGGAAACGCGCGATTTTGTGCTGTGCGGCGATATCAACATCGCGCACCAGGAAATCGACCTGAAGAACTTCAAGGGCAACAGAAAGAACAGCGGGTTCCTGCCCGAGGAACGCGCCTGGATGACAGAACTGCTGCGCGACGCCGAACTCGCCAATGAGGCGGCCCAGGAGCTGACGGAGCGCACCGGCCCGTCAATCCGGGGCGGCGGCATGGTCGACGTCTACCGCAAGCTGCAGCCCACGGCGACCGACGCGGCCTACACCTGGTGGAGCAACCGCGGCCAGGCCTATGCGAAGAATGTGGGCTGGCGCCTGGACTACCATCTGGCTACGCCAGCCTTCGCGGCACTGGCCCGCAGCGAGCACATCTACAAGGAACAGCGCTTTTCCGACCACGCACCCATGAGCGTGGACTATGAATTCAAACTATGACCCCCGCCCAGGCTACACTGCGTGTAGCCCGTCCCCCAAAAATTAGTACGCCCCTGTCCAAGCTCACTTCGTGTAGCTTGTTCCCCCCTCGAGGGGGCGGCGCCTGGGGCCGGCAAAGCCGGACCCTCGGCCCCCACTGGTAAATACCCCGCTAGTTACGCCCTGAATTTTTCAACCCAGCCGGGGCCGTGGAACCGGCTTTGCCGGGCCGCAGGCGCAGCGGCCCCCTCGGGGGGCAGCGACCCACACGCAGTAGGGGAGCGTGGGGGCTAAGGCTGTTCTGCCCAGATCCGCTGGATCTGCGTGGACAGCTCCATGGGATCGAAGGGTTTGGGAATCACTTCCAGCGCGCCCAGTCCCTTGTACACGGCCACCTCGGCGGCCTGCACCTTGGCGGTCATGAAGATCACCGGCGTGCTGGCCGTGGCCGGCAGCTCGCGCAAGCCTTTGAGGGTGGTGGGCCCATCCATGCCGGGCATCATGACGTCCAGCAGCAGCAGGTCGGCGCTGGCGCCCGGAGCCGCATCCAGCGCCTCCTGGCCGGAGGCACAGGCGATCACGGTGAAGCCGCCCACCGCCTGCAGCGCCATCTGCGCCACCATGCGGATATCGGGCTCGTCTTCAACATAGAGGATGCGGTTCAGTGGTTTGGTCATGGTGGTTCACTCAAGGCTGGGGAACGGTTGGGGCCCGGATCGCCGGGAATCTGCAGGACTCGCTGAATTGTATTGAGCAGTTCGCTGTTTGAGGTATGGGCCTTGACCAGGACAGCGTCGGCATGCCTGCCGTCCGTCGGCTCCACGTCGCCGGCCGAGAATACGATAACCGGTGGGCGCGGGTCCAGCGCGTCAATGTCCTCGAACAGGTCCCAGCCCGAATGACTGCCCAGCGCCAGGTCCAGCAGCACCAGGTCAAAGGGTTGCTCACGCAGCAGGGCACGGGCCTGATCCAGCGTGGCGGCAAATTCAAAGCTCGCGAATTCCTGGGCGATGGCTGCGGTGATGCGCTGGATATCCAGGTCGTCTTCGACATGCAATATACGCGGCTTGCCTGAATTCAGGGTGGCGACGGCGCGGCGCAGGCTGTGGACCAGCTGGTGTTCGTCTATGGGCTTTTTCAGCCAGTCCGACACCGTATGCGGCTTGCGGCTGAATTGCAGCTCGCCCTGCTCGGCCATGGCTGAAATGACCACGACAGGCAGGTTGCGCGTTCTCTCGTCCTCGCGTAGCTGGCCGATGAAGGATACGCCGTTCTGGCCGGGCAACTTGAGGTCCACCGTCACCGCGTCGTAGGTGTTGGAGGCCAGGCTGGCCAGCGCCTCCTCGGCGCTGTAGGTCATGTCGGAATCAAAGCCGGCCTTGCTCAGCATCATGCTGATCAGCTTGGCTACGTCGGGGTCGGCCTCGCAGATCAGGATGCGCGGACGCATGGAGACCGAGGGCGGCCGAAGGGGCTTGAGCAGAGGCACGGGGTTCGTCCATTCAGGCATTTCAAAAAAGAAGGTGGTGCCTATGCCCGCCTTACTGGAAAAGCCTATGGTGCCGCCCATTTTCTCGACCAGGGCGCGCGAAATATTCAGGCCCAGGCCGGTCCCGCCTTTCTGGCGGGTATCGGAAGAATCGGCCTGCGAGAACTTCTGGAAGATGCGCGCGCTGAACTCGTCCGGGATGCCGGGGCCAACGTCGACCACCTCGGCCCGCACTTTCTCCGCCACGCGCGAGAGCCTGACTTCCACCGGGCTGCCTTGCGGCGAGAATTTCACCGCGTTGGACAGCAGGTTGGTCAGCACCTGGGTCATGCGGTCGCTGTCTACGCGCACGTGCAGCGCCGTCTCGGGCGCCTGCATCACAAGCTTCACGCCGTGCTGGGCGGCAAAGCCCTCGTTGGCTACCAATGTCTGTTCCACCAGCTGCCGGAGGTCCACCACCTGCATGTCCAGGCGGAGCTTGCCGGACTCGATCTTCTCGCTGTCCAGGATGTCATTGATCAGCCGGATCAGGCGCTCACAGTTGTTTTTCGCGATGCCCACCAGGTTCTTGACAGCCTCGGGCAACTCGCCGGCCACGCCGCCCGAGATCAGGCCCAACGAGCCGCGTATCGACGTGAGGGGCGTGCGCAGTTCGTGGCTGACGGTTGAAACGAATTCGGTCTTCATGCGGTCTATGCGCTTGAGTTCGGTAATATCGGTGCCCAGCGAGAAAAAGCCGATCACCTTTTGGGAGGCCGAGCCTTCGCCATAGCGCGGGAAATACTGCATCGCGTAGTGCCTGCGCTCGCCCTGGGGTGTAACCTGGGTCCGCTCATAGCGCACCGTATGCCCGCTCAGGACATCGTCCACCTTTTCGCGCACCGTTTCATAAACCTGCGGGCCCAGCACGTCGGCCAGCGGCTTGCCGTCAATCTGCTCATAAGTCAGGCCAAAGTTGTCTTCATACGCCCGGTTGTGAAAGCGAAAACGCTGCTCGGTGTCCAGGTAGGCAATCAGGGCCGGCACCGTGTCGGTGACCTGGCGCAACTGCGATTCGCTGGCCCGCAAGGCCTTGGTGATGCGCTTGCTTTCGGTGATGTCATGCATCAGGGCGGTGAACAAACGGCGACCTCCCACCTGCACGTCGCTGAAGGACACGCTGACCAGGAACTCGGTGCCATCCTTTCGCAAAGCGAGCACCTCGCGCCCGGAGATCCGGAAGGCGCCGGGCCGCGCATGCATCATCGCGGTGAACTCCTTGTACTGGCTGCGCAGGCGCGGGGGCACAAGATCCGAGACATCACGCCCTACCAGGTCGTCGCGCTCATAGCCAAAAAGCTGCAGCGCTGCGCCATTGGCCTCCAGCACGATGTCCTGGTCGGTCGTGGTGATCACAGCCTCCACCATGCCTTCGGTGATGCTGCGGCTCATGGCCTCGCTGTCGCGCAGCTGGGCTTCGCCGATTTTTCGTGCCCGCTCATAGTGCTTGACCACATAGATCACCCAGCCCAGCGTGGCCAAGAACAAGACGCTGGCGGCAATGATGAGGGCCAATGCCCACTGGGCGCTGCGCTCGGCGACCGCCTGCGCATCGCGCCATTTGTAGGACTCACGGTTGCGCGCGCCTTCGAGCAGCCCATCCGTACGCAGCCGCAACTGCCGGGCGGAGTCGCTGCCCATAACTGCCGCAGCCGCCTCCGCGCCGCCCGCCTTGCGCGCCGCGATGGCCTGGTTCGCGACCAGGGCGCGCGCGTTAATCAGCTCGTCAAAATCCGCCGCCTCCTCCAGCACCTTGCCGCTGCGTATGCGGGACCTGAGGGCACGCAACTCGACCCGCGCCTCCTGGAAGGCGGCCAGGTCATCTTCACGGCCGCTGAGCAAGTACTGCCGCAGTGTGGACTCCGCCGTTCGCAGGCTGGCATCCACGCGCTCCAGCATCACCAGCGTGTCCTCGGTGCGCACGCGGGACTGCGCCGTTTCCAGCAGCCGGTTGATGGCCACGTAAGACGCCGAACCCACCACGGCCATCAGCACCACACCTCCCGCCAACGCGATCTTGATCTTTCTCAGGAAGGCGGCGGCGGTGGGCATGGGCAGTCCGTTCGCGTGTCTCAGGCGGCGCTGTGAAAGCGCTGCTGCAGTTCTTCGACGGCGCGGCCCACTTCGGCCTCCACCTCCGGTGGCAACCGCTGCTCCGTGCCGACATGGGGGCTCAGGGCCAATTCCAGGACCTGGGCGGCCAACCCGAGCTCGGCCCAGCCGAAGGTGGCTGCGGAACCCGCCAGGCTATGCGCATGGCGCTCCAGGGTCGGCAGCGCACTGGCCAGGTCTTCACCCCGCAGAATCTGCTGCCAGAGCAGCTCAACTTGTTCCAGGCGGCGCGGCAGGGAACGGGTGTAATCGGCGCGCTGCTCCTCCAGGAATGCAATCAGGGCCGGGTCGGTGCGCGTCATGGCGTCGGGACAGAGAATGCCCGCCATGCGTCCATGAGACCCTGCCGCCGCAAAGAAAAAGCAGCTTGTCCTGGAGCAAGAGGAAGGCTCATGCGGGCCATCTTAAGGCGCAAGTATCAAAAAGCAGCGTAGGACAAGTACGAGTGGTCGTGCCCCCCGCGGCTCGCTTTCAAGATGCGCCTTGAATACGCAAAATTCGATCAGGGCAAGCTCGTTAATTCTTATGACTTGATGTCACGGCGAAACCGGAAAATGTCGCGACAAAATGAATACATTTGACCTCATAAATGATTTGACTTGCTCGCGATCAGGCGGCAGGGTCTGCGGCCTTGCCAAGCGCGGCCACCAGATCCGACTGGGTAATAATGCCGACCAGCCGCTCGCCCTCCCCAATGATGGGAATGTGGTGGTGGCCCGAGCTCCCGAACAGCGGCACCAGTTCCACCAGCCGGCGTTGCCGCCCGGCCACGCGCACGTTGCGGGTCATGATCTGCCCCACCACCTCGGGCTTGTCCGAATACACGCTGCGCGTACTTCGCACCAGTTGCCTGAGCTTTGCATCAAAGCCCTCATACAGGTCCAGGTCGGCAGCGCGCATGAAGTCCGCCATGGTGATGATGCCTGCGATGCGAAAGCTGCGGTCGACCACCGGCAGCGCCTTGATGCGGCGCTCCCGCAGCAGGGCCCAGGCTTCCTCAAGCGGTGTGCCGAACTCCACCGTCACCAGGTCGCGCGACATGATGTCTTCGCAGCGCACTTCGGCGAGCTTGCGGTCGTAGGCGCGCAGCCGGGTTTCGGCCAACAGCGCCTTGAGGTCGTCGCGGCTCACGTCCAGCACCTGGTTGTAGCGCGCCAGCACGGCATCCAGGTCGGCGTCGAGTTGCCGGTCTTCGGCCGAGTGAGCCGCATCCCGCGGCGGCAGCTGCGTATGCGGGTAGGCTCGCCGCGTCGCGTTGTTGTAGAGGATGCCCACGAGCACCAGCAGCACCGAGTTGAGCATCACGGGATAAAAGGCGAACACCGGGCTGGAGATGCCGCCCAGCACCATCATGAGCGCCGTTGCGCCGCCCGGCGGGTGCAGGCAGCGCAGGGCCAGCATCAGCGCAATCGCAGTGGCCACCGCCAGGGCCGCAGCCAGCTCGGGCGAGCCCAACAGGTGCATACCGTGCACCCCGGCGATGCCGGCCAGTGCCGACAGTGTGTTGCCTCCTACCACCGGCCAGGGCTGCGCCATGGGGCTCGCCGGTACCGCGAAGATCAGCACCGCGCTGGCCCCCAGCGGCGCTACCAACCAGGGCAGTCCGGGCACCACCCCGCCGGCCAGGTGGCATAGCAGCCCCGTCACGAAAATACCCAGCAGCGAGCCCGCCACGAGGCGCAGGCGCTCGCGTGTGTTGATGCGGGTGCGCGCGGGGCGGAATGCGCGCCACCAGTCGCGCAAGGAAGAAGAGATCATTGACACACCGTAGGGCTGGGAGTTGTAGGTCAAAACGGTGCTGAGCCGCTCACACAAGCCAGCGAAGCGGTCCTGGCCAGGCGTGCCGCCGCAGACAGTGCTTAAGGACACGGCAAGGCGGCGACAACGACGCCAGGAGGCTTGTGTGAGCGGCTCAGCTACGGGCGCGTTGATATAAACCCTGCACCTTGGGCACGTTGGCCTGAAGCTGCTGGATGCGCTCGGGTCCCGAGGGGTGGGTAGAAAGAAAACCGGGGCCGCTCGCGCCGCCGCCGGCCCGCCCCATTTTTTCCCACAGGCTGACGGCCGCCTGTGGGTTATAGCCGCCGCGCGCGGCCAGCTCCAGGCCCACCAGGTCGGCATCGGTTTCATCCTCGCGGCTGAAACGCAGCGTCAACAGCTGCGTGCCAATGCTGGCGGCCAGGTCACCGACCTGGCCCCAGCCGAGCAATTGCGCGCCCAGCGACAGCAGGGTGCCCGTGCCCTGGCTTTTGGCGATACGCGCGCGGGCATGCTCCCGTAGCGCGTGGGCCATCTCGTGGCCCATGACCATAGCCGCCTCGTCGTCAGTCAGCTTGAGCTGCTCGAGGATGCCCGTATAGAAAGCGATCTTGCCGCCCGGCATGCAGAACGCGTTGATCTCCTTGCTGCCCAGCAGGTTGACCTCCCAGCGCCATTGTCTGGCGCGGTCGTTCCATTGAGCGGTCTGCGGCACCAGCTTGGCGGCGATGGCACGCAAGCGCTGCAGCTGCGGATGGCCCTGCGGTGCCAGCGCGCCCTTGGCGCGGGCTTCGGCCAGCAGCTTGCTGTATTCCTGGGTGGCGGCGCTTTCGATCTCGTCGGCAGGCACCAGGTTGCGCAGCTGGGACGCAGGCCCGACGTCCACCTGTGCGCGCAGCGGCGTGGTGGCCGCAGCCGCAGCGGTGCCGGCAGCGGCCAGCAGAAATGCCCGGCGGCCAGGCCAGGCGGAGTGTTTGGCATCGCATAAAAAGCACATGGGTGAATAATAGTCACAAATCGAAATGGCCATGTCAGACAAAACCCCCTCATCCGCCCTGGCTCCGGCCGCCGCCTCCTCCACTCCCGAATCCCCCAGCGCCGCACCATCGTGGGCCAGCGTCTGGCGCGTGTACGCCGAGCGCGCCACACTGCGCATGCTGCTGCTCGGGTTTTCGGCAGGCTTGCCGCTGTTGCTGGTTTTTGGGACTCTGAGCTTCTGGCTGCGCGAGGCGGGCATTGACCGGACCACCATCGGATTTTTGAGCTGGATCGGCCTGGCCTATGGCTTCAAATGGGTGTGGGCGCCGCTGGTGGACCGCCTGCCGATACCGATACTCACCCGCCTGCTGGGCCGCCGCCGGAGCTGGTTGTTGCTGGCGCAATTCACCATCATCGGCGCGCTGTGCGGTATGGCGCTGAACGACCCGAAGCTGTCCCTGCAACCCATGGTGTGGTGCGCGCTGGCCGTGGCCTTCGGCTCGGCCACGCAGGACATCGCGCTTGATGCCTTCCGCATCGAATCCGCGGATGCCAAACGCCAGGCGGCGCTGGCGGCGGCCTACCAGACCGGCTACCGCATCGCCATGATCTGGGCCGGCGCCGGCGTGCTATGGATCGCCGCGCGCGCTGAAGTCCCCAACGCGGCGGCCTACCAGCCCGGTGCATGGCAAGCCGCCTACCTGGTGATGGCCTTCTCCATGCTGCCGGGCATCATCACTGTGCTGTTTTCATCAGAGCCTGCCGAGCGCGCCCGCGCCGAAAGCGACGCCGAAACCGCGGCGACCCGCGCGCGCTTTGCCGCCACCGGCATTCCCCTCTATGGCGCGGTGCTGTTTGCGACGCTCGCCCTCCTCGTGCTGTTGCTGCTGGCGGCACCGGGCATGGTGTTGCTGGCCTACTACCTGGCCCTCAGCGCCTATCTGTTGCCGCTGCTCATCTACGTGCTGGCCATCATCGGCCTGGCCAAAACCGGTATTCGCATCGCACTGCCGGCGCGGCTGGTGCCGGCCGCCGTCTGGTTCGACCATGCCTTTTACGTGCCGTTCGCCGAGTTCCTCAAGCGATACGGCAAGCAGGCTATCGTGATCCTCGCGCTGATCGCCATCTACCGCATCAGCGACGTCGTCATGGGCATCATGGCCAACCCGTTTTACGTGGACATGGGCTACACCAAGGATGAGGTCGCCGCCGTCACCAAGATCTACGGTGTCATCATGACGCTGGTGGGGGCATTCATCGGCGGGGCCATGGCCATGCGCCTGGGCGTGATGCGCGTGCTGATGCTGGGCGCCGTGCTGAGCGCTGCCAGCAACCTGCTGTTCGCCTGGCTGGGCACGCGCGGCCACGACGTCACCGCGCTGATCTTTGTGATCTCCGCCGACAACCTCTCCAGCGGCATTGCTTCGGCCGCCTTCATCGCCTACCTCTCCAGCCTGACCAACGTCAACTATTCGGCCACCCAGTACGCCCTGTTCAGCTCCATGATGCTGCTGCTGCCGAAGTTCCTGGCCGGTTATTCGGGCAAATATGTGGACGCTTTCGGTTACACCAACTTCTTCACCGCGACCGCCTTGCTGGGCCTGCCGGTCCTGGTGCTGGTGGCCCTGGCATCGCGCCTGCAGGCCCCGAAATCCTCCTGAGAGCAGGAATTCGCAGCTATCGATTTGATAGCTGCGAAACAACTACCAGATGCCCGCGCAGCGGAGTATGCTGGCAGGCTGCCGACCCGGTTTACCTTAACTTTACGATGGCTTCAAGCGCGATTGTTGCGTGCGGCGCACCATGAACGCATCGTGATCCACCGGGGACACACACTGCAACCGAGGACCCATCCATGACCCAACAACTCCTGATGATCGAAGACGACGCCCGCCTGGCCACCATGGTGGGCGAATACCTGCGCCAGTCGGGCTATGGTTTCACCCACGCAGCCGACGGCGCGAGCGGACTGGCTGCGCTGGAAGGCAACACGCCCGACCTGGTTATCCTGGACCTGATGCTGCCCGACATGGACGGCCTGGAAGTCTGCCGGCGCATCAAGGGCCAGGGCAGCGACAGCGCCAACACCGCGGTGCTCATGCTCACCGCCAAGGGCGACCCCATGGACCGTATCGTCGGCCTGGAAATCGGCGCCGACGACTACCTGCCCAAGCCCTTTGAGCCGCGTGAGCTGCTGGCGCGCATACGCGCCGTGCTGCGCCGCGGCGGCGACACCGGCGCTGCCGCAGCCAACGGCGGCCACAAGGTCATGCGCTTCGGCTCGCTCGAGATCGACCGCGATGCGCGCACCGTCTCGGTCTCGGGCAGCCCCTGCGAACTCACCTCCTACCAGTTCGACCTGCTGGTGGCGCTGGCCGAACGCGCCGGCCGCGTGCTGAGCCGCGACCAGATCATGGAAGCCGTGCGCGGCCGCGAACTCGAAGCCTTCGACCGCTCCATCGACGTGCACATGGGCCGCATCCGCAGCGCCATCGAAGCCGACGCCAAGGACCCCAAACGCATACTCACCGTGCGCGGCGTGGGTTACGTGTTCGCCAAGCAGCAGGACTAGATTTTCATGTGGACCAGGTTTACTTCGCACCTCTACGTCCGGATCTGGCTGGCGGTGGTCGCCACCGTGGTCGTGCTGACCTTCCTGGTCGGCGCGGCCTGGCGCCTGAGCGCCGACCCCCCGCAGTTGCCGATACGCGAGGTGCTGGTGCACAACGACAAGGGTGAAGTCATCGGTACGGCCCAGACCAGGCCCGACCGCAAGCTCGGCGACGACCTGGAGTTTGACGTCACGACCAAAGACGGCCAGACCTTGAACCTGCTGCTGCCCCGGCCCAAGCGTCCGCCCGGCAACCCCTGGATGCGCCCCCCTTTCGGTTTCGGCTTTGGCTGGATGCTGGGCCTGGTCGGCCTGGCCGTGGCCCTGGGCGCCTACCCCGTCATGCGCCGGCTCACGCAGCGGCTTGAAGCCCTGCAGCGCGGCGTGGAGCGCTGGGGTGCCGGCGACCTGTCGGCCCGCGTCAATGCCGATGGCAAAGATGAAGTGGCTTTCCTGGCCGGTCGCTTCAACCACGCGGCCGAACGCATTGAAACCCTGATGGAGTCGCACAAGTCGCTGCTGGCCAATGCTTCTCATGAGCTGCGCTCGCCGCTGGCGCGCATCCGCATGGGGCTTGAATTAATGGGCACTGACGCGGCGTCTCCCCAACGCAAGGAAATCTCGCGCAGCATCAACGAACTCGACCAGCTGATCGACGAAATCCTTCTGGCCAGCCGCCTGGACGCCAAGCAGGCCGACGCGGAGCCCTTTGAAACCCTGGACCTCACGGGACTGGCGGCGGAGGAATGCGCGCGCGTCAACGCCGAACTCAGCGCGGAACTCGACAACTCGCCGGGCACTGCCGGCCTGGGGCTGGATGCCGCCAGCCACAGCCTGACCGTGCAGGGCTCGCCGCGCCTGCTGCGCCGGCTGATCCGCAATCTGCTGGAAAACGCCAGGCGCTACAGCACCGGCGAAATCAACCTCGAACTCGCGCAAACCCGCGTCGGCGCCAAGCAGCTGGCCGTGGTCAAGGTGCACGACCGCGGCCCGGGCGTCCCCGCCGGCCAGCGCGAACGCATCTTCGAACCCTTTTACCGCCTCCCCGGCGCCAGCGAGCGCGAGGGCGGCGTGGGCCTGGGCCTGGCCCTGGTCAAGTCCATCAGCCAGCGCCATGGCGGCAACGTGCGCTGCGAGGCGCGGCCCGGCGGCGGTGCGTCCTTCATTGTGGAACTGCCCGTGACCCATGGAATGGCCCACTCGGCTGCGTGAAATAAATCACGAAACTCCCGCGCATCTTCAGAAAATTCGCCGTCCTCCTCTATTTGGAGAATGGTCAAAACGTGCTCAATCGCAGACAGTTGCGGGCGTTGCTGTCACAACACCCGCAATTCGGCGATACAGGGAAACAAAAAAACCAGACGCCGGAATCAATCAGTTGATCTCCCAACGACGTTCTCCCTTCAAGGAGAACTTTCAACAGGCCACCGAAAGGTGGCCTTTTTTTTGGCCGCGACACGAGACAGCACGGCCTTTGATACCCTTGGGCCTGTTCACGCCAACCCACCCACAGGACCCTCGCCATGAGCACTGCCCCCACGCCGCAGCCCGCCAACATTCCCCAGGGCTTTTTCCCCACCACCGCGGACCGCATGCCGCTGATGCCACGCGAGGCCATGTCGCCGTCGCAGCGTGAAGCTGCCGACGCCCTCATCGCCGGGCCGCGCAAGGCCGTGTTCGGCCCCTTTATCCCCCTGCTGCGCAGCCCGCAGCTCATGGGCCGCATCGGGGACGTGGGGGCTTACCTGCGTTTCGAAAGCACGCTGGATGCACGCATCCGCGAGCTGGCGACCTGCGTGGCGGCCCGCCATACCGCCAACCAGTTCGAGTGGCTTATGCACGCCCCCCTGGCGGTGGCCGCGGGCGTGGCCCAGGCCACCGTGGACGCGATCGCCGAAGGCCGGCAGCCCCGGGGCATGGCCGACGACGAGGCCGTCGCGCTGGACCTGAGTTTCGAAGTGCTGCGGCAGCACGGCTGCAGCGACGCCACCTACGCCGCGGCCGCCAAAACCTTTGGCGAGCAAGGCGTGGTCGAGCTGGTGAGCCTGGTCGGCTACTTTGTGATGGTGTGCTGGGTCATGAATGTGGCGCGCACGCCGACGCAGGACAAGCCGGGCTTTGCGCCCCTGTCGGCCTTCCCAGCCTAAGGGGCCGGGGCCAGCGCAGCCAGCACGCGATCGGCGCCGATGTCGTTCAGGCAGCGCATGTGCCCCAGCGGGCATTCGCGTTCAAAGCAGGGCGCACAGTCCAACGGCGGTTGGTAGCTGGCGTCGGCCTTGAGCCAAAGCACCGTTGCCTTGTCGCTCAGCGGCGGCGTGTGCAGCGGGCTCGATGAGCCAAAAATCGCGACCTGTGGCACGCCGAAAGCCGCCGCCACATGCATCAGACCTGAGTCATTGCTGATGGTGGCCTTGCAGGCGGCGATCAGGCACAGCGCCTGCACCAGCGAAGTCTTGCCCGCGAAGTTCAGGCATTTGCCGGGCTGGGCCGCATTCACGGGCGCGGCGATTTCCTCGCATAGCGCCGCTTCCTTGCCCGAGCCCAACAGCACCACCGGCAGATCAAGCGCTGCGGCCAGTTCTGAAAAATAGCGAGCCGGCCAGCGCTTGGCGGGACCGTATTCGGCGCCGGGCGCGAACACGTGGAAGCCGCCGCGCTGCAAGCCCAGCTCGGCCAGTGCCTGGTCGATTTCCGCAGGCGCCATGCGCAGCTCCGGCCGGTCTTTTTCAAGGTCGGTCGCGCCGCTCAAGGCCGAATAGAACGCCACCATGGGCGGCTTGTTCTTGGGATTCTTGAGCCGGTGCGTGAGCAGCCCCACGCGCGCTTCGCCGAAATAGCCTATACGCTCGGGAATGCTGGCCAGGAAGGGAAGCAGCGCGCTTTTCAGCGAATTGGGCAGGACGTAGGCCTTGTTGAAACGCCCTTCGATACGCTTGGCGATCGCGCGGCGTTCGCGGAACTGCAGGCCGCCATGCGCGAATGGGAATTCAATGACCTCGGCCACCTGCGGCATGGCTCGGTAGACCGGCGCCACCCAGGGCAAGGCGCCTACCGTGAGGCGCTCGCCGCGCGCCTGCAAGCGACGCAGCAGCGGCTCCGTCATCACTGCGTCGCCGATCCACTGCGGAGCAACTATCAACGATTCCCCCCCAATGCGGCCTTCGGACGCCTCCCCTCCAGGGGGGCGCCGCTTGCGGCCCGGCAAAGCCGGTTCCGCGGCGGCCGCGTGAAAGGGATTCGACACGCTAGTGGCTGGCGCCGAAGTGTTCGCCGGCTTTCAGCGCGTAGACGGTGCCGCAATACGGGCACTTGGCCTGGCCGGTGCGCGCCACATCCAGGTAGACCTTGGGGTGGCTGTTCCAGATCTTCATGGCGGCCTTGGGGCTGGGGCAGTAAACACCGCCTTGTGCGTTCAGGTCGGAGGCCAGCAGTTCCACAGCGGAGGAAGGCAAAGTTGTCGTGGGGGTGCTCATGTTGGGGCTTTCGAAAAACTGCTTCAGACCCTGGCCAGCCAATGGGCGTATTTCGGATTGCGGCCGTTGACGATGTCAAAAAAGGCGCTCTGGATTTTTTCGGTGATGGGGCCGCGCGAGCCGGCGCCGATTTCAATGCGGTCGAGTTCGCGAATCGGCGTGACTTCGGCGGCCGTGCCGGTGAAGAAGGCTTCGTCGCAGATATACACCTCGTCGCGCGTGATGCGCTTTTGCACCACTTCCAGGCCCAGGTCCTTGCAGATATGCAGGATGGTGTTGCGCGTGATGCCGTTGAGTGCGCCGGCCGAGAGGTCGGGCGTGTAGACCACGCCGCCCTTGACCACAAAAATGTTCTCGCCCGCGCCTTCGCTCACAAAGCCCGAGGCGTCGAGCAGCAGCGCCTCGTCGTAGCCGTCGTCCAGTGCCTCCATATTCGCCAGGATGGAGTTGGTGTAGTTGCTGACCGCCTTGGCCTGCGTCATGGTGATGTTGACGTGGTGGCGCGTGTAGCTGGAAGTCTTGACGCGAATGCCGCGCTTCATGCCCTCTTCGCCCAGGTAAGCGCCCCAGGCCCAGGCCGCGACCATCAGGTGGATCTGGTTGCCCTTGGGGCTGACGCCGAGTTTTTGCGAACCTATCCAGGTCAGCGGGCGCAGGTAACCGCCTTCGAGCTTGTTTTCGCGCACCACGGCTTTTTGCGCTTCGTTGACTTGTTCCTGGGTGAAGGGAATCTTCATGCGCAGGATCTTGGCGCTGTTGAAAAGGCGTTCAGTGTGCTCTTCGAGGCGGAAGATCGCCGTGCCGCCGCCGTCCTGCTTGTAGGCACGCACGCCTTCAAAAGCGCCGCAGCCGTAATGCAGGGTGTGGCTGAGCACGTGGATCTTGGCGTCGCGCCAGTCGACCATCTGGCCGTCCATCCAGATTTTGCCGTCGCGGTCTGCCATGGAAGGTACTACTGGGGACATGATGGGAATCCTGTTCTATGTGGGGTGATGCGGGTCAACAAATCGGCGGGCGAGCGCGGGGCGCCACCCGGAAAACCTGAATTACGGATTTTACGGGGCGGGCGGCGCCGCGTCCGGCCCGGGCCTGAAAAGCTCATGGTGGGCCAGTTTGCCGCCCACAAAGGTGCAGGTGACCCTGGATTCGCCGGCATCGCTCCAGCGGAAAATCTCGGGCTGCTCGTCCTTGGCGGACAGCAGCTCGCCCAGCGCCCGCGTCATGGCCACGACGTGCAGCAGCGTCATGCCGGGCTTGAGCTTGGCGTTCAGCATGACCGCGCTGTCGACATAACCGATGGGGCGATCGGCCGCGCGTTTGAGTACCTGCATCATGCGGGTGAAATGCAGCATCACCCACATGACCAGGGCGCCGGCGGCTGCAGCCACACCGGCCCAGCCGTAAAAGCGGTAGCCCAGCACAACAGCCGCGACGCCGGCCACGGGAACAATGATTTTCTGGAAGTTCATGGCGCTATTTTCGCAGGCCGGCAGCCACGGCCCCTGCGGACAACGCGTAGCGCCGCTCGCCCGGGCCTATCCAGCTGGGGCGCCCCCTTGAACCAGCGGAATCGAGGCGTCAGGCCGCTCGTAGGTGCCGATCAGGCAACCGCTGGCCAGCGCGCGGTCACGCACCGCCGCCATGACAGCTTCCCGGCCCGGCTTGCCGCTGAAAACCTCGCCGGGCAATAGCGCGAAAACCTGGAAGGCGTAGCGGTGGGCGCCATGCCCTGGGGGAGGATCGGGCGGCAGCCAGCCTGACATCAAATACGAGTTGCGGCCCACGTGCACCTGGCCTTCGCCGGGCGAGCCATTCAGCGCGCCTTCGGCCAAGGCGTCCTCCGCGGCAAGGATATCCACAGCGATGGCATGCACCAGCGGGCGCGGGGTGGGGGCGTCGGCATCTTCCACGATCAGCACCAGGGAAGCCGCCGCCGCGGGAACACCCCGCCACCCCAAAGGCGGGGACAGCCCCTCCCCGTCGGCCGTGTAGCGCGCCGGTATGGGTGCATGGTCGGCAAAGGCGATGCTGCTGACTTCGATGGCGGCCATGCCGGCGCGCAGGCCGGACATATTGAACGCGAGCTTATCTAGCCCCGCGCGCCGGCCGCGCAGCGCGTGGCCCAGGGCATCAGGTAGGTTTTCGAGCATGGGAAAGGGCACCGGTAAAGGCCTTGGTAAACGGAAACCCAAGTTAAACCGCCGCCAGCGGCCGCAGTGTAGGAAAAGGCCTCAGCAAGGCTGCGGCAAGTGCCGCGCAGCCTTTGCCGCCACTATTTTCAAGCGGCTGTTGCTGCGCGCCGTGTCCAACCCGTGGCCAGCGCATGCGCCCAGTCGGCGCGCCCACGGCCGGCCGCCACCCGCGACTGCGCCAGGTGGTCGTAAGGCACGGCGCGCAAATCGACCTGCCAGCCTGCGCTGGTTTTCCCGGCGATGGCATAGCGCGCATGAGGTGCACCGTTTTCCACCACATGCGGATGCGGGTGTTCGTCGTCATAGGCCTGCAGGCCCACGCTGCCGGGGTTGACGATGAGCACATCGCCGCACTGCACCATGCGCGGCACATGGGTGTGGCCGCACAGGACCAGGGAATGCCCGGCTCCCGCTGTGGCGCCCAGGCGCTCGCACACTTCATCGGCCGTGGCGGGCCGTATGCCGGTGGCGTGGCCCGCGCCATCACCCGTAAAACCGGGCACCGTGGTTTCCAGCCAATAGATGAGGTCGCTGGCCGGTGTGCCATGGCACAGCAGGATGTCGCCGCCGGCCAGCTCGAGGCTTTCAGGCAGCGCGCGTACCCACGCCAGATGCGCCGCCGTCAGTTGGGCAGCCGTGTAGCCGTCGGTGCCCAGCGGATTGAGGTATTGGCCCTGGTCGATCAGCGCCAGCACCTGCCGTTCATGGTTGCCGCGAATCGTGGTGAAGTTGCGCGCCATCAGCAGCTCGGCCGTTTCGGCGGGCTGCAGCGGCCCACTGAGGATGTCGCCGAGGTTCACAACCTGATCCACACCCTGGCGCTCGATGTCGGCCAGCACGGCTTGCAGCGCGGGCAGGTTGCCGTGGATGTCGGAGATGGCGGCGAGTTTCATGGCTTTTTCTCCTTGGGGTAAAGGTAGGGGTCAACCCAGGCTGCGAACCACTTCCATGGCCTCTTCCACGCGCTCCACCGCGTGGATGGTCAGGCCCTCGATGGGCTTTTTGGGCGCGTTGGCCTTGGGCACCACGGCCACGCTGAAGCCCAGTTTGGCCGCCTCCTTCAGGCGCTCCTGGCCGCGCGGGGCCGGCCGCACTTCGCCGGCGAGGCCGACTTCGCCAAAGGCGATAAAACCCTTGGGCAAGGGCCTGCCGCGCAACGACGAAGTGATGGCCAGCATCACGGACAAATCGGCGGCCGGCTCGCTGATACGCACGCCGCCCACCGCGTTCACAAACACGTCCTGGTCCATACAAGCCACGCCCGCATGGCGGTGCAGCACGGCCAGCAGCATGGCCAGGCGGTCGCGGTCCAGGCCCACCGAGAGGCGCCGCGGGCTGGGCCCGCCGTTGTCGACCAGCGCCTGGATTTCCACCAGCATGGGGCGCGTGCCTTCCAGCGTCACCAGCACGCAGCTGCCGGGCACCGGTTCGCTGTGCTGGCTCAAGAAGATGGCGCTCGGATTGGCCACACCCTTGAGGCCTTTTTCGGTCATGGCGAAGACGCCGATCTCGTTGACCGCGCCGAAGCGGTTCTTGATCGCACGCACCAGGCGAAAACTCGAATGCGTGTCGCCTTCAAAGTAGAGCACGGTGTCCACCATGTGCTCGAGCACGCGCGGGCCGGCCAGCGCGCCCTCTTTGGTCACATGGCCCACCAGCACGATGCACACGCCGCTGGACTTGGCCGCACGCGTGAGGTGCGCAGCGCATTCGCGCACCTGCGCGACCGAGCCGGGCGCGGAGGTCAGCTGGTCGGAATACACGGTCTGAATGGAGTCGATGACGGCGATCGCCGGCTGGGTGGCTTCGAGTGTGGCGAGGATTTTTTCAAGCTGGATCTCGGCCAGCACCTTGACCTGCGAACCGTCCAGCCCGAGCCGGCGCGAACGCAGCGCGACCTGCGCGCCGCTTTCCTCGCCCGTCACATACAAGGTGTTGAGACCGGCGCGCTGCAGCGAATCAAGCGCCTGCAGCAGCAGCGTGGATTTGCCTATGCCCGGGTCGCCGCCTATCAGCACCACGCCGCCTTCAACAATGCCGCCGCCCAGCACGCGGTCCAGCTCTTCATGGCCGGTGGGCGTGCGCTCCATGTCGGTGGCCTCGATGTCGGACAGGGCGGTCACGTCGGAGGCCTTGGCCAGGGACTGGAACTGGCTGCTGTAGCGGTTTTTGGCCGGCGCGCCGCTTTCGGCGGCCGATTCGACCAGGGTGTTCCAGGCATTGCAGTGCGGGCACTTGCCCAGCCACTTGGGGCTGCTGCCGCCGCACTCGGTGCAGGTGTAAATCGTTTTGTCTTTGGCCATGCGTGATGTTACTGTATAAATAACCAGGCTTTATGTTTTAGCCATGATGCTGGACTACGCTAGGCGCGTCGCGCAGCCTGCCATGCCGCATCTCCCTTCCGCCAGGCATGCACGAATGCGCGCTTGCACAGACAATAGCTTTTTTTCGCGCGCCCGCCGACCCGGCCTCCATCGCTTTTCTGAGGACACGACACATGAACATCTCGCGCCGCCAGCTCATACAGTCTTCCAGCGCCGCCGCCCTGCTGGCCGGCATAGGCCGGCAGGCCTGGGCCCAGGCCCTTGACAGCACCAAGGTCATCGCCGGCTTCGCGCCCGGCGGCACCGCCGACATCGTCTCGCGCCGCGTGGCCGACAAGCTGCATCCCGGCTATGCCAAAAGCGCGGTGGTTGAAAACAAGACCGGCGCAGGCGGGCAGATCGCCGTGCAGTTCGTCAAGACGGCCGCACCGGACGGCGCGACGGTGCTGCTCACGCCCATGTCCATGCTGGGCATCTATCCGCACACCTACAAAAAACTCCCCTACGACCCGGTGGCCGACCTGACCCCGGTCTCGGCCGCGGCGATTTTTGACTACGGCTTTGCCGTCGGCCCCATGGTGCCGGCCAGCGTGAAGACCGTGCCCGACTTCCTCGCCTGGTGCAAGGCCAACCCCGGCCAGGCCAACTTCGGCTCGCCGGCAGCGGGCTCTTCGCCGCATTTCATAGGCGCCTTGCTGGGCCGTGCCGCGAACGTGGACCTGCGCCACGTGGCCTTCCGCGGCACCCAGCCCGCGGTGCTGGACATGGTGGGCGGGCAGATCGCCGCCGTTTCGGGCCCCACCGGCGAATTCACCCAGCACGTCGCGGCCGGCAAATGCCGCCTGCTCTCCACCAGCGGCCCCAAGCGCAGCAAGTTCACGCCGAACACGCCCACGCTGGTGGAGCAAGGCTTCAAGGACATGGCGTTCACCGAGTGGTTCGGCTTCTTCCTGCCGGCCAAGGCGCCGCAGGATGTGGTGCAGCGCCTGAACGCCGGCATACGCAGTGCGCTGGCTTCGCAGGACGTGATCGACGGTCTGGCCGTGTCCTTCCTGGAGCCGGCACCCACCTCGCCGGCCCAGCTGGCCGCCATGCTCAAGGCCGACACAGAGCTTTGGGGCCCCTTGGTCAAGGCCGTCGGTTTCACGCCTGAGGGTTAAAAACCGTTCGCGATCAAATCAGGGGCTGTTTTTCCATGTACTGCGCGGGCCACAGCCCAACTTTGTTTAAACCCGTAGCTATTCAGTTTCCCTACCGTTCGGGCTGAGCCTGCCTGTCCTGAGCCTGTCGAAGGGTCGAAGCCTTGCCTCTTTGCGACCAAGCCCCTCGACAGGCTCAGGGCGAACGGTTTGTACGGTGACCGAGTAGTTACTCAACACAGAACGGCAACGGATGAAGGTTTGTATTTACGGCGCGGGCGCCATAGGCGGCTGGATAGGCATGGGGCTGGCGCGGGCCGGCTGCAGCGTCAGCGTGGTGGCGCGTGGCGGCACGCTCGAGGCCCTGCAGCTGCACGGCCTGCGGCTCAACCAGGACGGCAAGGTCACGTCGCAGGCCGTGGCCTCCAGCGCCGTGCCGGCCGAACTCGGTGTGCAGGACATGGTGGTGCTGGCCGTCAAGGCGCCCTCGCTGCCCGAGGTCGCGCGCCAGATCGCGCCGCTGCTGGGCCCGGACACCCTCGTGCTGACCGCCATGAACGGCGTGCCCTGGTGGTTTTTGCAGGGCTTTGGTGGCGCGCTGGCCGGCAAGCGACTCAGTTCGGTGGACCCGTCGGGCGAGATCGCCGACGCGATTCCGGCCCGGCACATCGTCGGCTGCGTGGTGCATGCCAGTTGCTCGCTCGATGAGCCCGGGCAGGTGCACCATCACTTCGGCAACAAGCTCATCATCGGCGAGCCCTCCGGCGACAAAACGGCCCGCGTGCTGCAGCTTGCCGCGCTGCTCGAAAAAGCCGACTTCGAAGCCCCGGTGTCGGACCAGATCCAGAAGGACATCTGGTTCAAACTCTGGGGCAATATGACGGCCAACCCGATCAGCGCGCTGACCGGCGCAACCATGGACCGCGTCCTCGACGATGAGCTGGTGACCGCCTTTACCCACAGCATCATGCTGGAGGCCAAGGAAATCGGCGCGCGCATAGGCATTCCCATCAACCAGACCCCCGAGGAACGCCACGTCATCACACGCAAGCTGGGCGCCTTCAAGACCTCCATGCTGCAGGACGTGGAGGCCGGCAAGCCTGTCGAGCTCGACGCGCTGGTGAGCGCCGTGCGCGAGCTGGGGCAGCTGACGGCTGTGCCCACACCCTCCACCAACGCCCTGCTGGGCCTGGCACGCTTGCAGGCGCGGGTCAAAGGCCTGTACTGAACCGCTCTTCTTCACCCTTTTCACCAACACTTTTTCAGGAGACAGCATGAAACACATTGGCGTCATAGGCGCATCGGGCATGATGGGCCACGGCATCGCGCGCAACCTGCTGGCCAAAGGCTTCACCCTCAGCCTGACCGTGCATCGCAACAGGGAGCGCGTCGCCGACTTGCTGGCCGCGGGCGCCAAACAGGCGTTCGGCCCGGCCGAACTCGGCACCTGCGACGCCGTCGTGATTTGCGTGACCGGCTCGCCCCAGGTAGAAGAAACCTTGCTGGGCCCCAACGGCGTGCTGTCCAAGGCCAGGTCCGGCCTGGTCGTGATCGACACTTCGACCAGCGAGCCCGAATCCACCCGCCGCCTGGCCGCTTTGTGCGCGCAGCATGGCGCCACCCTGGTGGACGCGCCGCTGGCGCGCACGCCGGTGGAGGCCGAGCTCGGCAAGCTCAACACCATGGTGGGAGCCGAACAGGCGGTGTTCGACAGGATCCGCCCGGTGCTGGCGGCTTACTGCGAAAACATCTTCCACGTAGGCGGCCCCAGCGCCGGCCACGTGGTCAAGCTGCTCAACAACTTCGTCGGCCAGGCCATCTGCACGGCCACGGCCGAAGCCTTCGCCGTGGGCGCGCTGGCCGGCATTGAGCCGCAAAAACTGGTCGACGTGGTGTCGGCCGGCGCGGTGAACTCGGGCTTGTTTCAGGCCATGGCCAAGACCCTGGGCGGCGATTTCGCCGGCCTCAAGTTCGAGCTGGACAACGCACGCAAGGACTTGCGCTACTACACCCACCTGGCCGAGATGGTGAAGGTGCCCTCGCTGGTCGGCGAGGCCGTGCACCAGAGCCTGGTAACGGCCAGCGCGCTGGGCTACGGCAAGGAGTTCGTTCCCGCGCTGGTGAAAGCGCAGGAAAAGCTGACCGGCGCAAAGGTCGCGCCGCAATAACCTGAATCGGCGGTGCTGCGGCTACAGCGCCTTGGCGTAGACCACGAAACCGGTTTTTTCTGCCACCTGGTCATACAGCCGCATGGCCGTGGTGTTGGTTTCGTGGGTTTGCCAATACACCCGGTCGCAGCCCGCCGCTTTGGCTTGTTCGTAGACGGCCTCGATCAAGGCCTTGCCCACACCGCGGCCGCGCACCGATTCGGCGGTGAACAAATCCTGCAGGTAGCAAACCGGAACAATGCGCGTCGTGCTGCGGTGATACAGGTAGTGCGTGAGCCCCACGAATTCACCATCCCCGGATTCGGCGACCAGCGCGTGCACGGGCTCATAAGAATCGAAGAAACGCGACCAGGTCATGGCGGTGATCTCGTCCGCCAGCGCGGTTGGGCCAAAGCGGCCGTAAAAGCGGTTGTAGCCGGCCCACAGCGGGAGCCAGGCGGCGAAGTCCGATTTGCGGATAGGGCGGATCGTGATGGCAACAGTCATGGATGATCAGGCATTAAATTCCACGGGCCGGGTGGTTCCGGATTTTTTGCGCACTACTACCGTGCCGGCCATCTTGTCGTGCCAGCCCTGCTTGCGCGAATCAAAAGCCACCCAGAAGATGCCCAGGCCCAGTGGAATGCTGGAAACAAAGTAGCCGATGTAACGGATCAGCAACTGGCCGGTGCTGGGGTTGTTGCCGGTTTTGGCGTCCACGATGCGCGCGGCAATCGCCATCTTCCCGGGCGTGGCCTGGCGCGCCATCCAGAAGGCCAGCACCGCCACGGCGGGCAACACCCAGGAAATCAGGAAGTCCATGGGGCCGTGAACAAAGTCCGTGCCGGTCCAATAGGCGTTGCCGTAAATCGCCGTCAACAGCGGATACACCACGATGCCCAAAAGAAGGGTGTCGATGATGGACGCCCAGACGCGAATCCAGAAGCCGGCGTATTCAAGTTCTTCCGATGCCATGCAACCCCCCTTGTATTTAAAAAGAACCCATCCGCCCTGCCCCTTTTTTAGCGCGAGATGAAATAGTCGACCGAGCGCCAGCTGGCGAGGTTTTTCATTCGACCTGTACGGGCACACGCTGCGCAAGCGCGCACATCAACTCATAACCCACCGTGCCGCCTGCCTGCGCCACTTCGTCAATCGGCAACTGCGCGCCGCTGGCCGAGCGGCCCCACAGGGTGACTTCGCTGCCCATGCCTGCGCCGGGCACGGGCGTGAGGTCCACGGTGATCATGTCCATGCTGACGCGGCCCACCATGCGGGTGCGCACGCCGTTCACCAGCATGGGCGTGCCGGTGCTGCAGTGGCGCGGGTAGCCGTCGGCGTAACCGCAGGCAACGATGCCTATGCGCAGCGGGCCGTCGGCGGTGAAGCTGGAACCATAACCCACGGTGTCGCCGGCCTTGAGGTCCTGCACGCCGATGATTTTCGACGACAGCGTCATGGTGGGCTGCAAACCCCAGCCGGCCGCCGTGTGTTCGGGGAAATCGGGCGCGCTGCCATAGACCAGGATGCCGGGCCGCACCCAGTCGGAGCGGCCGGCCAGTACGTCGCCGTGGCGCAGCGTGGCGGCGCTGTTGCTCAGCGTGCGCTCGCCGGGCAGGTCGTGCGTGACGGCGTCGAAGGCCTGCAGCGCCGCGCTGATGCCCTTGGGACCGTCGGCGTCGGAGAAATGCGTCATCAGCGTGATTTCCTCGACCTGCGGCAACGCATTGAGGCGCGTCCAGGCGGCGCGGTAACGCTCGGGCGGAAAGCCCAGGCGGTTCATGCCCGAGTTCATCTTGAGGAACACGCGGTGCGGCAGCTGCGTCTTGTGGGCGGCCAGCATGTCGATCTGCTCGTTGCAGTGGATGGAGTGCCACAGGCCCAGGCGCGAGCACAGCTCCAGGTCGCGCGCGTCGAAGCAGCCCTCCAGCAGCAGGATGGGGCCACGCCAGTCGAGCGCACGCAGGCGCTGCGCCTCGGCCAGGTCCAGCAGCGCGAAGCCGTCGGCGCTGCGCAGGGGGTCGAAGACACGTTCGATGCCGTGGCCGTAGGCGTTGGCCTTGACGACGGCCCAGACCTTGGCGTCGGGCGCGGCGGCGCGTGCGCGGCCCAGGTTGTTGGCCAGCGCGGCGGTGTGGATGGTGGCAAGAATCGGACGTGGCATGGTGCGATAAAGAGGTTGGCGTGGGGTGGCGGCTTCAGCGTGCCGGACGGCGGCGCCAGAAAGCCGTTCTAAGGTCTTTCTGCATTCTGACACCGGCCCCCATGCTATAAACCGGAATCGTCTGGAGACATTCACCCATATCTTGCAGCATCAGATCGGCTGATGCAGTGCCGCAATGATCACAACAGTTTAATGAAGCGCGGTTTTTACACCATCATGGCGGCCCAGTTTTTCAGCTCGCTGGCTGATAACGCGCTGTTTGTGGCCGCCGTCGAGCTCCTCAAGACCAGCGGCGCGCCCAAGTGGCAGCCGGCGGCGCTGGTGCCCATGTTTGCCCTGTTTTACGTCGTGCTGGCGCCTTTTGTGGGCGCTTTCGCCGATGCGCGGCCCAAGGGCAACGTGATGTTCGTGAGCAACGCGATCAAGGTCATAGGCTGCCTCATGATGCTGTTCGGCTCGCACCCGCTGCTGGCCTACGCCATCGTCGGGCTGGGCGCAGCCGCTTATTCGCCCGCCAAGTACGGCATCCTCACCGAGCTGCTGCCGGCCTCGCAACTCGTGAAGGCCAACGGCTGGATCGAGGGGCTGACGATTTCCTCCATCATCCTTGGCGTGCTGCTGGGCGGCCAGCTGGTTGGCCACACAGTGTCCACCCTGCTGCTGTCGTTCGACTTCCCGGTTTTCGACACCGGCATAGACACGGCGCCCGAAGCGGCCATCGCCGTGCTGATCCTTCTTTACATCATCGCGGCCTGGTTCAACACGCGCATCCCCGACACCGGCGTCGAGATGCGGCCCATGCCGCGCAACAAGCTGGAGCTGCTGCCCGATTTCTGGAACTGCAATTCGGCGCTGTGGCGCGACAAGCTGGGCCAGATCTCCCTGGCCACCACCACCCTGTTCTGGGGCGTTTCCGGCAACCTGCGCTACATCGTGCTGGCCTGGAGCGCGGCGGCCCTGGGCTACAGCACCTCGCAAGCTTCCTCGCTGGTCGGCGTGGTGGCCATAGGCACAGCCGTCGGCGCCGTGCTGGCCTCCATGCGCATGCGCCTGGACCAGGCCACCAGCGTGATGCCGCTGGGCATCGCCATGGGCGTGCTGGTCGTGCTGATGAATTTCATCGGCAGCGTCTGGGTGGCCGCGCCCTTCCTGATCCTGCTGGGCGGCCTGGGCGGCTTCCTGGTCGTGCCCATGAACGCACTGCTGCAGCACCGCGGCCACAACCTCATGGGCGCGGGCCGCTCCATCGCGGTGCAGAACTTCAACGAGCAGGCCTGCATCCTGAGCCTGGGCGCTTTCTACAGCCTGTCCACCGGCATGGGCCTGTCGGCCTTCGGCGCGATCACCGCCTTCGGCGTGGTGGTGGCCGGCTTCATGTGGCTGATCCAGCGCTGGCACAAAAGCAACCTTGTCAAACACAAGGAGCAGGTCGACCACCTGCTGGCCATCGCCCGCAGCGATAAATCGCACTGATGCGGCCTGGCGAGAAGGCAACAGGGGCCGGGGGATTTCCGGCCGCACCGGCAGCCGCCGCGGCTTTGGTCCTCAACGCCTTTATCTGGGGCTGTTCCTGGTGGCCGTTCCGCCAGTTGCAGGGCCACGGCCTGCACCCCTTGTGGGCCACTGCCCTCGTCTACCTGATTGTCGTGACCGGCCTCACCGTAGTCAGGCCCCAAGCCTGGCGCGGCTTTTTTGCGCACCCCGAACTGTGGTTCCTGGCGGCCGCCTCGGGCCTGACCAACGTCGGCTTCAACTGGGCCGTGACCGTCGGCGACGTGGTGCGCGTGGTGCTGCTGTTCTACCTGATGCCCGCATGGGCCGTGCTGGTGGCCTGGGTCATGCTGGGCGAACGGCCGACGGCCGCTTCACTGCTGCGCCTGCTTCTGGCCATGGCCGGCGTGCTGATTGTGTTGAAGTCGCCCGACTCGCCCTGGCCTCTGCCCCAGGGCTGGGCCGACTGGCTGGCCATCATGGGCGGTTTCAGCTTCGCCGTCACCAACGCCGTGCTGCGCAAATACCGGTACACGCCCAGCGAGTCCCGCATGCTCGCCATGTTCGGCGGCAGCGGGCTGATGGCGGCCGGTGCGGCCCTGGCCGGCCTGTCGCAGATGCTGGTGCCCGGGCCCGCGCTGGCGGCCGCGGGCATCCCGATGGTGCTGGCGCTCAGCCTGGCCTTCATGGCCAGCAATGCCGGCCTGCAGTATGGCGCCGCGCGCCTGCCCGGCAGCACGACCTCCATTGTCATGCTCACTGAAATCCTGTTTGCCAGCCTGTCGGCGGCTTTGCTCGGTGCGGCGGACATCACGCCACGCATCCTGCTGGGCGGCGGCCTGATTGTGCTGGCCGCCGTGCTGGCAGCCACCGCGCCATCCGCTTCGGGGCCGGAAGGCGCAAAATCGCATTGAAGTCATAGAGTCCCCACGCCTTTCGCTGCGCGAGCCTACGGCGATACGCTGGCCCCTGCACAAGAAGAGGGGTCTGATTTCACTTGGGGCGGCCTGGCGGGAAATTGCATCATGTTTCAATAGCGGTTCACACAGGAGGCAACGATGAGCGCAGAAAAAACGGTTTACGAGTTCCAGGCCAAGGACATCACCGGCAAGGACATTTCCCTGGACGGGTTCAAGGGCAAGGTCATGCTGATCGTCAACACCGCCAGCAAGTGCGGCTTCACGCCGCAGTTCGGCGGCCTTGAAGAACTGCACAAACAGTACGCAGGCAAAGGCCTGGCGGTGCTGGGCTTTCCCTGCAACCAGTTCGGCTCGCAGGACCCCGGCGCCGACGGCGAGATCGAGTCCTTCTGCCAGGTCAACTACGGCGTGAGTTTTCCCATGATGTCCAAGATCGACGTCAACGGCCCGGCCGCGCACCCGCTCTACAAATGGCTGTCGGCCGAAGCACCCGGCCTGCTGGGCAGCAAATCGATCAAATGGAACTTCACCAAGTTCCTGGTCGGCAAGGACGGCAAAGTCATCCGGCGCTACGCCCCCAATGACAAGCCGGCCGACCTGGCCAAGGATATTGAAGCCGCACTCACTGCCTGAGGCAGAGCGGCTCTGCGTGTAACTCAAGGAGGCTTGGGGCCGGCTTTGACCGTGCGCAAATAATCCGCCAGCGTGCGTCCCGCCTCGGGGCCCACGCGCTCGTCCAGCACGTTGATCTCTGCCATGCGGTCCACCCGAAAGCTGCGAAAGTCCTGCCGGGCTTCACACCAGGCGCCCAGCGTCCAGACACTGCCCCAGTAAAAACAACCCAGCGGCCAGAGCACGCGCCGGCTTTCGCGTCCGGCCGCATCGAGGTAGCGCACCTTCACCTTGCAACGCGCATGCACCGCCTCGCGCAGCCGCTGCAGGCTGCGCTGCGTCGCCTCATCGGGATTGATCACCACCGCATACAGCGGCACACCTTCGGCCGCCGTACGTGCCGTGGGCGGCAGCACCGAAAAGATCTTGCTCCAGGCCGCTTCCGCATCACCCGCCATGGCCGGGTCCAGCCAGGCCTGGGCCAGCCGCACCGAAGCGGCCAGCGCATTGGCCTCCTTTTGCGTGAACATCAGGGGCGGCAAATCAAAACCCGCACCCAGCCGGTAACCCACACCGGCCTCGCCTTCAATCGGCACGCCCTGGTGCTGCAGGTCGGCCACGTCGCGGTAAATCGTGCGCTCGGAAACCTCGAGCCGCTTGGCCAGGAATTCGGCCGTGCTCAGGCGGCGGCCGCGGATCAGCTGGACGAGGTGGAAGAGGCGGTCGGCGCGGCGCATGGTGGGGTAAATCATAGGGGAGGACCAGAAGATGGATACCGCATGCGACACCGTCCATCCCTCCAAAGGCCCAGCTATAGTGCAGGCACCAATTGGTGATGGGGATATTGATGGAGCGCTATCTGATGATTACGGGCGGAGTCCTCGCCATCGCGGCATTCGTGCCCGCCATCTTTTTCATTCTTCGCGGCGTGTATCACTTCATTGCGATGCTTCGCCACTACCGCAGCAGCCGCCACCAGTTCGCAGCGAATTTTGTTGCCTTCCTCGTCCCATTTGCACCTCAGTTCTTCACCGAACAAGGCAACGTCCATCGAAGGCTTTTTCTGTCCAGCTTCTTTTGGGCGCTGTGCTCCACCCTGTTCATTGCCGTCATGTACGCAGTGCAGGGAATTGGCGCGACGTAGCCTTGCCCTTTCCACTTGCTCGCCCAGAGATACCTTGCAGCCTCCGTGCCTATCCCAAAATCGATGAAAAAGCCTGTTTCATTGATCGCCGCTGTCCTGACGGTACTGTCGGCCCAAGCCCCTGCTGCCACCGAAAGCCAGTGCTTCGGCACAGTGAGCAAGGGACGCATCGAAGGCAGCGTGAAACTGCCCACCAGTGGCCCCAACTTCACGGCCTACAGCAGCCTGGCCGCCACCGCGGGCCGCACGCATGTGCACGCCAAAGTCGCGGACATCATCACCGCCTCCTATGTGGCGCTGCAAACCTCCAGCCCCGCCACCACCTATGTCTATGGCGAGACGGGCTGGCCTTCGGGCGGGCGCTTCAGGCCGCATCGCACGCACCAGAACGGCCTGTCCGTGGACTTCTTTGTGCCGGTCCGCAATGCGCAAGGCAAGTCCGTCCCCCTGCCGACCGGCATTGGCAATCGCCTGGGCTACGACATCGAGTTCAATGCCGACGCTCGGTATGGCGAATACAGCATCGACTTCCCCGCAATTGCCGAGCACCTGTACCAGCTGCACCTGGCCGCGAAGGCGCGCGGGGTCGGCATTGCGCTGGTCATCTTTGATGCGCCCTTCCTGCCAAAGCTCTTCGCCACGCCACGCGGCGCCTACCTGAAGGAAAACCTGAACTTCATGAAAGGCAAACCCTGGGTTCGCCATGACGAGCACTACCACGTGGATTTCGCCGTCCCGTGCAAGCCCACTTGAATTTCCATGGCCTACAGCTACTTCTTTTTCGAACCCACACGGCTGCCTCTGGCCTGCGATGAGTTGAGCGAGGCCACGGTGCGTCCACTGGTCGACGCCGACGCGGTGCGGACTGCACTCTCGCGCATGCTTCCCGCCATTAGCTGGGACGAGGACGAGCAGACCGGCCGAATGCAGGCCGACGAAGGCTGGGTCGAATTCCAGTTGCCTGCCTCCGAAGGCACCTTGAGCATGCGCTGCTCGCTGCGCGCCGACTATTCGGCTTTGGTGCAACGCCTGTGCGACCAGTCGGGCTGGCTGGCTTTCGACGAGCGGCCTCAGTGCTTCCAGCCTGGGCGGCCTCCGATGCCGGCCTAGCCTTCAAAAAAAATGGGGACTGGACAGCATATCCAGTATGATGGAAAATAAATTCCATCATGACAGAATCTTCTTCCGGCCTCAACCAGCGCATCGCCGAACGTGTAAGCGAACTGCGCGCCGCCAAAGGCCTGTCGCTGGAGGCACTGGCCGCCAAAAGCGGCGTGAGCCGCTCCATGATTTCGCTGATCGAGCGCGGCGAGAGCAGCCCCACCGCCGTGGTGCTGGAAAGGCTGGCCACCGGCCTGGGTGTGATGCTGGCTTCGCTGTTTGACGCGCCCGCTGCGCAGGCGCCTGCCAGCCCCATCAGCCCTGTTGCGCGCCATGCCGACCAGGTTCAATGGCAGGACCCGGCCTCGGGCTATTTGCGGCGCAATATCTCGCCACCCGGTGTGCCGCAGCCCATGCAGATTGTCGAGGTGCATTTCCCGCCGGGCGGGCGCGTGGCCTTTGAGACTGGCGCGCGAGATGCGCGTGTGCACCAGCAGGTGTGGGTACTCGAGGGCGCGATTGACATCACGGTGGGCGACGCGCGCCACGCGCTGCGCGAAGGCGACTGCCTGGCCATGCAGCTGGACCAGCCCACGATGTTCCACAACCCCACGCGGAAGCCCGCACGCTATGCGGTGGTGATCGCCACTGAACGCCCATGAATACGACAACCAACATCGCCGCCTGGTCGCTGCGGCGCCTGCATGACGTCAATGAGGCCCAGGTTGCCGGACTCGCCGATGTACTGGTCGACTGCGTGGAAGGCGATGCATCGGTGAGTTTTATGCATCCGCTTTCACGCGATCGCGCAGAGGGCTTCTGGCGCGGCGTGGCCGACGGCGTGGCGGCGGGTGAACGAGCGCTGCTGGTGGCCGAGGACGGGCAAGGCATTTGCGGCACGGTGCAGCTGGTGCTGGCCCAGCCCGAGAACCAGCCGCATCGCGCCGACCTGGCCAAGATGCTGGTGCACCGCCGCTGCCGCCGCCAGGGCCTGGGCGAGGCCTTGATGCGCGCCGCCGAAAGCATGGCGCGCGACTGCGGCAAGACCTTGCTGGTGCTGGACACCGTGACCGGCGACAACGGCGAGCGCCTGTACCAGCGCCTGGGCTGGCAGCGCGTCGGCGTGATTCCCGGCTATGCGCTGCTGCCGCGCGGCGGGCTGGTGGGCACGACGGTGTTTTACCGCGAGCTGGCCTGAGGGGCTACCGCGGCTAACTGTTGCTGCGTTGGGGCAGGCGCAAGATCTGCGCTGTACGCACGCCGCTATTTCCGGGCTTCCTGGTGACGCACCCGATTGACGACCATGCGCTCATGCAGGCGCGTGATGATGCTGCTTCCCGTCTTGACAAAAAAGAAAGGGAAAAGGCCGTGGATAAACGCGGCGATGGCGGCCGACAGCAGCGGGACGGCAAATGAAAAGGAAGCGGACATGTGCTCGAAATAACTCTCCCCGACGGAGTCGGGGTGATCCTTGAAGAGATGAAGAATTTTTTCCATGGCCGTATCCGTGTGTCTTCGGGTTTGCAGTACCCGCGTGATCAATATCTGCCAGGAATCATAGGCCCGCAGGCCGGAAAATAACTTGCAAATGCAACCAGAAATCTCCTCATAATTAGAATTAATTTCTAATAATTTCGCTATATGGACAAAAAAGACGTTCGAATTCTGGACTTACTGCAACAGGACGCTTCGATGGGGCTCAACGAGCTGGCGCAGGAAGTCGGCCTTTCACCAACCCCCTGCTGGCGACGAATCCAGAAGCTGCGCGACGAAGGCGTGATCAAACAGCAGGTCACCTTGTGCGACCCGGTCAAGCTCAATCTGGGCCTGACCGCTTTTGTGAGCATTCGCGCAAGCCTGCACAACGATGCCTGGACCCAGCGTTTCATCAAAGGCATCGTTGCGATCCGCGAGGTGGTGGAGGTCCACCGGATGACGGGAGACATCGACTACCTGCTCAAGGTGGTGGTGCCCGACATTGCCGGTTACGACAGTGTTTACAAGCGCCTGATCAAGGTCGCCGAACTGCAGGACGTGAGTTCGGGCTTTGTGATGGAGGTGGTCAAGCACACCACCGCCCTTCCCACCGATTACGCGCTTCAAGCCTGAGAGCCAGGCGGCAATAGGCACAGCCTGAAAGCTGGACGTGGGGATGCCGGACGCGTTAAAACCCCAGCGCCGCTTCGTCCGCCTGCATGGCCTGAGCGATCAGACGCATGTCGTGGTCGCTGACCTCAAACAGCCCAAAGCGGAATTTGTAGCCCCAGCGCTGGCGGTCCTCCACAAACTCGAAGTCATCCAGCAGCGGCAGTATGGACGCCTCGCGCGCGGCCACATAGGCCACGTCGCGCCGGAAGGGCACAAATCCGCCGCCCATGTCAAAGGCATAGGGGTCGCCGGCCCGCACCAGGCCCACGGAGACAAAGCACTGGAGCTTGTCCTTGCCGCCCATGGTCAGCGCGGGCGAGTAATAGGCCACGCGATCGCCCGCCGACATGCGCTTGAGCGGCGCGCACTTGCCGTGGCAGACCTGCATGTAGCCCACTCCTGCGCGGCCCGGCGCCGCGCAGCCGCGCCGGGCATGCTCGGCGCTGGCGACGGCTATCCAGTTCCTGCGGTTCATGCGAGGGCGTGCAGGCCGACGCGGTTGCCGTCCAGGTCGGTGATGTGGGCGAAGAAACCCAGGCCGGGAGGCAAAGCCTGGCGCGGCAGAGCGATCTTGCCGCCGGCCTTGACGGCGCGTGCCAGCGCGGCGTCCAGAGAGGGCGAGGCATCGAGGTAGATCAAGGTGCCGGCGGAGGCTGGCGCAGGCGCTGTGGGGCCGGCCAGGATCGCACCGCCCACGCCCTCTTTGGCTTCATAGGGAAACACCGCGCCTTCCGACGGACCCATGGGCTCGCGGCGCATCTTGCATTCGAGCACGGCTTCGTAAAAGGCCTGGGCCTTGCCGAGTTGGGTGCTGG
>Ga0102589_1001206_pt1 | contig 37801 bp, 38 predicted proteins | sample AraplaMF_Col_mLB_FD_76858 | JGI IMG/M metagenome (GOLD analysis project Ga0102589, IMG submission 76858) | Arabidopsis root microbial communities from the University of North Carolina, USA - plate scrape MF_Col_mLB | ecosystem: Host-associated > Plants > Roots > Endosphere | place: USA...
CCACGTGGCCGACGAGGAAGTAGGGGATGCCGCTGGCATCGGCCTCGGCCACCGAGTCGAGCAGGCAGTCGGCCAGGCGCGAGATCGGCACGCAGGTGTCGGTCGAGATCACGCGGCAGCCCGGGCGCGACTGCACCGCGGCGAAGTAGCTGTTGTGCCGCGCGGTCCACAGGCGCGTGCGTTCTTCCGGCGTGCTGGCCCATTCGAAGGCATTGCCGCCATGGCCGCTCGCGAGTTCCTGCACCGTCTCGGCCTGCTCCTTCACGCCCGCGGGCGAGCCGTGGAACTCCATCAGCAGCATCGGTTCCTCGCGCAGGTTCAGCTTGGCGTAGGCATTCACCATGCGCACCGTGTTCACGTCGATCAGCTCCACGCGCGCGATCGGCACGCCGAGCTGGATGGTCTCGATGGTGGTGCGCACGGCCGCCTCGATGCTCGGGAACGAGCAGATCGCGGCCGACACCGCCTCGGGCAGCGGATAGATGCGCAGCGTGATCTCGGTGACCACGCCCAGCGTGCCTTCGCTGCCCACCATCAGGCGCGTGAGGTCGTAGCCGGCCGAGGACTTCTTCGCGCGCGTGCCGGTGCGGATCGTGTCGCCGGCGGCCGTCACCACCTCGAGCGCCAGCACGTTCTCGCGCATCGTGCCGTAGCGCACCGCGTTCGTACCGCTCGCGCGCGTGGCCGTCATGCCGCCGATGGAGGCGTCGGCGCCCGGGTCGATCGGGAAGAACAGGCCGGTGCTCTTGATCTCCTCGTTGAGCTGCTTGCGCGTGACACCGGGCTGCACCGTGACCGTGAGGTCGTCGGCATTGACCGACAGCACGCGGTTCATGCGCGACACGTCGATGCTGATGCCGCCCTGCACCGCGAGCAGGTGGCCTTCAAGCGAGGAGCCCACGCCGAAGGGGATGACGGGCACGCTGTGCTCGCTCGCGAGCTTCACGGCATCGGCCACGTCCTGCGTGCTCTCGGCGAACACCACGGCCGAGGGCGGCGGCGCATCGAACGAGGACTCGTCGCGCCCGTGCTGCGTGCGCACCGCGAGCGCCGTGGAACAGCGCTCGCCGAAGCGGGCCTTGAGCGCATCGATCAGCACCGGCGGCACCTCGCGCAGATGAAGCTCCGGCAGCAGATGCGAGGTCGAGGTCGGGGCGTTCATCGGAGGTCTCCTGGCTGTGGAAGAGGGGGAAAGAGGGGCGGGGGCGAACGGACCATTCTACGAAGCGGGGCGCGGATCGGCATCGGGCCGATCCCCGTACGGTAGTCGGGCGAGGGGGTTAAGCGGACCTGACCCGGCGGGCGATGCCGCAGAATCCTCTTCCCGCCTTCTGCGCGGCCCGCGGCTGGATCGAGGCGCGGAGCGCCTCCACCCCTTCGCCACAGGAACGAACACACCATGGGCAACCGACTCTCGCAGATCGCCACGCGCACCGGCGACGACGGCACCACCGGCCTCGGCGACAACACGCGCGTGCCCAAGGACCACCTGCGCGTGCACGCCATGGGCGACGTCGACGAGCTCAACTCGCACATCGGCCTGCTGCTGTGCGAGCCGCTGCCCGAGGCGGTGCGCGAGCTGCTGGTGGACGTGCAGCACCAGCTGTTCAACCTCGGCGGCGAGCTCTCGATGCCCGGCTATGCGCTGCTCAAGCCCGAGGCCCTGCTGCAACTCGACAACGCGCTGGCCGACCACAACGCCACGCTGCCGCGGCTGGCCGAATTCATTCTGCCGGCCGGCACCCGCGGCGCGGCGCAGGCCCATGTGTGCCGCACCATCGCGCGCCGCGCGGAACGGGCCGTGGTCGCGCTCGGCGCCACCGCCACGCTCAACGACACGCTGCGCCAGTACCTCAACCGCCTGAGCGACCTGCTGTTCGTGCTCGCGCGCGTGCTCAACCGCGTCGATGGCGGCGACGACGTCTACTGGAAGAGCGAGCGCATGGCGCGCGCCGCCGCCGCGGGCGACGAGCCCGCTGGATCATGAACCCGATGCTTCGAGGAGATCGCCGATGAAACTTCCCTCCCGCCTCCGTCTCGCGGCCGCGTCGTCGCTCGCCGCCTTGCTGCTGCTGCCGGCCGCCGCGGTGCAGGCCCAGAGCGCCGACAACCCGCCGCGCGCGCAGCGCGCCCACACGCTCAAGTCGCCCCCGCGCGACGGCAAGGTGATCGGCGGCGTGCAGCGCGGCACCAATGCCGCGGGCCGTGGCATCGACCGCGCCGACGACGCCACGCGGCGCGGCGTCGACAACGTGTCGCGGCGCGCGAGCCGCCCGGTGCGCAACGTGGGCGAGGCCTTCGGCCGCAAGCTCGCGCCGGGCTCCAGCGGCCGCACCGCGCCGCCGTCGGTCGGCCCGCAGGGCAACGCGCCCTGAGCCCCGGCGCATGGCACGCAACATCGAGATCAAGGCCCGCATCGACAGCGTCGAACGCATCGCGGCCCTGGCCGCGCCGCTGGCCGATTCGGGGCCGGTGGAGATCGCCCAGGACGACACCTTCTTCCGCTGCGCCGAGCCCGGCGACCGCCTCAAGCTGCGCAGCTTCGCGCCCGACCGCGGCGAGCTGATCTTCTACCGCCGCGCCGACGAGGGTGGCCCGAAGGAATCGTTCTACCTGATCACGCCGACCGCCACGCCCGACCTGCTGCGCGAGTCGCTGACCCTGGCCTGGGGGCAGGCCGGCCGCGTGCGCAAGCAGCGCCGGCTCTACCTCGTGGGCCGCACGCGCGTGCACCTCGACCGCGTGGAGGGGCTCGGCGAGTTCCTGGAGCTCGAGGTGGTGCTGCGCGAGCACGAGGCTGCCGAAGCCGGCGCGGCCGAGGCACGGGCGCTGATGGCGCAACTGGGCATCGAGGCCGCGCAGCTCGAGCGCGGTGCCTACGTCGACCTGCTCGCGGCGCGGCGCTGAGGCGCGCCGTGCAGCGTGGTGTCGCTCAGCGCCAGCCGGCCTTCTGCAACTGCGCTGCGATCTGTTGCGCGACCTTCTCGTAGCCCTGCGCATTCGCATGGATGCGGTCGGAGCGCAGCGCCGGATCGGACAGCACGCTCGCATACACCGCCGGGATCAGCAGCGCCTGCTCGGCCGTCGCGACTTCTTCGTAGAGCGGCGCGTCGCTGAGCGCGCCGATGGTCGCGCGCAGCAGCTCGGGCGCGGGCGTGGCGATCAGCGCCACGCGCGGCGTGTGCGTGCGCGCCTGGCGCACGATCGCCGCGATGTTGTCGCGCGTGGTCTGCAGCGGCACGCCGCGCAGCATGTCGTTGCCGCCGATGCCCACCAGCACCGCGTCGTAGCTGTCGGCCGCGAGCAGCGCGTCGAGCCGCTTCAGGGCGCCGGCCGAGGTGTCGCCGTTGATGCCTTCGTTGACCACCTGCCAGCCCGTGAGCGCCGCGAGCTTCGCGGGCCAGTCCTCGCCGGGCGGCGCGCCGTAGCCGAAGGTCAGGCTGTCGCCCAGCGCGAGCAGCTTGGCATCGGCCTTCAACGCCGGCTCCGAGGCCTTGCGCCGGCCGCAGGCCGCGAGCGTGGAGGCGGCGATGCCGCCGGCGAGGAGCTGCAGCAGGTGGCGTCGGTTCATGCGTGCGTGAAGAAGGAGAGGAAGAGGGGGCGCTGAGGCGGGCGCCAGCTTAGCGGCCGTTTCCATCGATGAGCGAAAGACCGTACGGGACCTGCGCCCGTCACATGCGGCGCTCGCCGCGACCGCTCAATCGTTCGCCTCGTCGCCCGTGCCCACCGCGCGCTCGCGCAGCTGGAACACGTTGCCCTCGGTGTCGTGCCCGTCGCAGTAGCGATGGCCGCCGAAGGCCCATTCGGCCTCGGCCGGCTTCAATGCGCCGCCGTGCTCGGCGGCCGCGCGCCGCGCATCGCCCAGGCTCTCGACCGGAAAGACGAACTTCAGCGCGGTGTTCTCGCGCCGCGCCGGCGGTTGCGACACATGGACCCGGGCCGCGATGTCGCCATGCATCGCGACCACGAACAGCTGCAGCGCGGGCGATTCGAGGGTGTGGAAGCCGCCTTCGGCATGGGCGAGCGACAGGCCGGCGACGCGCGTGTAGAACGTGCTCAGGCGCGTCACGTCCTTGGCGTAGACGACGGCTGCCGCGACGGTGTGTTCGGTCATCGGACCCCTCGGTGCTGGTTGCTGCGTTGGGGCGGCATTCTGCCAGCGCTCATGCGCGAGCCTGGTGACCGGAAGTGACGCGCAGGCCCTCAGGCCGCGCGGCCCTCGGCATGCGCGCGGCGCAGTTCCGCCTGCAGCTTCTTCCAGAGCGCGGGCCCGCCCTTCTCGAGCGCGGCGGCGTCGGCCGCGCTGTCCTTCGTGACCGGCGTGTGCTTGCGGCCCCAGATGCCGATCTGCGCCACCACCGGCAGCAGGTCGATGCCCATCGGCGTGAGGCTGTAGAGCGCCTTCTGCCGGTGCGTGGGATCGTCGCTCTTGCGCAGCACGCCCTGCTCGACGAGCTTGCCGAGCCGCTCGGTGAGGATGTTGGTCGAGATGCCCTCGTCGGACTGCAGGAACTCGCGGAAGTGGCGCTTGCCCGCGAACATCATGTCGCGCACGATCAGGAGGCTCCAGCGATCGCCGAAGACTTCCAGCGCGAGGTTGATCGGGCAGGTGGATTTTTCCTGGGATGCCATGGCGCGCGCTCCTACGCTTCTCTTTCGAAACCGCTTGCATTCTTGCACCGGTCGCAAGACACTGCAACCGCGCCGCAAACCGATTGCAATTCACAAGCAGTCTGGCGCTTTGATCCCTTGACGACCCACCAGGAGACCGTGCATGAGAAAGCTGATCCTTCAGATGCAGATGTCCGTCGACGGCTACGTGTCGGCGGCCCACGCCGACCTGCGCTGGCAGCTCTGGGGCTGGGGCGATCCCTGGCCCTGGGACGAGCGGCTCAAGCAGGACTTCAACACCGTGTTCGACAGCGTGGGCACCATCCTGCTGAGCCGCAAGATCGCGGAGGAGGGCTACATCGACCACTGGGGCCGCGCCGCGACGCGCTTTCCGGCCGACCGCCACTACGCCTTCGCGCAGAAGATCGTCAATGCCGACAAGGTGGTGCTGTCGAACAAGCTCGAGGCCTCGCGCTGGGAGCGCACCGCGGTGGTCCATGGCGACCTGGCCGAAGCGGTCGAGACGATCAAGCGCCAGGAGGGCGGCGACATCATTTCGGTCGGCGGCGTGGGCTTCGCCTCGGCGCTGGTCGCGGCCGGCGTGGTCGACGAGTTCCAGTTCTTCGTCAACCCGGCCGCCGTGGGCGGCGGCCTCTCGGTGTTCAACGACCGCAGCAAGGGCCACCGGCTCGCGCTGCTGCGCTCCGACGCCTACGAATGCGGCATCGTCGTCAATCGCTACGTGCCCGGCCTGCCCTGAAACGGCACCATGGCGCCGCGCGGCCGTAGGAGCGCAGGAGACGCGGATACCAGCCCTTACCTTCTTTCACTTCGCGCCTACCTGAGCCCTGGCTGACCGACACACGGGCCGCCCACAATGGACTCGTCATCACTACAAGCGAAGGAGTTCCAGATGTTCATCAACAAGACGAAGGGCATGGCCGTGGCCGCCGCGGCACTCGCCATGTGCATGGCAGCGGGAAGCGCCTTTGCGCAAGGCCGCGGCCATGACGGCCATCGCGACGGCCATCGCGGCGGCCCTCCGGGCCATGAGCGCATGGAGCGCCGCGGCCCGCCGCCCGGCCACTGGGGCAACCAGGACTTCCGCGACGGACGCCAGTTCGATCGCCGCGGCTTCCCGCAGCCGCATGCCGAATGGCGCCGCGGCGGCCGCGTGCCGGTCGAGTACCGCGCGCGCAACTACGTGGTCAACGACTACCGCGCCTATCGCCTGCAGCAGCCGCCGCGCGGCTATCAATGGGTGGGCGTGGGCGGCGACTTCGTGCTGGCCGCGATCGCCACGGGCGTGATCGCGCAGATCATCGCCGGTCAATAACGGCAAGTGCCCACTGCCGCTGGGTTCGGAGAGGAACCCGCGCAAAAGCCGCCGCAGGCTTCACGCCGCGGCGGCTTTTGCATTTGGAGACCTCAGACGAGCGCGGTGGGCGCGAGCTGCGCGCAGACGTTGCGGCCCGTGATCGTGAGCCGCAGCCCGCCGCCGTGCCATTCGAGCCAGTTGAGGTTCACGTAGGCGTCGATGTCGCTGTCGTCGATGCGGTCGGCATGGCGTTGCTGCAGCAGTTCCACCGTGGCGGGCAGCCCTCGTCGCAGGCGTTCGCGCCGTTCGCTGGCTTCGGCGGCCTTGAGGGCCTTGGCCTTCGCTGAGGGGTGCTGCTGCGAAATCGATGCCATTGCTGATCCGTTCCGGAAAGCTGGGATGAATGCGAATGTACGCTCCTTGTGTGAAGCAACTGGCAGCTTTTTCATGCTTTCGTATGGAAGTCGCCCCGCTTTCGTCGACATCGTGGCCAAAGCCGCGCATCCGCCGTGCGAAGTCCACGCGCCAAGCCCTTGTCGGGCCACGCTTTTCAGATTTCGTAGTGCGAAGCGCGGGTCTCGTCGGTCAGTGCCTTTTCCACCACAGCGCGCGTGAGGGTCGGCGCGAAGGACTCGATGAAGGCATAGACGTACTTGCGCAGGTAGTTGCCGCGCCGCACCGCGAGCTTGGTGAGGTTGATGCCGAAGTGGCGTCCGGCGTCGATCGCGCGCAGCTGCGTGTCGCGCTCGGCCTCGTAGGCCACGCCGGCCACGATGCCCACGCCCATGCCCAGCTGCACGTAGGTCTTGATCACGTCGGCATCCATCGCGGCCAGCACGATGTTGGGCGTGAGACCGCGCTGCGCGAAGGCCTCGTCGATGCGCGAGCGGCCCGTGAAGCCGGTGTCGTAGGTGATCAGCGGATAGCGCGTGAGCGCGTCGAGCGTGAGCGGCGCGTCGAGCAGCGGATGGCCCGGCGGCACGATCACCGAATGGGTCCAGCGGTAGCAGGGCAGGGCGACCAGCTGCGGGTAGTCGCCCAGCGCCTCGGTGGCGATGCCCACGTCGGCCTCGCCGTCGATCAGCATCTGCGCGATCTGCTTGGGCGAGCCCTGATGCAGGTGCAGCTTCACGTTGGGGAACTGGGCGCGGAATTCCTGCACCGCCACCGGCATCGCATAGCGCGCCTGCGAGTGCGTGGCCGTCACCGACAGCAGGCCGCTCTGCTGGGCGACGAACTCCTGTCCGGCATGCCGCAGATTGCTGCTCTCGAGCAGCATGCGCTCGATGATCGGCAGCACGTGGCCGCCGGGCTCGGTGAGGCCGGTGAGCCGCTTGCCGGCCCGCACGAAGAGCTCGATGCCGAGCTCCTCCTCGAGTTCGCGGATCTGCCGGCTCACGCCAGGCTGCGAGGTGTGGAGGGTATGGGCGACCTCGGTCAGGTTGAAGCCGCAACGAACGGCCTCGCGTACCGAGCGCAGTTGTTGGAAGTTCATCTGGCGCGGAGGTGTCATGTCCCGGAGCGGGACGGACCGGGAATTCTCTGCACAACGGCTTATGCGGGGAACGATGCGTTTGTTGGTTTCACATGAGCAAATCATCTTTGGAGCCGCTGACAGAGCGGCTTTCGCATTGATTTGCGATTTCGCACGACTGTGCTAAAGTTCGCCGCATGGACGCCAAGACCCAGAAGAGCGAACTGACCCGCACCGCCATCGTCGGCGCGGCGATGGATCTCGCGCTGGCCGAGGGCCTGGAGGCGATCACGCTGCAGGCGATCGCGAGCCGGCTGGCCCTGTCCAAGAGCGGCGTGTTCTCGCGCGTGGGATCGCGCGAGGCGCTGCAGAAGGCCGTCATCGAGGAGTACGGCCGTCGCTTCCTGGCCGACGTGTTCGTGCCCGCGATGCAGAAGCCCAAGGGCCTGGCGCGGCTGACCGACATCGTCGAGCGCTGGATCGCGCGCACCCGCGACATCGAGAGCGAGACCGGTTGCCTTTACATGGCGGGCGCCTTCGAGTACGACGACCGCGAGGGCGAGCTGCGCGAGCTGCTGCTCGCCGAGATCACCCGCTGGCGCGCCGCGCTGCGCCGCACCGTGCTGCAGGCGGTGGACAGCGGCGAGCTCAAGGCCGGCACCGACGCCGCGCTGCTGGTGAGCGAGCTCAACGGCCTCGTGATGACCCTGCTGCACGACGCGCGCTTCCTGCGCGATCCGCTGGCCGGCGAGCATGCCGCGCGCAGCTGGCGGCGCATCCTTTCCGACTACCGCGCCTGAGGCTGGTCCCCAGCGCACGCCTTTCGTCTTTGCTTATTCAGATTTCGCACAGTCGTGCGACAAAAAGGAGAAACACCATGCTGATCATCGCCCTCTGCCTGGCCGTCTATGCGGTGGCCCTCGGCGTCGAAACCCTGCGCGAAGCCCTGCGTGCGCTGCCCGGCAGCAACCAGGACTGGGTCTGGTACTGAAGGAGCGCACGGCATGACGAGCAGCGCCACGCCTTCGGGCTCCACCCACGCCGCGCGTTCCGGCTACTACGGCGCCAGCCTCCGGCTGCGCGCCGTGCGCTGGACGCTCGGCGCCATCGAGCGCCTCTGGCCCGCGCTCGGCGTGCGCGCCGCCAGCCGCGTGTTCCGCACGCCGCTGCCGCCCAAGTGGCTCTATCGCGGCCAGGGTCCGGGCGCCGAGTGGCGGCGCGAGACCTGGGCCTTCGAACAGGGCAGCCTCGGCCTCTACCACCTCGCATCGCAGGCGGGCGCGGTGGCCGAGACGCCCGTGGTGCTGCTGATGCATGGCTGGGGCGGCCATGCGGGCCAGATGCTGCCGCTGGCGCAGGCCCTGGCCGCGGCGGGCCTGCGGCCGGTGCTGCTCGAGCTGCCGGCGCATGGGCGCAGCGCGGGCTGGGCCAGCAACCTGCCGCAGTTCGCGCGCGGGATCGAATACGTCGGCGCGCGGCTCGCGGCCGAGGGCCATGCGCTGCGCGCGGCCATCGCGCACTCGATGGGCGCCAACGCGCTGGCCTATGCGGCGGCGCGCGGACTGTCGGCCGATCGGCTGGTGCTGCTGGCACCGCCGGCCTCGCCGCGCGAATACACGCGCTACTTCGCCCACGTGTTCGGCCTGCGCGAGCGCACGCGCGCCGCGATGCAGCGGCGCATCGAATCGCGCGAGGGCATCCTGATGCCGCAGTTCGAGCCGCCCGCCGTGGGCCCGCGCATCGCGCGGCCGACCCTGATCGTGCACGACCGCGACGACCGCGTGAACCGCTTCGCCGACAGCGAGGCCTACCGCGATGCGATCGCGGGCGCGCGGCTCGTCGCCACGCAGGGGCTCGGGCACCGCCGCATCCTGAAGGAGGCCGAGGTGATCGAGCGCGTGCTGGGCTTCGTCGCGGGCTAGTTACCAGGCGGGATGCACCGGCACGAACACCGGCCGGAACAGATGCCGCCGCACGATCTGCCCATAGCCGCGGTAGTAGAAGTGGCCATTGGCCGCGAGCACCGCCGCGCGATGGCGCCGGAAGTACACCGGGATCTCGTACCAGGGCATGGTCGGCGCGCGGTGGTGCACGTGGTGCAGATTGTTGAAGAGGTAGAGCAGGCCGAACACCGCGTTCGATTCGACGATCGCCACGCGCTCGTGCGGCGTGTCGGCCCAGCGGTGCTCGGTGAAGGTGCGCAGCGAGCCCAGCATCATCCCCGGGTAGACGAAGCACAGCAGGTACTCGCCCAGGCTCATGCCGGCCACGTCGAGCACGAAGTACAGCACCGGCGCCACGCTCAGCGCATGCCAGCCCCAGGTCGGCAAGCGCGAGAAGTCGCCGGCCGCGACCCGGCCGGTCTCGAAGCGCACCAGCTTCCACAGCCGCAGGAAGGGCCCCAGCACGACGCGGAAGGCCACCGTCTGGTTCGCCAGGTAGATCCAGCGCCAGAAGCGTCCGTAGCCGGCCCAGGCCGGTGCCGAGTGATAGGCGCTCTCGGAGTCGCGCTCGGGATGCGTGAGGTGGAAGTTGACGTGGTGCGCGCTGTGGCCGCGGTTGTAGAACGGGTACGGCAGCCACAGGTTGAGCGGCGGCCACACCACGGCCCAGCGCAGCCACTGCGGCAACTGGCGCATCGCGTGGATGCTCTCGTGCTGCAGCGAGAAGTGCAGTTGGGCGAGGTAGCCGCCCGCGACGAACAGCGCCCAGCCCGGCAGCGCCGCATGCCACCAGACCAGCGCGGCCCAGGCCAGGTAGAGCGCGCCCGCGAGCAGCAGGGTGGGCACCTCGTAGTGCCACCACCAGTGGCGGCGGCCGCGCGCGGGGGCCACCGCAACGGCGGGCGTGGGTTGCAGCGGCTGGGTGGAGGTGCGGGCGGCGGTGTTCATGAGGAGGCGGTCCGGCCTGCGATGCTAGGAAGCATCGGCCGCGCCGCATGCGCCCATTCCGCATAAGCAAGGGTGCGAAACTTCGTTCGCGCCGCCGCCCCCGCCACCTAGGCTCGCTGGCTTTTTGCGTCGTCCCATGAACACCCTCCCCTCGCGCGGCCTCGCCGCCTTGCTGCTCGCCCTGTCGACCGTGCTGCCGGCCCGGGCCGCCGCGCCCGACGACTATCCGCAGCGCACGGTCCGCGTGGTCGTGCCCTACCCCGCGGGCGGCATCGCCGACAAGATCGGCCGCGAGGTCGCCGAGCAGCTGCAGCAGCGCCTGAAGCAGCCGGTGGTGGTCGAGAACCGCAGCGGCGCGGCCGGCAACATCGGCTTCGACCACGTGGCGCGCCAGCCGGCCGATGGCTACACGCTGCTGCTCGCGCCGGCCTCCAACCTCACGGTGCAGCCGGCGCTGTTCAAGCAGCTGAGCTACGACCTCGCGCGCGACTTCACGCCGGTGTCGCTGCTGGTGCAGACGCCGCAGCTGCTGCTGGTCAATCCCCAGGTGCCGGTCAACAGCCCGCGCGAGCTCATCGACTATTCGAAGAAGAACCCCGGCAAGGTCAACTACGGCATCAGCGTGGGCGCCTATTCGCACCTCGCGGGCGAGCTGCTCAAGTCCCGGACCGGCGCCGACTTCACGCCCATCCCCTACCAGGGCAGCGCGCCCGCCCTTAACGACCTGCTCGCGGGCCAGACCCAGTTCATCTTCAACGAGGTCGTGACCGCGATCCCCTTCGTCAAGGCCGGCACGCTCAAGCCGCTGGCCGTGGCCTACCGCAGCCGCGCGCCCTGGCTGCCCGAGGTGCCCACCGCCGCCGAGGCCGGCCTCGGCGACTTCGAGGTCACCTCGTGGTACGGCGTGGTGGTGCGCAGCGGCACGCCCGCGCCGCTGGTGCAGCGCCTGTCGCGCGAGCTGCGCGAGATCGTGCAGTCGGCCGACTTCCGCAAGCGCTACGACGACATCGGCGCCTTCACGGTCGGCAGCTCGCCCGAGGAGTTCGCCCGCTTCATCCAGACCGAGACCGTCAAGTGGACCGCGGTGGTGAAGCAGGCCGGCATCCAGCCGAACTGAGCATGAGCACGCACCACCGCCCCACCCTCGATGCCGCGGCGCTGCATGCGCTGCTGCTGGCCGCCGACGGCCCCGAGCTCGCGCTGCTCGACGTGCGCGAGACCCGCCACTACGTCGCGCGGCATCCGAACCTCGCGCGCAATGCGCCGCTGAGCGGCCTCGAGCCGCAGGTCGCCACGCTGGTGCCGCGCCGTTCCACGGCGATCGTGCTCTACGACGACCGCGCCGCGCCCGACGGCCCCGCGCACGAGGCCGCGGCCGTGCTCGAGCGGCTGGGCTACACCGATGTGCGCCTGCTGGCCGGCGGCATCGAGGCCTGGGCCGCGCAGGGCCTGCCCGTCATCGACGGCTATGGCACGCTGGTCAAGGCCTTCGGCGACCGCGCGCGGCTGCACTTCGGCACGCCCTCGGTCGGTGTCGAGGCACTGCGCGAGCGGCTGCGCGACGGCCGGCCCACCACGCTGGTCGATGCGCGGCCGCGCACCGAATTCGAGTTCCTCTCGCTGCCGGGCGCGCGCAATCACCCTGGCACCGAGCTCGCGCTGCGGCGCTTCGATGCGCCCACCGACGCCGACCATCTCTGGGCCGTCAACTGCTTCAGCCGCACGCGCGGCATCGTCGGCGCCACCACCCTGCGGCTGCTGGGCCGCGCGCGCGACGCGGTGTTCGTCGAGGACGGCGTGATGGACTGGGGCCTGCATGGCGGTCCCGTGGTGCAGAACGCCGCGCCGGCCGACCTGCTGCCGGCCGAGTCGCCCGAGCGGCTGCGCGAACTGGCCGACGGCCTGATCGCGCGCCACCGCCTGCCGCTGGCCGATGCCGCGCAGCTCGCGCGCTGGCAGGCCGACCCGCGGCGCAGCCTCTACCTGTTCGACGTGCGCCCGCAGCCCGACCCGGCCTTCGCGGGCACGGCCGTGCAGCAGGTGCCCGGCGGCCAGCTGCTGATGCATTTCGAGAACCTCGTGGGCACGCGCGGCGCGCGCATCGTGTTGTTCGACGATCCGGCGCACCGGCTGCGCGCCGCCATCACGAGCTTCTGGCTCACGCAGCTCGGCCAGGCCGAGGTGCACGTGTTCGACGGCCCGTTGCCTTCCCAGGGCCTGCCGCCGGCCCCTTCCACCGCGATCGCCGATGCCCCGCCCGCCATCGAGGCCGGGGCGCTCGACGGCGCCACGGTGGTCGACGTCGGGCCGAGCCTCGACTACGAGCGCGGCCACCTGCCGGGCGCGCTCTACCTGCTGCCGGCCTCGCTGGCGCCACTCTCTCCATGGATCGTGCCGGGCCGCACGCTGGTCTTCACCTCGCCCGACGGCATCGCGGCGAGCCGCGTGGCGCGCGATGCGCAACGCCGCTGGCCCGAGGCCGGCGTGCGCTTCGACTGGCTCGCGGGCGGCACCCAGGCCTGGAAGGCCTCGGGGCGGCCCTTGTCGACCACGCTCGAGGCGGCGCGCCTCTTGACCCCTTTCGACGACGACTGGGGCTCGGTGATGCGCGTGTTCGGGCCGCGGCGCGACCCGGCCTGGGCCGACTACCTGGCGTGGGAGCGCGCCCTGTCGGCGCGCGTGGTCGCGGACCCGACGGTCCGCTTCCGCTTCTTCGCGCCGGACTGACTCAGCGCGCCGGCGTGGGCGCCGGGTCGGGCAGCTCGATCTTGATGTCGAGCACCTCGAGGTTGTCCTGGGTCTCCAGGTGGACCTTGATGTCCTCGGGATTGATGGCCACGTACTTCGAGATCACCGCCACCAGCTCGCGCTGGAGTTCGGGCAGATAGTCGGGCCGCCTCTTGCCGCTGAGGCTGGAACGCTCGTGGGCGAGGATGATCTGCAGGCGTTCCTTGGCAACGCTGGCAGTCTTCTTCTTTTCGCCAAGGAGGAACGAGAGGAACGACATGCCTTATCTGCCTCCGAAAATCCGCTTGAAGAAGCCCGGCTTCTCGGCCTCGACGAAGCGCATCGGCTTGTCCTCGCCGAGGAAACGCGCGACCACGTCGCTGTAGGCCTGGGCCACGTCCGTGTCCTTGTCGTGGATCGCGGGCACGCCCTGGTTGGAGGCGTGCAGCACGCTCTCCGACTCGGGGATCACGCCGATCAGCGGAATGCGCAGGATGTCCTGGATGTCCTCCAGCGACAGCATCTGGCCGCCCGCCACCCGGTTCGGGTTGTAGCGCGTGATCAGCAGGTGTTCCTTGACCGGGTCGCCGCCGTCCTTGGCGCGCTTGGTCTTGCTGCTGAGCATGCCCAGGATGCGGTCCGAGTCGCGCACCGACGAGACCTCGGGATTGGTCACCACCAGCGCCTCGTCGGCGAAGTGCATGGCCATCATCGCGCCGGTCTCGATGCCCGCGGGCGAGTCGCAGACGATGTAGTCGAAGTCCATCGCCGCCAGGTCGGCCAGCACCTTCTCCACGCCTTCCTGCGTCAGCGCTTCCTTGTCGCGCGTCTGCGAGGCGGCGAGAACGAACAGGTTCTCGCACTGCTTGTCCTTGATCAGGGCCTGGCTCAGGTTGGCCTCGCCCTGGATCACGTTGATCAGGTCGTACACCACGCGGCGTTCGCAACCCATGATCAGGTCGAGGTTGCGCAGGCCCACGTCGAAGTCGATCACGGCCGTCTTCTTGCCCGCGAGCGCGAGGCCCGAGGAGAAGCTGGCGCTCGTGGTCGTCTTGCCGACGCCGCCCTTGCCCGAGGTCACCACCACTATCTTGGCCATGGCCATTCCTTCTTGTTTCGATTCGGTTGTTGCTGGATCGCTGCCGCGTCGTCCCGCCCTGCCGTCAGGCAATGGGCTCGATCACGATTTTCTTGCCGTCGAGCCGGATCTGGGCCGCCTTCGCGAGCACCGTGTCGGGCAGCGGCACTTCCGAGGTCCGGTAGATGCCGGCCACCGCCACCAGCTGGGCTTCGAGGCAGGTCGAGAAGATCCGCGCCTCGGTGTTGCCGCGCGCGCCGGCGATCGCCTTGCCGCGCAGCGGCGCGTACACGTGCACGTTGCCGTCGGCGATGACCTCGGCGCCATGGCTCACCACGGCCGTCACGATCACGTCGCCGCCGCGGGCGTAGACCTGCTGGCCCGAGCGCAGCGGCCGGTCGATCAGCAGCGTGCCGTTGGCCGGCACCGGCACCTCGCGCACGATCTGCGGCGCGGGCGACGGGGTGGCCGGCGGCGGCTCGGCCGGGCGCGGGGCCGGGGCGGCGGGCATGTCGGTCACCACCAGGCCGGCGGCGCGGGCCGCGGCGTGCTGGGCCTCGCTGCCGCCGCGCACCGCGATCGGCTGGGTCTGGTGGCGCGCCAGCAGGCCGCGCAGGGCCTCGAAATCGAGCGCGTCGCCCGCCCCGCCCTCGGCCGAGGCTTCCGGCAGTTGCGAGAGATCAATGACCACCGGCTCCTGTTCGAAGAAATCGGGGGAATCCGCCAGCTGGGCGTCGAGCGCCTCGGCCAGCACGCCCAGATCGGTCGTCTTGAGGATGACTGCGATCAGCGGCAGCGTGGCGCTCTTGAATTCGAATACCGCCCTGGTGCGCGCGGCGGAAACATCGGCCATTGGAAAACGTCTGGAAAACGTCGGTGCGAAAAGCCTCGGAGTCTAACGGGCGCGGGCCGCGCGGCGGTGCGGCGCCGCGGCCCGGGCCGCCCAGGAAGCACATTTATTGCACGAGGTTTCACTTTGGGGGCTTGGCGGGCGCCCCCGGGAGCGTCTCAGTTCTTCGTGCGGCCCAGCAGTGCGTAAAGAATGATGGCGCCGAAGGTGGCGGTGCCGATGCCGCCCAGCGCGAAGTCGCCGAACTTCAGCGTGAAGTCGCCGGTGCCGATGATCAGCGTGATCGCGGCCACGATCAGGTTCTTGTTCTGCGAGAAGTCGACCTTGTTGTCGACCCAGATTTTGGCGCCCGCCACCGCGATCAGGCCGAACACCACGATGCTCACGCCGCCCATCACCGGCAGCGGGATGGCCTGGATCAGCGCGCCGAACTTGGGGCTGAAACCCAGCACCAGCGCGATCACCGCGGCCACCACGAACACCGCGGTCGAGTAGATGCGGGTGGCGGCCATCACGCCGATGTTCTCGGCATAGGTGGTCACGCCGGTGCCGCCGGCCGCGCCGCTGACCACGGTGGCGATGCCGTCGCCGATGAAGGCGCGGCCCATGTAGCCGTCGAGGTTGCGCCCGGTCATGGCCGTCACCGCCTTCAGGTGGCCCAGGTTCTCGGCCACCAGGATGATCGCCACCGGCGCGATCAGCAGCATCGCGTTGGCCGTGAACACCGGCGCGGTGAAGGCCGGCAGGCCGAACCAGGCCGCGGCGGCGATGCCGCTGAGGTCCACCGGCTTGCCCAGGCCCATGCCGTTGGTCAGCACGGCATAGACGACGGTGGCCAGGATCAGCCCCACCAGGATCAGCAGCCGCTGCACCATGCCGCGCGTGAACACCGCCACCAGGCCCACGCAGAGGAAGGTCAGCGCCTGCATCCAGGCGTCGAAGTTGCCGGCCGCCATGTTCTTGATCGGCACGTTCGCGAGGTTGAGCCCGATCACCGCCACCACCGCGCCGGTCACCACCGGCGGCATGAAGCGCTCGATCCAGCCGGTGCCCACGGCCTGCACGATCGCGCCGATCAGGATATAGACCACGCCGCAGGCCACGATGCCGCCCAGTGCCACCGCGATGTTGGCGTTGGGCCCCTTGCCGGCGTAGCCGCTGGCAGCGATCACCACGCCGATGAAGGCGAAGCTCGAGCCCAGGTAGCTGGGCACCTTGCCGCCCGTGATCAGGAAGAAGATCAGCGTGCCGATGCCGCTCATCAGGATCGCGATGTTGGGGCTGAAGCCCATCAGGATCGGCGCCAGCACGGTGGCGCCGAACATCGCGATCACGTGCTGCACGCCCATGAATCCGGTCTGGACCCAGGGCAGGCGTTCGTCGGGCGCGACCACGCGCCCCTCGGTGGCGGCGACTTCGCGCCAAGTGAATGGACTGCTCATGCTTTGTCTCCTCTTGTCGTGTTCCAGGCTTGTAGGGTGCCGGTCATGCTCAGCCCTTGGGCTGGAGCACCGCCATTGTGATGCGCGAAACGCAGGTCAGCTCGCCCGCCTCGTTGGTCAGGTCGATCTGCCAGACCTGGGTGCTGCGCCCGCGGTGCACCGGGCGGGCGGTGCCGATCACCCAGCCGCTCGAGGCCGAGCGGATGTGGTTGGCGTTGATGTCCAGGCCCACGGCGCGGTCGCCCTCGGGCGCCGAATAGTGAGCGCCGCACGAGCCCAGCGTCTCGGCCAGCACCACCGACACGCCGCCGTGCAGGATGCCGTAGGGCTGGCGCGTGCGGCCGTCGACCGGGCAGCGCGCGCGGATGAAGTCGTCGCCGACCTCGAGGAATTCGATGCCCAGGTGTTCCACGGTGGTGCCGACGTGGCTTTGGGTCAGGGCCTCGACCGAGATGTCTTTCTTCCAGATGCGCATGGCGTGCTCGTCTTTCTTGTCTTGGTGCTTGAAAAGGGTGGCGGAAACTAGGGCCTGTTAACTCTATAGAAGGGGTCGCGAAGCTTGCCATAGCCCGCCCATCAAGGCGCGCGACGACGCGTGTGCGTCCGCACACGCTAGGAGCGCAACGCCGAGGGGCGGGCTATGGCAAGCTTCCCTCCGGGCTGCTTCGCCAAGGGGCCGTCTGCGGCGTTGCCCGCGCTTGCAAGGCGGACGCCTTGCTGCGCGCGGGCGCCTTGCATCCAGCCCCTTGGCGAAGCAGCGCGACCCCTTCTATAGAGTTAACAGGCCCTGGCGACGGCGGCTGACACTGGCAGTCGCCTAGGCGTGCTAGCTTGCATGGATGAAACCCCCCTCCCGGCGCGTCCGGTTCTGGCTCGCCGGTTCGGCCCTGGTGCTGCTGGCGGGCGCCCTCGCGCTGTGGGGGGCGGCGCGCTGGCTGCTGCCCAGCGACGCCGAGGTGTCGCAGCGCATCGCCGAAGGCTTCGAGAAGCACTACGGCATCCGCCTCCAGGTCGGCGGCGCCCACTGGTCGCTCTTGCCCATGCCGGTGCTGGTGCTGACCGATGTCGCCACCGACCAGCCGCGCCCGGTCACCGTGCACCGCATCGCGCTGCGGCTGCAGCTCGCGCCGCTGCTGAAGCGCGTGGTCGCGGCCGACACGCTCGAGGTCGAGGGCGCGGTGCTGCCCGGCGAATCGATCCGCGCCTTCCGCGGCCGCGCGCCCGAGACCGTGGAGAAGGGCCGGATCGCCCTGCCCGCGCCCTGGACCCTGGCCGAGACCCCGCTCGAGCAGCTGCGCTGGCGCGACGTGCGCTGGATCGACCGGCGCGACATCGAACTCGCCTACGACGGCCAGATCGACTTCGACCCCGGCTGGCGCCCGCGCCATGCGCTGGCCGAGCGCACGGAGGCCTCGCCGCCGGCCCGGCTGCGGCTGGACCGCGAGGGCCACAACGACCGCTGGCAGACCCGCATCGACGTGGCGGGCGGCAGCTGGAACGGCGTCAGCCGCTTCGAGACGCTGGACGACGGCCGCCTGCGCGTGTCGGCCGAACTCGCGCCGCGCGACGTCGACATCGAGGCGCTGGTCCAGACCTTCGGGCGCCGCACCTTCGTCGCCGGCAAGCTGCACGGCCAGACCACGCTGACGGCCGAGGCCGACAAGGTCGGGGCCCTGATGCGCGGCCTGCGCACGCGCACCGTGTTCTCGGTCAGCCCGGCGACCCTGACCAAGCTCGACCTCGCCAAGGCCGTGAGCACCGCCGGCATCAGCCGCGGCGGGCGCACCGCGCTCGACGAGCTCAGCGGCACGCTCGACACCCAGGCCACGCCCGACGGCACCGTGCTGCGCTACACCAACCTCAAGGCGCGCTCGGGCGTGCTCACGGCCAGCGGCAACGTGCGGCTGTTCAACCGCCGCATCCAGGGCGATGCCGCAGTCGACCTGATCGACGGCGTGGTCGGCGTGCCGCTCAAGATCGGCGGCACCCTGAGCGATCCCGAGCTCTCGCTGACCGGCGCCGCGCTTGCGGGCGCGGCCGTTGGCAGCGCGGTGCTGCCGGGCGTGGGCACCGCGATCGGCGCGCGCGTGGGACAGCAGGTGGAGCGGCTGTTCGGGCTCGACGAGCCGCCCGGAGCGAAGAAGAAACCCAAGCCCTAGGAGTCTGCGCGGCAGAAGCCGCATCGGCTGCAACGCGCGAGAAAACGGTCCATCGCGGCGATCCCGCCTGCGCCCATAGCCCAGCTATGGGCTTGTCGGTATCACCACGCTGTCCTCGTTTTTCGCGCGTTTCGCTTCGATGCCTTCTGCCGCGCAGACTCCTAGCCGATCGCCTTGAGCACCGCCGGCACCGTCAGCACCGCCGTGTAGTAGCCCATGAACTGCACCCCGGTGTTGAAGCCGATGGCGCGCGACAGCAGCCCGCCGAGCAGCCCCATGGTGAGGATCACGAACAGCCCCAGCAGCTGCCCTTCCCAGACGCTGATCACCACGATCAGGCCGACGAAGGTGGCGATGATCGCCTCGTGGCTGACCTTGCGCGAGACGAACAGCGCCGCGCGGCGCGCGAAGTTCATGGTGAAGGGATAGGCCACCAGCGCCGCGAGGATCACCGCCAGCATGCCGTAGCCCAGGAATTCCCAGTGGCTCAGCAGGTTGTGCAGGTTGTGGGTCTGGCCGGTGGCGGCGTCGATGGTGAACACCGGCGGCGCATTGAACAGCGGCGCGGCCGGGCCCGCGGCCACCGGGCTCAGCGGCAGGCCGATCGCGATCAGCGGGATCAGCGCCTCGGCCACGTAGGTGGCCTCGGTCACGCCGTTGCGCGCGGCCAGCGTGGTGGTGAGCCGGTGGTAGGCATGCTTGATGCGCGAGCCGACCAGCTCGCCGAGCACCACCGTCATCGCGACCGGGCTGAAGACGAAGGTGGCGCTCGAGATGGTGGCGGTGGCCAGCGTCCATTTCACCTGGCCGCGGTCGAGCACCTTGAAGGGGTTGGGGAAGTAGCCGCTCCAGCCCTTCACGTCGGGCGCCAGCGAGAAGGTGCGCACCTTCTCGCGCGCCATGCGCGCCCTGGCCGTCGGCGACAGCACCGAGAACAGGTCGGCCACCAGCGGCCCGATCGCGATGCCCAGGAAGTAGCTGATGCTGAGCTTCACGCCGTACTTGGCGGTCAGCGACTGCAGCGCCACGATCACGATCACGAACGGCACCAGCGTCGCCACCGAGGCCCAGCGCCCGCTCGAGAACCAGGCGATGGCGACGGCCGCCACCACGAAGATCCACGGCGCCGCCTTGGTGATGGCCGCGCCGTAGGGCGCGAGCAGCACCGCGAACAGCACGGCCAGCGGCACCGCGACGAAGGCCGCGATGATCGCGCCCGACACCATCTTGCGCAGCGCGATGTGCGGCACGCCGAGGTTGCGCAGCATGTTGGCGTCCTGCAGCAGCGGCGTGGCCATGGTGTCGCCCGGGATGCCCAGCAGCGCGGTCGGCACCGCGTGCGTCATGTGCTTGGCCACCGCGGCCGCGAGGAAGAAGGTGAACACGCCCGCGGGCGGCACGCCCAGCAGCACCACCAGCAGGGTCAGCGGCGCGAGCGTGGTGGTCTCGTCGGTGCCCGACACGAGACCGATGGCGGCGAACACCACGGCGCCCACGAGGCCCATGCCGGTGGCGACGAGGATCTGGTTCAGCAGTGCGGCGTCGATCACGAGGCGGCTCCTTCGGCGGCGGCGCGCGTGCGCGGGCGGTGGTTGGCGAACAGGTCGTGCAGGCCCAGCTCCTGGAGCTCGCGCAGCGCGGCGGGCGGCAGGTCGCTCATCGCCCCCAGGTCGCCATGCTCGCCGGCCAGTTCGGCCAGCACCTCCTCGCGCCAGCGCGGATCGGCCGCGCCGCCTTCCACCACCTCGCGCTTGGGCGCGAACAGCAGCGCGCAGATCAGGCCCGCGATCACGCAGCCCGCGAGGCCCGCCAGCATCGCGTAGGCACGCGCCAGTTCGCTCGAGCGCACGGCGCCCGCGAGCAGGCGGTTGGCCAGCAGGAAGCCGGCCAGGCTCACGGCGATGCCGATCGCGATCGCGCCCGCGAGATGGCGCAGGTCGGCCGTGTCGCCCCAGATTTCCACCAGGCGCCATCGCGCCTGCGTCGTGCCGTTCGGGTTCATTGCTTGTCTCCGTTCTTGCTGGTGTGACGGCACGCGCCCCGCGTGCCGCCGCGGTATCGGCCGCGGTCCGTGGTGCGGGCCCTTCCCGCGATCCGTGAGATTCAGTTTTTGGCGCGCAGGGCTTCGAGCAGCGCCACCGCGCGGTCGGTGCGCACGTCGTGCTCGATGGCCATCCGTTTGGCGACGGCATCGATCTCGTCGCCCGTGGCGCCGGCCACCAGCGCGATGTTTCGCGCATGCAGCGCCATGTGGCCGCGCTGGATGCCCTCGGTGGCGAGCGCGCGCAGCGCGCCGAGGTTCTGCGCCAGGCCCACGGCCACCGCCACCTCGCCGAGCTCCTGCGCCGACTGCACGCCGAGGATCTTGAGCGCCAGCCGCGCGAGCGGATGGGTCTTGGTGGCGCCGCCGACCAGCCCCACGGGCATCGGCATCTCGATGGTGCCGACCAGCGCGCCGCTCCCGTCCTTCTCCCAGGTGGTGAGCGAGCCGTAGCGGCCATGGCGGCAGGCATAGGCATGCGCGCCGGCCTCGACCGCGCGCCAGTCGTTGCCGGTGGCGACGATCACCGGGTCGATGCCGTTCATGATCCCCTTGTTGTGCGTGGCCGCGCGGTAGGGGTCGACGGCCGCGAAGGTGTAGGCGTCGAGCACGCCCTCGACGATCTCCTCGCCGCTGCGCTCGGCGGTCTTGAGCACCGCGGGCGCGAGCCGCACGCGGGCGCGCGCCAGCCGCAGGTCGGCCAGGTTCGAGAGGATGCGCAGCCGCACCGTGCCGCCCGTGAGCTGCTCGACCAGCGGCGACACCGCCTCGGCCATGGTGTTGACCGTGTTCGCGCCCATCGCGTCGCGCACGTCGACCACCAGGTGCAGCACCACCATCGCGCCGCGCGGCGTGTCCTCGAACACGTGCACCTCGATGTCGCGGCAGCCGCCGCCCAGGCCGATCAGCACCTTGTCGCGGCTGTTCGCCACCTCGAGGATGCGATCGCGCGCGCGCAGCAGCGCCAGCCGCGCGCCGTGCGGATCGCCCAGGCCCAGCAGCTGGACCTGCGCGCGCATCAGCGGGCCGCTGCTCGAGGCCTCGAAGCCGCCGCCCTCGCGCGCCAGCTTGGCCATGAAGGAGGCGGCGGCCACCACCGAGGGCTCCTCCACCGCCATCGGCACCAGGTACTCGCGGCCGTTGACCGTGAAGTTGCCGGCCACGCCCAGCGGCAGCTCGAAGGTGCCGATCACGTTCTCGACCATGCCGTTGGCGCGCTCGATGCCGAGCGCGCCGGGCGCGGCGAGCAGCGCCTTCTCCTCGGGTGTGAGCGCAGCGGCCTGCGCGATGTGATCGAGGCGCTGCGCGGGTGTCAGGGCTCGGAAATTGGGGAGGCGGGCGTCGGCGACCATCGTTCGTGCTTCGGTTCGTGCAAGGGGTGGATTCGGAAGCGTGCGAATCTAGGCCCGCTGTACCAGCCTCGGAAGGCACAGTTTCGCGGGACAGTCGGGACAGTGAGGCGCGTCCAGTGCCCGCTGTGTCACAGTCGCTGGCCATGAGCGTTCTCTCCAGCCGCGGCCCGCGCGCCGCCCCCATCGCCGATTCGCTCGCCGAGGCCATCGCGCGCCAGATCGCCAGCGGCGCCTACAAGGCCGGCGACAAGCTGCCCTCGCTGCGCGAGCTCGCGCAGCTGCACGGCTATGCCAAGAACACCGTGGTGGCGGCCTTCGAGAACCTGGTCTCGCGCGGCCTGGTCGAGCCGCGCCGGGGCTCGGGCTACTTCGTGCGCGCGCAGCCGAAGCCCGCGGGCGCCAGGCCGCCCGAGGACGATGCCGGCAGCCTGGGCCGCGCGATGGACATCGTGTGGCTGATGCGCGAGCAGCTCAAGACCGAGCCCGACGCGGTGGCCGTGGGCGACGGCTTCCCGCCGGTCGAATGGCTGGCCGACGTGCGGCTGGACAAGTACCACCCGAAGGTGGTGCGCACCGGGCTCGGCGCGCTGTTCCGTTACGGCAGCCGCTTCGGCTACGGCCCGCTGCGCGAGCACCTGGTGCGCAAGCTGGCCGACTTCGGCATTGGCGCCGAGCCGCGGCAGATCGTGCTCACGCACGGCGCCAACGAGGCCATGGACATCGTCATCCGCTACTTCGTGCCGCCCGGCGGCAAGGTGCTGGTCGACGATCCCGGCTACTACCCGCTGTTCGGCAAGCTCAAGCTCGCGGGCGCGCAGATGCTCGCGGTGCCGCGGCTGGCCGACGGGCCCGACCTCGAGGTGCTCGAGCAGCTGCTGGTGGCCGAGCGGCCGCGCCTGTTCTTCACGCAGTCGCTGGCCCACAACCCGACCGGCTCCGACATCTCGCCGGCCAAGGCCTTCCGCGCGCTGCAACTGGCGCAGAAGCACGACCTGCTGATCGTCGAGAACGACCCGCTGGCCGACTTCAAGCCCACCGCGCTGCCGCGGCTGGCGGCGCTCGACCAGCTCGAGCGCACCATCTACATCGGCAGCTTCTCCAAGTCCTTCTCGGCCGCGCTGCGCGTGGGCTTCGTCGCCTGCGGCGCCGACCTCGCGAGCGATCTCGCCGACCTCAAGGCGCTGATCCACGTGAGCAGCTCCGAATACGCCGAGCGCACGGTCGACGTGATCCTCAGCGAGGGCCACTACCAGCGCCACCTGAACCGGCTGCAGAACCGCCTGGGGGAGGCCACGCGCGAGGCGCTGCGCTTCTTCGATGCGGTGGGCGCCGAGGTGTTCGCGCGCAGCCCGCAGTCGCTCTACGTCTGGGCCGCGCTGCCGGGCGTGGCCGACTCGCTGGCCTTCGCCAGGGAACTGCTGCCGCGGCGCATCGTGATGGCGCCGGGCCGCATCTTCAGCGTCGACTCGACGCAGCTGTCGCGCTGGTCGCGCTTCAACGTCGGCGCCATGGCCGACCCGCGCTTCGCGAAGGCGATGCGCGCCACGCTCAAGCGCATGGGCGGCTGAGGGGGCTCAGCGCCCGAACTCGCCGTGCCGGCCCGCGCCGTTTGCGAAGCGCGCGGCGCCCGCCTCGCCCTCGGCCGCGACGATCGGCACGCCGCGCGCGCCCTCGCGGCGCAGCGCCTCGGCCAGCGGCAGGTCCCATTGTTCGAAGGCCGAGCGGCGGTCGGCCAGCATGCATTGCTGCGGGAAGGCGGCGATCTGGCGCGCCAGCTCCCGCGCCGCGGCCAGCGCGCCGCCGGGCGGCACGACGCGGTTCGCGAGGCCCATGGCCAGCGCCTCGGCCGCGCCCACGGGGCGGCCGGTCAGGATCATGTCGAGCGCGCGGCCCATGCCCACCAGCCGCGGCAGCCGCACCGTGCCGCCGTCGATCAGCGGCACGCCCCAGCGGCGGCAGAACACGCCGAACACCGCGTCCTCGTCGGCCACGCGCAGGTCGGCCAGCAGCGCCAGCTCGAGCCCGCCGGCCACCGCGTAGCCGTTGATCGCGGCGATCAGCGGCTTGGACAGCGCCATGCGCGTCGGCCCCATCGGTCCGCTGCCGCCGCCCGCGGGATCGAGTTCGTTGCGCCGCGCGGGGTCGCCGACGGCCGTGAGGTCGGCGCCGGCGCAGAAGTGGCCGCCCGCGCCGGTCAGCACCGCCACGCGCAGGGCGTCGTCGGCCTCGAAGCGCTCGAAGGCCGCGCGCAGCCCGGCGGCCACCGCGCCGTCGACCGCGTTGCGCTGAGCAGGCCGGTCGATGGTGATCGTGAAGATGCCGTCGTCGGCCTCGACGCGCACGCCGGGGGTTTGTTCGGATGCCATGGAGGGGCTCCTTCGGACACAAAATTACCGGAGTTGATCGTTCGTGGTCATCGTAGGAAACATTTCTTCATTCCGCAAACATGACCAAGATCTGTCATGTCGAGATCAGCGTGCCGAGCGCGCCCGACCTGATCCTCGACCTGCTGGTGGCCGACGGCGGCACGCTGAGTTCGCAGGCGCTGTGCCGCGCGGGCGCGCTGCTGGGCATCGGCGAGACCACGATGCGCGTGGGCCTCACGCGGCTCGCGGCCGAGGGCAAGATCGCGCGCGGCGAGCGCGGCAACTACCGGCTCGAGCGCGAGGGCCCGGCGCTGTCGCGCGCGGTCGACGGCTGGCTGCACAAGCAGGCGCAGGCCATCGGCTGGCGCGGCGACTGGCTGGCCGTGCACGATGCCGGCGTGGCGCGCGCCGACAAGACCGCCTGGCGCCGCCACGGCCTCGCGCTCTCGCTGCGCGGCTTCGCGCCGCTGCGGCCCGGCCTGCAGATCCGGCCCGACAACCTCGCGGGCGGCCTCGAGGCCGAGCGCCGCAAGCTCAGGGAACTGGGGCTCTCGCCCGATGCGCCGGTGTTCCGGCTCGCCGACCTCGACGAGGCGGCGCAGGCGAGCGCGCGCCGGCTGTGGGACGTGCGCGCGCTGGCCGCGCAATGCCGCCGCCTGCAGGCCGGCCTCGAGCGCAGCGAGCAGCGTCTGCGCACGCGGCCGCTCGAGACGGCCGTGCGCGAATCGCTGCTGCTGGGCCGCGCGGTGATCGCGCACCTGATCCGCGATCCGCTGCTGCCGGCCGAACTGATGCCGCCCGAGCCGCGCGCCGAGCTGCTCGCGGTCACGCGCCGCTACCAGGACACGGCGCGGCAGCTGTGGCGGCAGTGGCTGGCGCTGCCTTGAGGCTCGGGATCGGACAGCCGAACGCAGAAGGAAGACCAAAGCGCGCAGAGGTCGCAGAAGGAGAACTCCAAAATTTGGCTGTTCCTTCTGTGACCTCTGCGAAACCTTCGCGCCCTCTGCGTTCGGCTGTCCGATCCCGTTTCAGCCCAGCCGCACCACCTGCGCATCTCCCGCAACGCGCGCATGCAGCCGCTGCACCTCGGCCGCGCGCCGCACCAGCACCGCGCGCTGGTTGATGTAGCCCTTGTCGGTGATCTCGCCCGCATCGAGGCTCGGCGGCTCGCTCAGCACCAGCGCGCAGGCCGGGCACTGCGAGGAGCCCGCGCCCTCCGCGCGCAAGGCGCGCAGCACGCCAGCGATGCGCTCGGCCAGCGCCTCGGGCGCGAGCGCCGCGCCCTGCGGGCTCGCGAACACCAGCATGCCGATCTCGTCGCGGTCGTGGCCCGTGAGCACCACGTCCTGCGCATGCGGCGCCAGCAGCGACACCAGCTTCACGCGCAGCGTGCCCACCGACACCCAGGTGCCGGTCGAGAGCTTGAAGTCCTCGGCCACGCGGCCGTTGAAGATCACGCCGCGCACCGGATCGGCGGGGTCGGCCAGGAAGCCCGCGTCACCGAGCCGGTAGTAGCCCTCTTCGTCGAAGGCCAGCGCCGTTTCGCGCGGCGCGCCGCGATAGCCGGGGAACACCGACACGCCCTTCACGCGCATCTCGAGCTTCTCGCCGTTGGGCACGAACTTCAGTTCCAGCCCCGGCAGCGGCGCGCCGATGCAGCCCGCGCCGTCGAGCTTCCAGTGCGCCGAGGTGATCGCGGGCGAGGTCTCGGTGGCGCCCCAGGAGGTGGTGAGCCACAGCGGCCGGTCGGGCCGCACGCGCCGCGCCACCGCCTCGAGCCGCTGCCAGGTCGAGGGCGCGAGCGCCGCGGCCGCGTAGAAGGCCAGGCGCAGGCGCGAGAACACCTCGGTGGCCAGCGCGTCGTCGGCCTCGAGGAAGGGCAGCAGCATGTCGTAGCCGCGCGGCACGTTGAACAGCAGCGTGGGCTTGACCTCGCGCAGGTTGCGCACCGTCTTCTCGATCAGGCCCGGCGCGGGCCGGCCTTCGTCGATGTAGAGCGCGCCGCCGTTCGCCAGCACCATGTTCAGGTCGTGGTTGGCGCCGAAGGTGTGGCTCCAGGGCAGCCAGTCGACCAGCACCGGCTTCTCGTGCGCGAGGAAGCGCCAGGTCTGGGCCATCATCTGCTGGTTGGCGCACAGCATGCGGTGGGTGTTGATCACCACCTTGGGCTTGCCGGTCGAGCCCGAGGTCAGCAGGTACTTGGCATGGGTGTCGGGCAGCACCGCCTCGAAGGCCTGCATCACGGCGGGCGTCTCGGCGGTGGCGAGCAGTTGCGCGAAGGCCAGCGCGCCGGGGTGCGCGTCGGCGTTGCGGCTGAACACCGCGATTGCCTCCACGCCGCTGCCCGCGAGCGCGGCGCCGTACGCCCTGGCGTCCGAGGCATAGATCAGCCCCGGCCGCAGCGCGCGCAGCATCTCGTGCAGCCGCGAGGGGTCCTTGGCCATGCGCGAATAGGCACTCGACAGCGAGCAGGCCGCGCGGCCGATGTGCATCGCGGCCAGCATCAGCACCGCGTGGTCGATCGCGTTGTCCGACAGGATCACGACCGGCGCGTCGGCCGGCAGGTCGAGGTCGAGCAGACCCTGCGCCACCGCGCCGATGGCCTGGCGCAGCGCGCGGTAGTCGAGCCTGCGCCAGTCCTCGCCGCCGTCGTCGCGCTCGGCGAAGGCCAGCGCCTCGGGCGTCTCGCGCGCCCAGCGCTCGATCCATTCGCCGATGCAGCGCGCATAGGGCTTCAGCGCTTGCGGCGAGCGCAGCGCGAAGGAGCCGTCGTCGAAGTCGATGCGCACCGTGCGGGGCGGGGCGATCAGGCTGTCGTCCTGGAGGAAGTCGGTCATGTCAATCGAGTGTGCCGGTGTCGGCCTTGGCGTGAATCAGGTTCAACAGCAGGGTGTCGCGCGCGGCCTCGAGCTCGGCCGTGCGGCGCGCGCCCAGTTCCTGCGCCACGCCTTCGCTCACCTGCGCCTGCAGCGCGGGCGTCATCGAGGGCGCGCCCAGGTCCTGCCACCAGTCCTCGATCGGCCCGCCCAGGTGCGCGAGCACGTGCGCGATGCCGCCCGCGCCGCCCGACAGGTGCAGGTTCATGAACGGTCCCATCACGGCCCAGCGCAGGCCCGGGCCATGCGCGATCGCGGTGTCGATGTCGGCCACCGAGGCCACGCCCTGCTCGACCAGGTGGAAGGCCTCGCGCCACAGCGCGGCCTGCAGCCGGTTCGCGATGTGGCCCTTGACCTCGCGCTTCACGTGGATCGGCCGCTTGCCGATGGCCGCGTAGAAGGCCAGGGTGCGCTCGATGGTGTCGGCCGAGGTGAGCTCGCCGCCGATCACTTCCACCAGCGGGATCAGGTGCGGCGGGTTGAACGGATGGCCCAGCACCACGCGTTGCGGGTGCGCGCAGCCCGACTGCACGCCGCTGATCGCCAGGCCCGAGGAGCTCGAGGCCAGGATCGCATCGGGCGGCGCGGCCGCGTCCATGCGGCGGAACAGCTCGATCTTGAAGTCCATGCGCTCGGGGCCGTTCTCCTGCACGAAGTCGGCCACCGAGACCGCGTCCTCCAGGCTGTCGTGGAAGCGCAGCCGGTCGACCGAGGCGCCTGCGGCCAGCCCGAAGCGCTCGAGCGTGGGCCAGTGCTGCGCCACCGCCTGGCGCAGCCGCTCCTCGGCGCCCGGCGAGGGATCGGTCGCGTTGACGTCGAGGCCCTGCGCGAGGAAGTAGGCGGTCCAGCTCGCGCCGATCACGCCGGTGCCGACCACCGCGACGCGCTGCACGCCGTGCGCCGCGCTCATGACTTCCACCGCGCGCAGCGGCTCTCGGCCTTGGTCGTCCAGGCAGCCTCGCCGCGGATCGCTTCCACCACCTTGTAGTAGTCCCAGGGCTCCTTCGATTCCTCGGGCGACTTCACCTGCATCAGGTGCATGTCGTGCACCATCAGGCCGTCGTCGCGCAGCCAGCCGCCCTTGACGAACATGTCGTCGAACTTCGTCCTGCGCAACTGCGCCATCACCTTGTCGGCATCGTCGCCGCCCGCGGCCTTCACGGCCTGCAGGTACTGCAACGCGGCCGAGTAGTCGCCGGCATGGAAGGAGGAGGGCATGCGCTTGTGCTTGTCGAAGAAGCGCCGCGCCCAGGTGCGTGCCTCCGGGCTCTGGTTCCAGTACCAGCTGTCGGTCAGGTACATGCCCTGCGAGGCCTTGAGGCCCAGCGCATGCACGTCGTTGATGGTGATGATCATGCCGGCCAGCTTCATGTTCTTGCTGATGCCGAACTCGGCCGCCGACTTGATCGCGTTGACCGTGTCGCCGCCCGCGTTGGCCAGCGCCAGCACCTGCGCCTTCGAGCTCTGCGCCTGCAGCATGAACGACGAGAAGTCGCTCGCGCCCAGCGGATGCTTGACCGAGCCCGCCACCGTGCCGCCGTTCGCCAGCACCGTCTTGGTCGCGTCGTTCTGCAGCGCGGCGCCGAAGGCATAGTCGGCCGCCACGAAGTACCAGCTCTTGCCGCCGGCCTTGACCACCGCGCTCGCGGTGCCGCGCGCCATCGCCACCGTATCGTAGGCGTAGTGCACCGTGTAGGGCGAGCAGTACTCGTTGGTGAGGCTCGACGCGCCCGAGCCCACCACGAAGTAGGGCTTCTTCTTGTCCGCCGCCACGCCGGCCATGGCGATGGCCGCGCCCGAGTTGACGCCGCCGATCAGCATGTCGACCTTCTGCACGTCGAACCATTCGCGTGCCTTGGCGGCGGCGATGTCGGGCTTGTTCTGGTGGTCGGCCGTGACCAGCTCGATCTTCTTGCCACCGATGGCGCCGCCCATGTCGGCGATCGCCATGCGGATGGCCTCGGCGCCGGCCGGGCCGTCGTAGTCGCGGTACAGGCCCGACATGTCGCTGACGAAGCCGATGCGGATCACGTCGTCGGACACCTGGGCCGATGCGCTTGCGGAAAAGGCGGCGCCGAGCGCGAGGGCCAGGGCGGTGCGGGAAAGCTTCATTCGATCTGTCTCCGTTCGTTGTTCTGGCGGGTGCCGCTTCAGCCGAGCGCGAACTCGGGCCGCGGCGTGCCCACGCGCGGCAGGCCCATGAGCTGGCGCGCCTCGGCGGGCGTCGCCACTTCCATGTCGAGCTCGCGGATCACGCGCACGATGCGCTCGGTGAGCTGCACGTTGGTGGCCAGCTCGCCCTGGCGGAAGTAGAGGTTGTCCTCCAGGCCGACGCGCGCATGGCCGCCCAGCAGCAGCGCCGCCACGTTGGCCTCGAGCTGCGAGGTGCCGATGCCGCTGACGCCGAAGATGCTGCCCTTGGGCAGCGTGTCGACCATCATCTGCAGGAAGCGCGGCGAGTAGGGCATCGCGTTCTGGAAGTTGCGGTGCACGTTCATCACCAGGTTGATGAAGTAGGGCTCGTCGTCATGGCCCTCGCCGATCAGCGTGGTCGCGTCCTGCAGGATGTGCGTGGGGCTGAACACCTCCCACTCGGGCTTGATGCCGCGCGCCTTCATGCCGGCGGCGAGTTCGCGCCCGCGCGTGATCGGCGTGTCCATCAGGATCTGCCTGCCCTCGAAGCTGAGGTTCAGCGTGGTGGCGTCGAGCGTGCACATCTCGGCGCCCGCGTCCATGCCCTTGATGCGTTCCTCCCACGCGATCTCCCAGCGGTCGCCGGCCAGCGGCTTGACCATGTCGCCGTGCACGCCGCCGCCGGTGGAGTTGTTGAGCACGATGTCGCAGCCGCCCGCGCGGATGCGGCTGTTGATCTCGCGGTAGACCCCGGCGTCGCAGGTCGCGCCGTCGTCGGGGCGGCGCGCATGGATCGCCGCCACGCTGGCGCCGGCGTTCCAGCAGCGCAAGACATCGGCCGCGATCTCGGCGGGCTGGGTGGGCAGGTGGGGGTTCTGGGACTTGTGCGCCATGCCGCCGGTGGGGGCGATGGTCACGATCACTTTGCGCTTCGACATGGCGGGGTTCCTGGAGTCCTTCGTGGAGCGCGCCATTATTTTTGGCGTGGACCGCGCACTCAGTCATCGCGACGACATTCGGGGGCAGGGTTTACGCGGCGTGCAGAGGCTACAGTCGCCCCTGTCGTCCGCATTCATCCACAACAAGGAGCGCTCATGAAACTGTCATCGCTGGTCCTCGCGGCCGCCGCCGTCCTCGCATCGGGCCAGGCCTTCGCGCAGCGCGGTCCCGAGGCGGGCTGCGCCGCCAAGCGCGAGGCCATCTCGCGCGACATCGAAGCCGCCAAGGCCGAGGGCCAGGACCACCGCGTGCGCGGCCTCGAGCGCGCGCTGGCCGAGGTGCGCCGCAACTGCAGCGATGCCAAGTTGGCCGCGCGCCACCAGGAGCGCATCCGCGGCGAGGAGCGCAAGGTCGCGCAGCGCGAACGCGAGCTGGCCGAGGCGCGCCGCAAGGGCGATCGCGACAAGATCGCGCGCCGCGAGGACAAGCTGCGCGAAGCCCAGGCCGAGCTGCAGCGCGTCAAGGACCTGCCCTGAGCCTCGAGAGACGATGCCCGCTGCCCGGCCCGTTCCTCCTCCCGCCTCGCTGAGCCTGCCGCAACTGCTGCAGGGCTCGGCCTGGTTCCCGCAGCTCGGCGTGGCCGCCGGCGAGCGCGTGCTCGAGGAGATGCGCGAAGTCGAGGTGGCGACCGGCGCCGCGCTGTGCCGCTGCGGCGACACCCCGCTGCACTGGTACGGCACCATCGACGGCCTGCTCAAGTGGTGCGTGAGCTCGCCCGACGGGCGCTCCGTCACCCTGGGCGGCCTGTCCACCGGCAGCTGGTTCGGCGAAGGCACGCTGCTGCGTGGCGTGCCGCGCACCGCGGACATCATCGCGCTGCGCCCCAGCCGGGTGGCGCTGATGCCGCTCGAGACCTTCGAGTGGCTGCGCGCCACGCACCGCAGCTTCGACGACTTCCTGCTGCGCCAGATCAACGAGCGCATGCACTGGTTCCTCGGCAACTTCACCGCGCACCACCTGCTGGACACCGACAGCCAGGTCGCGCGCGCGCTCGTCGGCCTGTTCCACGAGTGGCTGCATCCGGGCAGCGATCCGCACCTGGAGGTGTCCCAGGAGGAGATCGCCAACCTCTCGGGCCTGTCGCGCCAGCGCTGCAACGCGGCGTTGCGACGGCTGGCATCGGCCGGACTGCTGCGCATCGAGTACGGCGGCATCACCGTGACCGATCTCGACGGCCTGCGCCGCCGCATCGACGGCTGAGCGCCGCGTGCCTCAGCGCCGGTGGTGCGAGGGCGCGAGCTCGTACACCGGCGTGTCGAGCCCTTCGGCGCGCGCCTTGAGCTGCAGCGCGAGGAACTGCGAGTAGTGTCGCGACTGGTGCAGGTTGCCGCCGTGGATCCACAGATTGGGCACCTGCGTCGGCTTCCACATGTTGCGCAGCTCGCCTTCCCACGGGCCGGGATCCTTCGGCGTGTCGGAGCCCAGGCCCCAGCACTTGCCGACCCGGTCGGCGACCTCGGGCGAGATCAGGTCGGCCAGCCAGCCGTTCATCGAGCCATAGCCGGTGGCATAGACCAGCAGGTCGGCCGGCAGCTCGCTGCCGTCGGTCAGCGTCACCGAGCGTTCGTTCACGCGCTCGATGTTCACGCCGCTCCTGAGCTTCACGCTGCCGTTGGCCACCAGCTCCGAGGCACCCACGTCGATGTAGTAGCCCGAGCCGCGCCGCAGGTACTTCATGAACAGGCCCGAGCCGTCGGCGCCGAAGTCGAGCAGGAAGCCCGCCTTCTCCAGCCGCGCATAGAGGTCGGCATCGCGCTTCTTCATCTCGTCGTAGACCGGGATGTGGAAGGTGTGCATCACCTGGTAGGGCACCGAGGCGAAGATCAGGTCGGCCTTGTGGTGGTCGATGCCGCTCTTCACCGCCTGCTCGGAGTACAGGCCGCCGAGCGCGAGTTCCATCAGCGAGTTCGAGGGCGCGATGTGGGTCGACGAGCGCTGGATCATCGTCACGTCGGCGCCGTGCTCCCACAGGGCCGCGCAGATGTCGTGCGCCGAGTTGTTCGAGCCCAGCACCACGCACTTCTTGCCCGCGTAGGCCTCGGGCCCGGGGTGCTTGCTCGAATGGTGCTGGTCGCCCTGGAAGTTCTCGGCGCCCGCGAGCACGGGCACGTTCGGATAGCCCGACACGCCGAGCGCGAACACGAGCTGCTTCGGCCGCAGCACCACCTCCTTGCCGTCGCGTTCCACGCGCACTTCCCAGCTCTGCGTGGCCTCGTCGAAGCGCGCCTTCTTCGCCGTGGTCGAGCTCCAGTAGTTGAGCTCCATCACCTTGGTGTACATCTCGAGCCAGTCGCCGACCTTGTCCTTGGGCGCGAACACCGGCCAGTCGTCGGGGAAGGGCATGTAGGGCAGGTGGTCGTACCAGACCGGGTCGTGCAGGCACAGCGACTTGTAGCGGTTGCGCCAGGAGTCGCCCGCGCGCGCGTTGCGCTCGATGATGATCGTGGGCACCCCGAGCCGGCGCAGCCGCGCGCCGAGCGCGATCCCGCCCTGGCCGCCGCCCACGATCACCACCTCGGGCTGCTCGGTGTAGCCCAGCGTGCGCGCTTCCTCCTCGCGCTTCTCGAGCCAGCTCTGGCGCCCCTTCTGCACGCCGTGCTCCGCGCCCTTGATGCGGTTCGCGCCGGTCTTCTCCTCGAAGCCCTTGAGCTCGGTCATGGTGGTCAGCAGCGTCCAGGCCTTGCCGCCGCGCAGCCGCAGGTGGCCGCGGCCGCGCGCCACCCGGGTCTCGAAAGTGAACCAGGCCTCGGTCACGCCGTCGGCCTCGCTCGCCTCGCCCTCGAGCGCGAAGTTCGAGGGCTGCGTGTCGGCCAGCCGCGCCGCCAGCATCGCGCGGATCGCGCCCGCGCCTTCCTGCGTGCGGATGTTCCAGGTGAAGGCCACGAGGTCGCGCCAGAAGCCCTCGGCTTCGAACAGCGCGACCGTGGCCTCGACGTCGTTGCGCGCGAGCGCGGCGCCGAAGTCGGCCAGCCAGGTGGCGGCAGCCCGCGTGGGGGCGGCGGTGGATGCGGTCATCGAATGTCTCCGTGTATGAATGGATGAGAACGAACGCTGCGCCGCGGACGGCGCGGGTTGCGTTGCGCAGCTTTCGTGCCGCGCGGTGGCGCACGGTGGATCAAGGACTTGGCGGGGGTCTTGTCGCGGGTGGGGTGCGTTGTCGCGCTCCCGGTGCGACGCGGATGAGACGGCGAGACGGCCCCGCCGCCTTTGCGAAGTCCCTTCAATCACCCATTGGGAGGAGCGTTGCCGCAGGGCGACGACCACGTCTCATGGTGATGCGAAAGTATTCCGTCGCGGATAGATTTGGCCGCCGTCTGCCGACGAGGTCGGCGGGGCAACGCGTCAATCCAACAGAAAGAGATGAGGACATGAGGAGAACCACAACGAAGGCCCTGTGCGCCACGGCACTGGCGGCGGTCATCGCGGGATGCGGTGGCGGTGGGGGAGGAGGCGGTGGCGGGCTGCCGTTCGCCGTGGTGCCGCAGACGCCCGCCGAGTCGGAAGCCAAGCTGTCCGTCGAGGTCGACGGCAGCGCCGCGAGTCCCGACGGCGCGGGCAAGTACCAGGTGGCGCCGGGCCAGCTCGTGACGGTCAAGTCCAGCGATGGCAGCGAGATCACCTGGACCGCGGACAGCCGCGATGGCGCGGCCCAGCGCGTCGAGGTCGATACCTCCGGCTCGCAATGGCTGTCGCGCTTCAAGAACCCCAAAGCGACGGGCAGCGTCGAGTTCAAGCTGACGGCCAGCGCATCGGGCAACCGCCGCAAGGAACTGAGCTTCTCGGTCGGCAACGGCGACTACCGCAACGGCCGCTACACCGTGTACGCGGCCAACGGCTCGCGCCAGGTGCTCGCCATCGATTTCGACAAGGCCACCTACACCCTGACCGACACGGCGGGCGATGCGAGCTCGGGCACCCTGACCGCGAGCGCGTCGCGCGACGGCGACTGGAAGGTGCAGAGCAGCCGCAGCAAGAGCAGCGTCCTCGCGCTGCGCGGCCTCGGCGACAACATCGTCGGTGCGCTGCCGTTCGCGGTGGGCTACAAGTCGCCGACCACCTACGAACCGTTCCCCTTCATCGCGTCGCGCGCGCTGGTCCTGCAGCAGGGCAAGCTCGACGGCACTTACGACCGCGGCCGCATCGACTACTCGGCCACGGGCAAGGAGTCGACGATCACGCAGATCCAGGTCTCGGGCGGCGGCAAGGTGATGAAGCAGTGCCTCAGCCTGACCGTCTACAAGATCGAACGCTGCCCGAGCGCCGACGTGTCCGTCAGCAACATCGAGCCCGACCCGCAGCAGCCCGGGCTGTGGATGATGAAGAGCGCCGTCGACGGCAGCCTGTTCGGCCGCTTCGCGCTCGCCGACTTCGGCGGCGAAACCGTGTACCTGAGCGCGGGGCCGTCCACCTACAACTCCCAGGTGCTGGCGGTGGGCGTGCCGGCCGCACCGGACTACGCCGACTTCAGCAGCAGGGGCTGGTCGGCAGACGGCTCGACCGACGTCGCGGTGGCGGCCGGCTCGAAGTACACGCTGTCGACTTCGATCGGCGCCATCACCACGCAGGCCGATCTCACCCTGGCGCCCCAACCTTCCTACGGTCCGCTGGGCATGCGCTCGGCGACGCAGGGCGGGGATGCCTACGTCGCAATGCGTTCGAAGCGGCTCGAGCTGCTGATCGGCGAGCGCGGCACGGCGAAAGCGGGCTTCCTGCACCTGGGCCTGGTCGACTGATCGCGTCCACTCCGCGACGAGCCCGTGCCCGCCAGGGTGCGGGCTTTTTTCACTCAGGGGCGCCGCATGCCTGCCGGCCGTGATGGCGCCGGGCCGCGCGGCGGCGCCACGATCCCCAGCCGCTTCATGTGCCGGTACACGGTGGCCCGGCTCAGGCCCAGCGCATCGGCCGCCTGCGCGACTCGCCAGCGGTGCTGGCGCAGCGCCGCGAGCAGCCGCTCCGATTCGGCGGCCGTGTCCTCGGCCTCATCGACCATTGCGGGCACCGCCACCGCGACGCGCTCCGGCAACCGCAGGTCCTCCACCATGACTTCGCGCTCCGTGCACAACGCCAGCGCGAGCCGCAGCACGTTGCGCAGCTCACGCAGGTTGCCGGGCCAGCGGTGCGTCATCAGCGCCTCGATCGCTTCGGCCGAGAGCCGTGCGTTCGAATCCACGACCGCGGCCTCTTCGGCGAACAGGCGGTCGATCAGGTGGCGCCGGTCGCGGCGCTCGCGCAGCGGCGGCAGCTTCAGCACGGCGCCGCAGAGTCGGTAGTAGAGGTCCTCGCGGAAGCGGCCCGCGGCCACGAGTTCGCTCAGGCCCCGGTGCGTGGCGGCCACCACCGCGAGGTCCACGCGCTGCGGCGCGTCGCCGCCCAGCGGCAGCACCTCGCCTTCGGACAGCACGCGCAGCAGCCGCGTCTGCAGGGCCATCGGCATGTCGCCGATCTCGTCGAGGAACAGCGTGCCGCGGTCGGCCTGCGCGATCAGGCCCTTCATGCCCTTGCTGCGGCCGCCGGTGAAGGTGCCGGGCAGGTAGCCGAACAGCTCGCTCTCGATCAGCGAATCGGGAATGGCCGCGCAGTTCACGGCCACGAAGGGCAGGGCCGCGCGGCGGCTCGCGCCGTGCAGCGCGCGCGCCAGCACCTCCTTGCCGCTGCCGGTCTCGCCCTCGATCAGCACGTGGATGCCGCGGTCGACCAGCCGGCGCGCCTGCGCGAGCAGCGACTGCATCGCGGGATCGTCGCCCGCGATGCCCTCGAGCGGCGGCAGCGGGTCGGCGCCCGGCACGGCGGTCTTGCGTTCGGTCGCGGGCGCGCGGCGCGCCACGCGCGGCGCGAGCAGCGATGCGTGGTACTCGCCGCCGTCCGGCAGCAGCACCGTTTGGGCGAAGGGCATGGCCGATGCGCTGGCGCCCAGGCGCCAGATCGCATCGAGCGGCATGCGCAGCAGCTCGGCCACGCAGGTGCCGACCGGATGGGTCGCGAACAGCCGCCGCGCGCTGCTGTTCGCGCCGACCACCGTGCCCGCCTCGTCGAGCGCGAGCATCAGTTCGCCGGCGACGTCGACCAGGCCGAACGCACTGCCCAGCCGCAGCACCCAGTGGCCGCGGAAGTGGCGCAGGAAATCGGCGTCCTCGATCATGCGCGCGTAGATCGCGACCAGGTGCCGCACCAGGTGCTGGCTCTCCTTGGCCTCGGGCGAATGCAGCGCCGACACGTCGAGCACCGCCGTGAGCCGCCCGCCATGGTCGAACAGCGGCGCGGTGGTGCAGGTCAGCGCGATGTGGGTGGCATCGAAGTGCTCGGTCTGGTGGCAGGTCATCGGTGCCTGCTCGACCAGGCAGGTGCCCACGCCGCAGGTGCCCGCATGCGCCTCGTTCCAGTCGGCGCCGAGGTAGAGGCCGGCCTTGCGCAGCTGGTCGTCCCAGGCCGGGTTGCCGATGTAGTCGACCGTGATGCCCTCGGCATCGGTCAGCAGCACCATGTAGCCGAGGTCGGCCACGCGGCGGTAGATGTCCTCCATGCCCGCGCGCGCGGTGCACAGGAAGTGCTCGAGCTGCTGCTGGTGCGCGCGCACCTCGTGCGCCGGCAGGATGCGCGCGGGCGTGGGCCGCGAGGGATCGAGGCCATGGTCGCGCACGCAGCGCGCCCACGACTTGTGGACCAGGCTGGTCGCCGGATCGGCCAGCGCGGTGCCGGTGGCGATCGAATAGACGTTGTCGATGTGGCGCGATTGCAGGGAAGGCATGCTCGACCTCGCGATGGCACGCGGCCGCCGGGGGATCGGGGGGCTGCCGTGCAGCCGGACATCATTCGGCTGTCGCGCTGTCGCAGCACAGAGGTGAAACCCGGTGCGCCACCGGACTTTCACCGGGACGCGCTACGCTGGGTCTCCACCGGAGACCGATGCATGCACACCTTCCAGCTCTTCGCCGACTACTTTCAGTTCTACATCCAGGACGAATCCGCCGAAGGCGATCTTTCCGATGCATGGAGCGACGAGGCCGTGGAACGCATGCTCGCGACCGCGCCCGGCGTGGTCGGCATCGGCACGGCGCGCAACATGGAGGTGCCGGTCACGGTCGAGATCCTCGAGGCCGCGCCGCCGCTCGATGCCAATGCCTGGGACCACGTGGTCGAGTGCACGCTCGCGACGGCGAGCGGGCGCCTCGCGATCGCGGGTTGCACCGACTACTTTCCCGATGCGGCGCGCATGGCGATCGCGCCGGGCACCTACCGCGTGCGCGCCTGCTACGCGGGGCTCGCGACGCTGTCCGAGGACGGGCTCGAGGGCGAGGACCGCTACCATCTCGCGCTGTGGCCGGCGCCGGCCATCGAGCCCACGGTCGTCAAGCAGCGCGCGGCCTGAGCGGCCCTCAGACCCCGAGCAGCGCCTCCAGCGCCTGCGGCTGCGCGAGCAGCGCGCCCGAGGCGCCCTGGCGCACGATCTGGCCCTTCTCCATCACCACCGCGAGCTCGGTGTGGGC